>WNGE01009647.1_pt1 | contig 22478 bp, 18 predicted proteins | sample 5400651 | NCBI WGS metagenome assembly WNGE01 (sample SAMN13153370, study PRJNA577476) | soil metagenome | isolation source: 60 cm soil or saprolite under grassland replicate 2 | place: USA:California | collected 2016-06-15
GGCGTCCAGGCTCGGCTGGAGCAGCTCGCGCGCGCGATCGAGATGGCCCCGCCGGAGCCACACGAGCCCGGCTAGCGTGCGCGCGATGGTCTGGCCATACACGTGTCCAGCCGCATCGGCCGCGCGCATGGCCTGGTCCGCGCACGCATCCGCGGCGTGGAAATCCCCGAGCTCGGCCAGAGTGAAGGCCAGCCACCCGCTCGAGGTGACGTACGAGATCGCCGTCTGGGTGCCGGTATCGGTCGCGCGCGTGCGCTCGAGCGCGTCGACATTCTCCCGCAGGATGAATTCCGCGCGCCGGTACTGGCCCTGGGCGTGGCAGCTGTAGCCGAGATAGCCGCGGGCCAGCGCCTGCAATCCCAGATCCTGCGTGGCGTCCGCGATGCGCAGGCAGCGCTCGCCGTAGTCGATGGCCAGGTCCGGCTCGCCCTTCAAGTAGTGGTAGTTGACGAGATAGCTGTACACGCGCGCCAGGCGCGACTCGTCGCCCAGCTCGGTCCCGAGCTCCTCGGCTTCTTTAGAGAGCTGGAGAACCTCGGGCAGGCGTCCGAGCTGCAGGAGGGGCGGACGCAGCTCGAGCCGGATGTCGATGGCCAGCTCGAGCTTGCTCCGCCCGTCCGGGAGGTGCACGAGGATCTGCAGGGCCTGCTCGAGGAGCGCGACGGCTTCCTCGTTGCCCGCGCGCGAGGCGGCCTTGGCCGCCGCCTGGCGGAGATAGGCCACGGCCTTTTCCCAGACCTCTCCGCGGACGGCGTGGTGCGCCAACCGGTCCACGTGCTCGCCCAGGCGCTCGGCCTGCACCCGCTCGAGGGCATCCACCACGCGTGCGTGCAAGGTCCGGCGCCGTCCCTGCAGCAGCGAGGCGTACGCGACGTCGTGCGTGAGGGCGTGCTTGAACGTGTACTCGAGCGTCGGGAACAGGCTCGTCTCGTAGATGAACTCCGCGGCCTGGAGCCGCATGAGCCCGCTCCTCAGCGTTTCATCCGGCAGCTCGGCGATGGCCTCGAGCAGCGCGAAGGAGACGTCCTTGCCGATGACGGAGGCGGCCTGGAGCAGCCGCTTGTCCTCGGGCTGGAGCCGGTCGATGCGCGCGGCGAGCACGGCCTGCACGGTCGGCGGCATCTGGAGCGTGCCGATGGACTTTGCCATCTTGTACTGGCCCCGCTCGCCCAGGAGCGCCTTGGTCTCGACGAGCGACTGCACGCACTCCTCGAGGAAGAAGGGGTTGCCCTCGGTCTGCTGGACGAGGAGCCGCTTGAGCTGCTGCAGCGCAGGGTCGGCGCCCAGAATCGCCTGCAGGAGCTCCTCGGCACTTTCGGGCTCGAGGGGGTCGATCCGGAACTGGGTGTAGTAGCTCTTGCCCCCCCACCCGTGCGTGTACTCGGGCCGGTAATTGACCATGAGGAGCATGCGCGCGGCGGGCAGGCTCTCCACGAGGCTGTCGAGGAAGGCCTGCGTCTCGCCGTCCACCCAGTTGAGATTCTCGAAGATGACGAGGAGCGGCTGGACCTGGCTCTCGCGCAGGAGGAGGCGCTTGAGAGCGTCGAGCGTCCGGCGCCGGCGCTCGCGCGGATCCGCCTGCTGTCCCTCGGCGTCGTCCACCGGCACGTCGAGCAGCGAGAGAAAAACCGGGATGGTGCTGCGCAGGCTCTCGTCGAGGGTGAGGAGCTTGCCCGTGACCTTTTCGCGAATCCGCCGGGCGTCGTCGTGATCCTCGATGCCGAAATAGGTCTTGAGCAGATCGCTCACGGGCAGGTACGAGGTCATCTTGCCGTAGGAGACGGGGGAGCTTTCGAGGACGAGCCAGCCGTGGGTCCGGTGGGAGTGCGTGAACTCCCAGAAGAGCCGCGACTTGCCCACCCCGGGCTCGCCCGACACCGCCACGATCTGTCCCTGCCCCGCCCGTGCGCGCTCGAGCGTCTCGCGGAGGCGGGTCAGCTCGCCGTCGCGCCCCACGAAGGGCGTCAGCCCACGCGCGGCGGCCGCCTGGAGCCTCGAGCGGACCGCGCCCGCCCGGACGATCTCGAAGACTTCGACCGTCTCGGCGAGACCGCGCACTGGCACGGGGCCGAGCGGGCGCACTTCGATGTAGCCTTCGGCCAGCCGCAGGGTGTCCTTGGTCATGAGGGCGGTGCCGGGCCGCGCGAGCTGCTCCATGCGCGCGGCGAGATGCGTCGTCTGGCCGATCGCCGAGTAGTCCATGTGCAGATCGCTGTCGATGGCGCGCACCACGACTTCGCCCGAGTTGAGACCCACGCGGATCTGCACGTCGATGCCCTGGCCGCGCCTGAGCTCATCCGCATACCAGCCCACCGTCTCCTGCATGCGCAGCGCCGCGTGACAGGCGCGCACCGCATGGTCTTCGTGGGCCACCGGGGCGCCGAAGAGGGCCATGATGCCGTCGCCCATCACTTGATTGACCGTGCCCTCATAGCGGTGGATGGCTTCCATCATGCGCTCGAGAACAGGATCGAGAATGCGGCGGGCTTCTTCGGGGTCGCGGTCGGCCAAGAGCTCCATCGAGCCCTTCACGTCCGCGAACAGCACCGTGACAAGCTTGCGCTCGCCCTCGAGGGCTCCCTTGCCGGTGAGGATCTTGTCGGCGAGGTGCTTGGGAGTGTAGGACTGCGGATCGGCGAAGCGCGCCGCCCCCGGGGCGCCGGCGGCCAACGCCGCGCCACAAGCGCCACAGAAGCGGGCCCCCGCCGCCACCTCGCCGCCACATGAGGGGCAGGCCTGGGCGAGGCGCGCCCCGCATTGCTCGCAGAACCGCGCGCCTTCTCGGCTCTGGGCCCGGCAGCGCGGACAGGTCAACTCGTAACCTCCTGCAAGATTTGCACAAGTCTCCCTTACTAGCGTGCCGGGAGTGTAGACCGCGAGCGGGGGCACGGTCAAGCCTGCGGCACGCTGGCGCGCCACGAGGGCCCGGGGCTATGCTGGGCCCGGCATGGGTACTGCGCGCGCGCGAATTCGACGCCGGCAGCTCGCGGCGGTCGTGCTCGTCGTGTGCGCCATCACGCCCGTCTTCAATATCCTCACCGGCGAGTCTTCCTTGCGGGCGGTCATCCAGGGCGCGGTCGATGCCAGTCTGGTCAGCATGCTCGTCGGCGGCTACCTCTTGTTCGTCCGCGACGGTGAGCTGCGTCTGTGGTTCCGCCGGCTCGGCTTCTGGGTCGACCTGGCGCTCAGCAGCGCGATCGCCCTCGCGCTGTTCCTGGTGGGCCGCGCCGCCGGGCACGTGGTGACGAGTCTCGAGCCGAGACGATTCGTGACGAGCTTCACCGAACCGCACCTCCTCTATGCCCTGCCCTTCTTCGCCGCGGCCGCGGTCACCATACAGTTCCTGCTCCAGATGAACCGCATGATCGGCGCCAACGTCCTCGGCTACTTCGCGGCCGGTGTCTACCGGTGGCCCAAGGCGGAGGAGCGCATCTTTCTCTTCCTGGACCTCGAAGGCTCCACCCGCCTCGCCGAGGAGCTGGGAAGCGCCCGCTACTTCGAGCTGCTCCGCCGCTTCGTGGACGACCTGACGGAGCCGGTCCTGGAAGCGGAAGGGGAGATCTACCAGTACGCGGGTGACGAGGTCGTGATCACCTGGCCCATCGAAGCGGGCCTGCGCGATGCCCACTGCGTCCGCTGCTTCTTCGGGATCCGCGCCACGGTGGCGCGGAACGCCAACCGCTACGCGCGTGACTTCGGCACCGTCCCGCGCTTCCGTGGCGGGCTGCACGGAGGCACGGTGACGGGCGGGGAGCTGGGCGACTTGAGACAGCAGATCGTCTTCGTCGGCGACATTCTCAATACCGCGGCGCGTCTCGAGGAGTACGCCAAGCGATCGAGCCTCGATCTCGTCGTGTCCGGCGCCCTCCTCGAACGGCTGGCCATGCCTGCGGGCATCATCGCCACGCGCTGCGGGGAGCTTGTCCTCAGGGGCAAGGAAGCGCGCGTCGCCGCCTACAGCCTGACCGGCACGCCGGCCTGATCGACCCACTCCGCAGAGCCGACCGATCCGCGACGGCTCGCGCTATGCTAGGCGCGCCGATGTCCCTCCCCGTTGGGCTCCGAGCGCTCCACCACGCCGACTTTCGCCGATTCTTCACGGCCCAGCTCGTGGCACAGACGGGAACGTGGATGCAGACCGTGGCCCAGTCGTGGCTGGTCCTGCAGCTCACGTCGTCGCCGTTCAAGCTTGGGCTCATCGGCTCGCTCCAGTTCGCGCCCATCCTCGTCTTCTCTCTCGCCTCGGGGGCCCTCGCCGACCGTGTGCGCAGGCGACGGCTCATCGTCTTCGCCCAGACGGCCCAGGGCTGCCAGGCGCTGGGGCTGGCGGCCCTCGTCGCCTCGGGCCACGTCGAGTACTGGCACGTAGCCGGGCTCGCCTTCTGCTCGGGACTCATCAACGTGCTCGATCAACCCGCCCGACAGTCGCTGGTGGCGGAGATGGTGGGACGAAACGATGTGGGAAGCGCTGTCGCGCTCAACTCCGCCTCCTTCAACGCCGCGCGCATCGTGGGTCCGGGGCTCGGCGGCGTACTGATCGCGCGCTACGGCGTGACCCCCGCCTTCATCGTGAGCGGACTGGGCTGCGCGGTGTCCGTGGCCGTCCTCGCCACCCTGCGCGCGGAAGGCTTGCCCCGCGCCAGATCGGGCGATGGTGTCCTCGCCGACATGCGCACGGGGCTTCAATACGCATTGGGCACGCCGGAGATCCGGCTGACCTTGGGTCTGCTCTTTCTCGTCAGCCTGTTCGTGTTCAACTTCACTGTCTACGTCCCGCTCGTGGTGCGCACGGTCCTGCACTTGGGCGCCGAGGGATTCGGCCTTCTCATGGCCTGTCTCGGCATGGGCGCGGTCACCGGCGCGCTCACCGTGGGCGCGATGGGCGCTCGCCGTCCTCCCGCCGCGGTGATGTTCGGCACGGCCACTCTTGCCTGCAGCACCCTCGTCCTCCTCTCCGCCGTCCGTGCGTTCTGGCTGGCCGCGGTCCTCCTCTTCCTCACCGGCCTCTTCGGCCTCGTGCTGGTGGCAAGCTGCAATACCGCCATGCAGCTCTCCGCGCCCGACGAGCTCAGGGGACGGGTCATGAGCCTCTACACCCTGGTGTGGGGCGGCGTCTTTCCCATCGGCGCATTCCTCGTGGGCGCCGTATCGGAGAAGTGGGGCGTGGGCACCTCGCTGCTCGTGAACGGCACGGCGGGATTACTGGGCGTGGTCTTTCTCCTCAGCTGGTGGACGTCGCGAGACGGGAGCATCGCGCGCCACCGGGAAACCTAGCCGCGGATGGGCTTGATCACCATCGTCGACGGCGAGCCGGGAAACGGCCAGCCGGGAATCCAGGCGGAGAAGCGCCCCGCGGTGCCGCCGGCTACGACCAGCCGGATATGGCCAGGCTCACGGAGCTTCGCGACCATCTGACTCCCCGCCCTCACCCGCATCTCCTCCCACAGGAACTGCCGCACCTCAGGCTTCGACCAGCCGTCGCCCGCGATGGTGCGGGCGTGCTCAGGCCCGATCACCAGCACGGTATCGCCGAGGCCCGCGTGCGCGTCGCTGGCGATCACGATGCCGCTGCGGGCGATGGTGGCCAGGATGTCGCGCCCCGTGCGCCCCTGCGTATTGGCCACCACCTGCGGCGCTTCCGCCGCCACGGCGGCCACCGTGCTCTCGCCCGCGGCGAAGCCGTGCTCGACGTGGAGGGGCTCCCACGGGCTGGCTTCCTCGTTCTCTCCGATGCAGTAGGAGTAGCGGCCGGGCTGGGAGAACGTGGACATGCTGATCGCCCCCGGCGCGGCCCCGCCGATGTTTTGCCAGACCAGACGCACCGCGCGGCCGATGGTGGCATTGGCGCGCCAGCCGGGACCGAAAGCGCCCGCCCCGGAGTTGACGTCGAGGGCGGCGCGTACGGGGCCGTTGAGGATGAGGAGCAGGGCCACCGCGTCGGTGGTGCCGGAGACGCCCACCAGCGCGAAGTCGGGATCGCAGATCGCTTCGACCGCGGCGATCACCACCGGAAGATACTCCGGGCGGCATCCCGACATCACGGCATTGATCGCGATCTTCTCCACGGTGGCCCGGCCCAGCCGCGGCGCCACCAGCGCGATCAACTCGTCGCGCGTCCGCCCACTCGCCTCCACCGCCGCCGCCACTCGGGCCGCCGTGGCCGGGACCACGGGCAGGCCGTCGGTCACGCCGCGGGCATAGAGCGCCTCGAAGGGATCGAGCTCCGGTTGCGCGCGGTCCGCGCTCACGCGTTCGACTCCGGCGGATTGGGAGTGGGGCTCCGGCGACGGCGGATGCGCACCTGCACGTCCTTGACGAGGCCGCGCTCCACATCGATGCGCACCTCCTGAGCGGTCACCCGCCACGCCTCGACGGTGGCGACCCATCTCATGCGCTGCCGCGTCTCGGGCACGGCCCGCCAGCCGCGGTAGACGAGCACGCTGCGACCGGGCTCGCCGCGGTGCTCCTCCTCCTCGACCTCGGTGCCGCAGAGACGCAGGACGTCCTCGCGCGAGGTCTGGCCGGGCACGATGCGGTCGAGCACGTCTGGAGCGAGGAGCACGCCCTGCTCGCGCGTGCGCACGGTGGCCCCCGGCACCCCCAGATGCAGTCGACCGCGGAGCCGGGTGATGAGAGCCACCGTCGAGCGCCCGATCACGGGGCCCAAGGCGGGACCCGCGGCGAGCAGGAGGAGGGGAATCACCACGATCATCATGCCCTGCAGGGGCGAGAAATAGCCAAACTGCACGGACAGGGTCTGGGGCACCACACCCTCCGTCGAGCCCATGAAAAGCGAGACAACTTCCGTGCTCTCCATCGACTCGCTGAGTCGGCGGACGCTCGTCGGCGGATAGACCTGCTCGATGCGCAGGTGGTCGGCCTGGGTGAAGTGGACGACCAGCTCGGCGGGGGCCTCGGCCAAGCGAATGGCGCGGTCGCGGTGCTCGGCGTACATGGGGAATATCGGACGGTCGCGCACCTCGTTGAAGGACAGCGAGAACTGGTAGCGCTCGCCCGTGAAGAGGGTCTCATACCAGTGAACCTGGCGCGGCTTGATGACCCCGCGCACACGCATGCGCAGGCTCATCATGAACGTGACATTCGCCATCTGCGGTGTCCACGGAATGCGTATCCAGGTTCCCGGGGGACTGAGCCCGAGGGCGTGGCTGTCCTGGACGAACGTGACGAAAGGCGCCTCCCCCACCGTCTTGGGCGCCGCCTCCACGCCTTCCCCGTAGATGTTCTGGACATAGAGAGGGAGCCGGCCCCCTCCGATCACGGCGAACCCACGCGCCTCCACGTATTTCTCGAGCGTCTTGTCGCCCTTCGCGTCACCGAGCGGGCTCGTCACTTCTCCTGGCCAGAGCAGGTAGAGGTCCTGTTCCAGACCGGCGCGGCTCTTGCCCGCGTCGACGTCGAGCGCCCAGCGCACCTCGAGATCCACGGGGCCGCCGAGCGACGGCATGACGGTGGCGCGAATGGTGAGAGGCCCGATGGCGAAAGCCGGATCGGCCACCGAGGCGATGAAGACCTGCGCGCTCGCCGGCGCGGGCGCGATCACGAGGAGCAGGACAACGAGGAGCGTGAAACGGCGCGCCGGGGTCACCGGCAGATGATAACAGACCTGTGATAGGCTCTCGCCGTGCGCGCCACCGCCCACATCGCGGAATTCGTGACGAAGAGCCGGTGGGAGGACTGTCCCGCCGAAGCGGTAGAAACCGCCCGCCGGGCCATCCTCGACTGCCTCGGCGTCATGCTCGCGGGGTCGGTGGAACCGGCCGCCCGCATCGTGGCCGACGTGGCCCGGGCCGAGGGCGGCTCGCCGCTCGCCACGGTGGTGGGCACGCCGCTCCGGACGGGGACGGTCTGGGCCGCCCTCGCCAACGGCACGGCGGCCCATGCGCTGGACTTCGACGATACCAACTTCGCCATGATGGGTCACCCGTCGGCGCCCGTGCTCTCCGCCGCCCTGGCCGCGGGCGAGCTCGTCATGGCCGACGGCCGCGCCCTCGTCCACGCGTTCCTCCTCGGCTTCGAAGTCGAGACCTCCATGGCCGCCGTGATGAATCCGCCGCACTACGAGAAGGGCTTCCACGCCACGGGCACGCTCGGGACCATGGGCGCGGCCGCGGCCGCGGCGCGTCTCCTTGGGCTCGATGCGGCGCAGACGCGGGCCGCGCTCGCCGTGGCCGCCTCGCAGGCCTCGGGGCTCAAGGAAAACTTCGGCACCATGACCAAGCCTTTCCATGCGGGGCACGCCGCGCGGAGTGGCGTGCTCTCGGCCCTCCTCGCGCGTGACGGCTTCACTGCCTCCGAGCAGGCGATCGAGGGGCCGCAGGGCTATTTCGCGGTGCTGAGCGCGGGCAAGCGCGACGAGCGGGTGCTCGATTCGCTCGGGGCGCCGTGGAAGATTCTCGAGACGGGCGTGGCGGTCAAGCCGTATCCCTCATGCGCCTGCACCCATTCCATCATCGACAGCACCCTCGAGCTCCAGCGCACGCACAAGATCACGCCCGAGCAGGTAGCCGAGGTCACGGTGGGCGTCAACACCGCCGTCCCGCGCATTCTCATCCACTCCAATCCCCGGAGCGGGCTCGAGGCCAAGTTCTCCGGCGAGTTCTCGGCCGCGGCCGCGCTCTGCGAGGGGCGGGTGGGCATCGCGACTTTTCGCGATGACAAGACGGACGATCCGGCCATCCGGGCCCTCATGAAGCGTGTGCGCCTCGTGGTGGACCCCACCATTCCCGGCGATCTCGAGCGCCATATGTGGACGCGCGTCACCGTGCGGCTCCACGACGGGCGGGAAGTCACCATCGCGCCGCGCCCGGTGCCGGGGCATCCGGGGCTGCCCCTCTCCATGGATCAGCTGCGGGAGAAGTTCATGGACTGCGCACGCCTCGTCCTGCCCGAGGACCGCGCCGACTCCGTGCGCCAGATGGTCGAGCATCTCGACGGCTGTCCCGACCTCCGAAGCCTCACCGCGATCCTCCGCTAGTCGGCGGACGTCCCGCCACGGGCTGCTTCAAGATCCGGGAAGCTTCAGCTCTCCGTCGAGCACGGGCACCGCGCTGCCCCCCACCCGAATAGTGGCGATCTCGTCACCCTGCATGGCCAGCCTGATGTGGATGAAGCTCTGGCGCCCCATCCGGGTTCCCTGCTCGCTGACGATCTTCACCTCGCCGGCCTTCTTCACGAGGCCGTGCCGCACGAGATAGGCACCGAGCGGGCCGCTGGCCGAGCCGGTGGCCGGGTCTTCGGGAATGCCGGAGGTGTGCGGGGCAAACATGCGTGAGTAGACTCGCCCCGCTCCCGGATCCGGATCGGGAGCGAAAACGAAGATTCCGATATGCGGCCGGTCACCCATGACCGCGAGCATGGCGCGAACATCGAGCACGGCACGGTCCACGGCGGCCCGGTCGCGAAGGGGCACGAAGAGGAACTTGTTCCCCGTCGACCCCGGCTGGATCGGCGCCTCCGGCAGAAGATCGGCCTCGCGGAGGCCGAGGGCTTTGGCCATGGCCCCGCGATCGTCGAGCGCGGGGTCGAAGATCGCCTCCTGTTGCGTCATCCAGATGAATTCGGGCCGTGCCGGGTCCCCCTCGAGCTCGACGGGAACGGGCCCGATCCTCTCCTCGAGGACGAAGCGCGAGGCGCCCCCGGTGCCGAGGCCATGCGAGGCCAAGACCCACGCGGTGCCGATGGTGGGATGGCCCGCGAAGGGCACCTCGCGTGCCGGCGTGAAGATCCGGAGCGCGGCCGCGTAGTCGGGACGGGAAGGGGGAAAGAGGAACACCGTCTCGGAAAGATTCATCTCGCGCGCGATCTGCTGCATGAGCGCGGGGTCGAGCCCCCGCCCGTCCAGGAACACGGCGAGCGGATTGCCGCCGAACACGCGATCGGTGAACACATCGACCTGCACGAAGCGGTAGGGGCTCGTGGACATGGCGGGTATCGTACACCACGCCGGACCGCGTCTTGCGCCGGACCACCCCTCACCCTGCCCTCTCCCCTCAGGGGAGAGGGCAGGGTGAGGGGTGGTGCGGCGTGAGCCATCGTCCGGCCTAGGGCACGGTCCGGCGTGGTGTACGATACCCGTCATGTCCACGAGCTCCTATCGCTTCGTGCAGTTGAGGATGATTGACGATTAGTGATGGCAGGCGACGCACTCCAGCGGAGCATTGCGCGGCTTCTTGTCGTCCGCGCCTGCGGGGCGCGGCGCGGCGCCCCAGGCGTCGGGTGTTGGCTGTACGGCCTGCACGCCTTTTCCGTTCACGGCGCGGTGGCACTCCACGCACCAGCCCATGGTCAGCTTCGGCCCCGGCACCGGCATGGCGGCCAGGTTCATCGCGTCGTTGACGATGTTCTGCCCCGTCTTCGCGTGCACCTGCTCCATGGCCTCGATCCGGCCGTGGCACGTCTGGCACACGAGCCCCGCCTGGACGTGATTCTTGTGGGGGAACTGCGCGTACTCGGGAATCCTGAACACGCGGATCCACGGCACGGGCTGCTGCTTTTCCCAGAAGCCGTGGAGCTTCTGCACCTGCTCGTTGCCCTGGGCGGCCACGATCTTGTGGCAGCCCATGCACTTTTCCACCGACGGAATCCCCGCATCGCTGCTGCGCCGCGCATTGGCGTGGCAGTACTGGCAGGCGATCTGATAGGAGCCCGTGTGAATGACGTGGCTGAAGAAGATCGGCTGGACCGGCCCTTCCCGCTTCGTAACGATGGGGAGAGCCTTGGCCGGATCGTAGGCCGGCTGCGCCAGGGTCCGGACGTACTGGACGATCTCTCCGATCTGGCGGTCGCCGAGCTGCGGCTTGAAGGGCGGCATGAGCGAGGAGAGCCCGACCGACTGCGGGCCGTCCGAGATGATCCGATGCAGGAACTCATCGGGGAGTGGGTTCATGACCGCGCCCAGAGTCAGGTCCTGGGGCTTGACGGCCAAGTTCGCGCCGCCCGGACCGTCACCCTTGCCCGCATCCCCGTGGCAGGAGGCGCAGTACTGCACATACATGTGCTGGCCGCGCTGGAGAACCTCCGCGTGTGCCGTGGCGGAATGCCCCCCAGCGGCGTGATCGATGGCCGGCGGTTGAGTGGAGGCGGGAGTGGTGTGGGTGTGCGCGGCCGCCGGCTCCTTGGGAGCTACCGGCACCGCGGCCGACGCGGTCTGAGTCCTATTGGCGGAGCTCTTGGCTGCCCAGCTCGGCAGGCCGACCAACAACCCGATCAACGCGACTGCTACGACGAGATAGACGGCCCCGCTGGGCCGCAAGAACCGATCCATTCGAGTCGTTGGCCTCCTTTGAACCCGGTACACGATACAGAAATCAGCCGCCAAGGTAAAGACGTTTGACGTCGGGGTCGGCGAGCAGTGCCGCCCCCGTTCCCTCGAAGCGGTTGCGACCCAGCTCCAGCACATAGCCCCGGTCGGCGACGGCGAGGGCCTTGGCCGCGTTCTGCTCGACGACCATGAGGGTGTAGCCGGCCCGCTTCATGTCGACGAGCGTGTCGAAGATCAGGGACACGAACTTGGGCGAGAGCCCGAGCGACGGCTCGTCGAGGAGGATCAGTTTCGGCTTCGTCATGAGGGCCCGGCCGATGGCCAGCATCTGCTGCTCTCCCCCGGACAGGGTGCCCGCCTTCTGCCCGCGGCGCTCGGCGAGGACCGGGAAAAGCACATAGACGCGCTCGAGCGCTTCGCGAATGCGCTCGCTGACTCGCTCGATATAGGCGCCCATCTCGAGGTTCTCGAGCACGGTCATCTGGGGGAAGACGATGCGACCTTGGGGCACATAGGCGAGGCCACGCGGCAGCACCTGATCCGGACGAAGGCCCGTGATCTCCTCGCCGTCGAAGGTGACCCGTCCGCTCGAAGCGTGAACGAAGCCCACCATGGTCTTGAACGCCGTGGACTTGCCCGCGCCGTTGGGACCGATGACGCTGACCATCTCGCCCGTGTACACCTGGAGGGTGACGTCGTGGAGGATGGGGAGCTTGCCGTATCCCGCCGTCAGCCCTTCCGCGCGCAGAAGGAGCTCCGTCATGGCCGCCGCTCGCAAATGTAGAGGATGTGCGGATAGGGCAGGATATCCACCATCAGATGGCGGTGGACGGTGAAACCCACCTCGTCGAGCAGCCGCGTCAGCTCCTCCGCGTCCCAGTACCGCACGGGCGTACCCGGATCCATGACCTTGTCGAGGGCGTGGGTGAACCAGCGCTTGTAGGCGGGGCGGCGGTCCACGTCCTTGATGAGAAGCCGTCCTCCCGCGGACAGGATCTTTGCCACCTGCTCGAGGAGCGGACGCACCGCCTCCTCGGGGATGTGGTGGATGATGTCGAGCATGTAGGCCGCGTCGAAGGCCTCGCCCGCGCGGAAGTCCATGACGTCGCCCGCCTCGTAGCGAACATTGCCGAGCCCCAGCTTCTGGGCGGCCGCCCGAGCCATGGCGATACGGCGCGGATTGCGATCAAAGCCTTCGAGCCGCAGGCCGGGGCGTACGCTCGCGTAGTAGAGCGAAAAAAGGCCGAACCCGCAGCCCAGATCGAGGACGCGGCCGCGCTCGGGCAGGTACTGGCCGATCTCGTCGAGAAAGCGCTGGCGGAGTATCCAGAAGCGCCCCCAGCAATAGCCGCGGACGATCCAGTCGTCGTAGGCGCGAATGACGTTAAGAACGGGCGCGCCGCGCATAGATCCGGTAGCCGTCCCCGTCGACGGCAAGCCTGTAGTCACGGGCCAGAAGCTCGGTCACGGCCGGAAGCTCGTCGAGGCGATCGTAGCCGCGCCGCCGCCACGTGTTTTTGAAGACCACGATGGCCGTGGGCCGCCCCCGCTCCAGATCGCGCGCGAATTCCTCCCGGAGCGCCTGGATGCGCGCATCCGCCGCGTCGTGGAAGAAGTGGAAGTCGTAGAGGAAGCGTGTGGGCTGGCGGAGATGGAGACGCAGGAGCGCGTGCACCCCGCCTCCCGTCACGTCCATCACCTGCACGGGGCCCCCCTCCGCGAGCGGCTGGAGATCGCGGACGAGCGAGGCGACGCGGCGCTCCTTGTCGGCTATCCACGGCGCATCGGCCGCGTCCACGCCCTTGGTGACGAGGAGAGACACCGCGAGCACGAGCACGGCGAGGGTGAAGGCGCGAAACAGGGCGGGCGCCGCGTCCCACCGAGAAGGCTCGGCTGTCTTCGCGCGCGCGGCCAGAGGCATGGAGGCGAGGGCGCACATGAAGACGGCGAACGGATAGAAATGGTACTCCCACCCCTTCCCCTGCAGGGCGAAGTGGAGAACACCGTAGACGGCGCCGAGGACGGCAAGCCAGCGGCGAGTGCCGTAGGGCGGCTCCAGGGGTCGCGCGAAGCCGAGCAGAGCGAGCCCGATGAGACAGCTCCAGATCTCCCAGCCGAAGACATGCCAGCGGACGGCTCCCCACACGGAGACACGCCCGACGTGGCTGTAGAGCGGCAGCACGTAGCCGGTGAGGATGGAAGCGAAGGGCCCGGCGCCGCCACGCCACGCGAGCCAGCCCATGACGAGGACGGGCACGGTCAGACCGGCGGCGCACCAGAGGGCGAGGGTGCGGATCACGGACGAGCGGCGCGAGCCGAGCGCGACCACGGCCGCGCAGGCTATCCAGAAGAGCGCGGCGTGGGGCTTGAGCATGACGCCGGCGCCTGCGGCCAACCCGCCCCACACTATAGGTGCGCGCGCGCCGTCCGTTTCCCAGACGCGGGCGGCGCCCCAGGCCGCGAGCACGAGAAAGAGGGCGAGGAGAAAGTCGCGCTGGCCCGCCCGCCAGGCTCCCCCCGAGAGGTGATAGAGCACGAAGAGGAGCGCCGCGGCGAAACCACTCCACACGTCGCCCATGCGCCGCGAGAAGCCGAAGAGTCCCGCCGCGGTGAGGCCGAGCCATGCGAGGTCGAAGAGCCGCCACGCCCCGTCGCCCTCACCCAGCGTCGAGATCACGCCCAGATGCAGGAGGTAGATCCCCGGCAGGTTCATGTCGAAGACGTCGCGATACGGCACGGCGCCCTGCGCGACCAGCCAGGCCACATAGTGCATGAGGGGGGCGTCGTGCACGAGGGACCAGCCCCACGAGCGCCAGCCGAGGTAGAGGGCGAGGGCCGCGCTAACGGCCAAAATAGGCTTCAATCACTCGCTCATCGGCCTGAATGAGTCCGGGCGGCCCCTCGGCCAGTTTCTCGCCGTGGTCGAGGACGAAGACAGTCTCGCACAGACCCATGACCATCTTCATGTCGTGCTCCACGAGCAGCACGGTCTTGCCGCGATCGCGCAGCGTCCGCACCGCCTCGAGGAGATCGTTGAGCAACGTGCGGTTGACGCCCGCCGCCGTCTCGTCGAGGAGGATCAGCTCGGGGTCGGTCATGAGCACACGAACGAACTCCACCAGCTTCTGCTGGCCGTAGGAGAGATTGCCCGCGAATTCGCCGGCCAGACCCGTGAGCTTGACGAAGCCGAGCAGCTCTTCCGCCCGCGCCCGCGCCGTCGCATAGTCATTGGTGGTCACTACGAGGAGATTCTCGAGGGCGGTGAGCTCGGGAAAGACGCGGATGACCTGGAAGGTGCGCCCGATGCCCTGATGGAAGACCTGGTGGGGCTTGAGGCCGTCGATGCGCCGCCCCTTGAACCGGATCTCCCCCCCGTCGATCGCCTCCACCCCCGTGATGCAGTTGAACAGCGTGGTCTTGCCCGAGCCGTTGGGGCCGATCAGCCCGTAGATATGCCCCGCCTCGAGAGAGAGCGACACCCCGTTCACGGCCGTGACCCCGCCGAAGCGTTTGACTACCCGGTCCACTTCCAGCAGGGCCTCCATCAGATGGTCCGCGGAAGGTTGTACTTCTGCTGCAGCACGCCGAGGATGCCGCGCGGCATGAGGAGGACCACGGTGATGATGATGGCGCCGAAGAGGAGCTGATGGAGATAGATGAAGCGCGCCCAGATCATCTCCTGCAGGGTGAAGAGCAGCACGGCGCCCAGCACCGGCCCCCAGATCGTCCCCTTCCCGCCGAAGAGCACCATGACGATCATGGTGATGGTCATGATCAGGGGAAAGACGGAGATGGGCTCGATGTAGCTCTGATCACGCGCGGCGAGCCCCCCCACGATGCCGGGGCCCACAGCGGAGAGGAGAAAGGCGTAGAGCTTGTAGCGAAAGGTATCGATACCCATGGCCTCGGCGGCGACTTCGTCCTCGCGTATGGTCATGAGCCGCAGCCCGAAGCGCGAAGTGACGATGACGTAGGCCAGCCCCGTCACGGCCAGGGCCACCAGACCCATGGCGTAGTAGATGGGCACGCTCGCGTAGAGGGCGGGGAGGGACAGTCCGTTGCCCCCGCCCGTGAGCCCCTCGAAGTAGGACACGGCCACGCGCAGGACTTCGTTGAGCCCGAGCATGGCAATGGCGAAGTAGGGCCCCTTGAGCCTCAGGCACGGCCAGCCGATGACGAGAGCGAGCACCACCGCGCCCACCCCGCCCGCGAGGGAGGCCGCGAGCCACGGCCAGCCGAGCTTCACGATGAGGATGCCCGCGGTATAGGCGCCCATGCCGAAGAACGCGATGTGGCCGAAGGAGACGTAGCCGGTCAGCCCCGAGATGAGGTTCCAGGACTGGGCGAGGGCGATCCACATGAAAAGCTGCAGCATGAAGCGGACACCGTAGCCCGTGCCCTTGATCGGGTAGATCGCGAGCACGATCAGGATCAGGCAAAGCGCAGACAGGAACAAGCGCTTCACGAGGCGCGGCCTTTCAAGAGTCCCGTCGGCCTCACGAGAAGCACGAGCACGAGGAGGATATAGGCCACCGCCTCGTTCACCTGCGTGGTGAGGAAGAGCGAGGAGACCTGCTCGATCAGGCCGAGGAGCAGACCGCCGAGGAGCGCGCCGGGATAGTTCCCCGCGCCGCCCAACACGATGACGAGGAAGGACTTGAAGGTGTACACCTGCCCCATCTCGGGCTGTATGGCGACCATGACCGCGACCAGGGTGCCCCCGGCCGCGGCGAGAGCGGAGCCGATGCCGAAGGCGATCATGTGGATGCGCGCCACGTTGATGCCGCAGACCTGCGCCAGCTCACGGCTCTGGGACACCGCGCGAATGGCCTTACCGAGGCGGGTCATCTTGAGAAAGAGGAAGGCGCCGGTGGTGATGACGATGGCGAAGGCGCAGGCGATGACGCGCGACTTGGAAAAGGCGAAGGGCCCGAGCACGAAAGAGCCTGTCAGATACTCCACCGAGCGCAAGTCGGCGGTGAAGGCGAGCTGGGCGAGGTTCACGAGGGCGATGGAGACGCCGAAGGTCAGGAGCAACGAGGAGAGCTCGGGGGCATCGACCACCCGGCTCACGAAGAGCCGCTGCAGCACCACCCCGACCACGAAGAGGACGGGCATGGTGACGAGAAGTGAGAGGTAGGGGTTGAGCCCGGACCACTGGAAGAGCCAGAAGGTCGTGTAGGCGCCCAGCATGAGGAGGGGACCGTGGGACACGTTGAGCACGCGCATGACACCGAAGATGAGACCCAGGCCTAAGGCCACCATCGAATAGAGCGCGCCCGCCAGGAGGCCAGAGATGACCACCTGGCCCAGCATGGCGGGCGTGATGACGAACAATGGTTCAGGCTACCGCTGATTCCACGGGGGAGTGGGGAAGCGCACCTTGCCGTTGGCGAGGTCGTCCGGCCACACCACGATCCGCTTGCCGTCCTGCCACTGGATCATGACCATCTTGTGCGCGATCTGGAAACCGTCCTGGTCCACCGCGTAATCGCCGAAGGCCGTCCGCATCTTGAGCTTCAGGAGCTCCGCGCGCACGAGATCGGCGTCGAGGCTCTTCGCGCGCTTCACCCCCTCCGCGTAGATGAGGCAGCCCGCGTAGCCCGCCGCGGCGTGGTAAGACGGCTCGTGCTTGAACTTCTTCGTATAGGCGGTGAGAAACTCCTTCTGACCCGGATAGGGGAGGGCTTCGTCCCACTGCGTGGAGCCGTACACGTACTCCCCGTTCGTCTTGAGCAGGGTGTAGAACTCCGGGATGTCCCCGCCCACCGTCACTCCGAACATCTTTGGATTCACGTTCAGCTCCCGCATCTGCCGCGTGATGGCCACCGCGTCGTCGAAGTAGGTGGCGGCCGCGATGATGTCGGGGTTGGCCGCCTTGATCTTCACGAGGAGGGCCGAGAAATCCGTGTTGCCCTTGGGATAGGCTTCCTGGAGCACGAGCTGCAGCCCCTTCTTCTTCGCCATCTCCACCGTGCCCGCCGTCGAAGCCTTGGGGAACAGGGTGTCCTCGTTGACCACGGCGATGGTCTTGAGCCCGCGCTTGGCCGCCATGTCCACCAGCCCTTCGAGGTAGACCTCGGCGGGCGAGATCACCATGAAGATGTACTTGCGCCCTTGCCGGAAGATCGAGGTGGTGGCGGCGAGCGGTGAGACGAGCACCTTCTTGTACTTCTCGCTGATGCCCGCCACCGACTCCGTGATGCCCGAGGAATAGGGCCCCATCACCGCGTCCACTTTGTCTTCGGTGATGAGCTTCTCGTACAGCCGCTGCGCCGTCTGGGTCGAAGACTGGTCGTCGTACATCACGAACTCGACCTTGCGCCCGAGCAGGCCACCCTTGGCGTTCAGCTCATCGGCGCAGACCTCGTAGCCTTCTTTCTGATACGTGCCGGGCTTGGCGTACGTGCCCGTCAGCGACAGCGACGCGCCGATCTTGATGGGGGCCTGGGCTTCCGCGTGCGCCGTGCCGAGCAGCAGGGCCAGCACGACGACGCCCGCGGCACTCCACAGCATTGTGGGCATCGGAATCCTCCATGGATGGTCCGGAAGCGGACCGGGTCAGCATGAAATGGGCCTTATTTTTAGCAAACTTGCCGTGAAGTGTCAAGATTCCAGGCGGATGCCGGCCCGACCGGACCGCTACTTGAGCGACGTGAACGTGAAGGCGCGGATGATGTGGCGCTGGGCGATGGCGAAGACGATGAGCACTGGCGCCACCACAAACATGCTGCCGGCCATGATGACGTGCCAGCGGTCACCCGTGCCCTCCTCCCGCAGCATGGCCACGCCGATGGGCAGCGTGCGCACCGCGTCGTTGGTGGTCATGACGAGCGGCCAGAAGAAGTCGTTCCAGTGGTAGACCACGCTGAACAGGGAAAAGGCCACGAGGGTCGGACGCGCGATTGGCGCCAGCACGCGGAAGATCATGGTCAAGGGGCCGGCCCCGTCGACGCGGGCGGCATCCACGATGTCGCCCGGCACCTGCAGGAAGGCGTCGCGGATCAGGAAGGTTCCCAGCGCGGAGACGGCGTAGGGCAGGATGAGCGACGCATAGGTATTGAGCAGGCCGAGCTTGCTGAACAGCATATAGAGCGGCACGAAGCGCACCTGGGGCGGCACGATGAGGCAGGCGATCACGACGAGGAAGCAGGCATCCCGACCCCGCCAGGAGAGCTTGCTGAACGCGAAGCCCGCGAGGCAGCCGAAGAAGAGCTGGCACACGAGAATACCCACGGTCTGGATGGCATTGTTCACCGCGTAGCGCAGGAAGGGCCCCGAGGCCCAGGCCTTGGCGTAATTCTCCCAATGCGGAGGGGCGGGCCAGAGCGCGGGCGGAAATCGGGTCACTCCCGCCATGTCCTTGAGCGACGTGCTGATCATCCACACGTACGGGAAGACCTCGGCCATCGCCACCAGCGCGAGCGCGGCGAGGGTGAGGGCGCGGAGCCAGGCGCGGCGGGCGCTCACGTCGTGTAGTGGATCCGGCGGCGGAAGGCCAGCCACTGAGCGAAGGTGAGCGCCACGATCGCGATGAAGAAGAGGACCACCGCCGCCGAGGCTTTGCCGAGCTTGAAGTACTGAAACGCCTGCTCGTAGATGTAGTACACGTAGATCACCGTCGAGGTGACGGGGCCGCCCTGCGTCATGATCTTCACGATGTCGAAGCCCTGGAAGCTCGTGATGGTCAGCGTGATCAGGAGAAAGAGCGTGGTGGGCGTGAGGAGCGGCCACGTGATGTGTCGGAAGCGCTGCCAGCCGCCGGCGCCGTCGAGGGCGGCGGCCTCGTAGAGATCGCCGGGAATGGCCTGGAGTCCCGCGAGATAGATCACCATCGGGTATCCCACCGTCTTCCACACCGTGACGAGCACGAGCGACCACAGCGCCAGGCGATGGTCGCCGAGCCAGTTCACGCCTGGGAGACCGACGAGGCGGAGCAGCCAGGCCACGAGCCCGTACTGAGGGTCGAGCAACCAGATCCAGAGGAGCGAGACCGCGACCCAGGAGACGACGTAGGAGCTGAAGATGGACGCTTGGAGAAGGGCGCCGAGGCGAGTGCGGTCGTTCAGGAGCACCGCGAGGGCGAGCCCCGCCGCCTGGGACAGCGCCACGACGCCGACGGAGTACTTGACGGTGTTGGTGACGACGTCCCAGAACTCCGGGGAGGCGAGCGCGCGGTAGTTCGCCGCACCGACCCAGCGCGCGGGCATGACCAGGTCCCATTCGTACAGGCTGACCCAGGCCGAGTAGGCGACGGGATAGAGGTAGACGAGGGCGAAGATCAGCAGCGAAGGCGCGGCCAGGGCGTATCCCAGCCGCGCCTCCGCGCGCGAGCGCCTACTGCTGCTTGGCGAGGATCTCGTTGGCCTTGGCCTCCGCCGCCTGCATGATCTCGGCCGCGGCCGTCCGCAGCTGGTCGATGGCCGTCTTGTAATTCGGGTTCTGCTTGTAGAAGGCCTGCATCTCGGGTGAGTTGACGGCCGAGGTGCGGATGGGCATGTAGCCCGTCGCCTTCGACAGGGAAATGGTCTGCGCGGGCTCAGTCATCCACTTGAGGAAGGCCCAGCCCGCCTCCTTCTGGGCCGCGGGCGCATCGCGGGCGATGACGAAGAAGGTCCCGCCCGTGGGCACCGCCTGCTTGACCTTCCCGGGCAGGAACGCGGTGCCGAGCTTGAACTTGGCGTTCTCCGTCATCTGGTTGAGGAAGGCCGTGGACGTGTAAATCATCGCCACCTTGCCATTGATGAAATCGGTGTTGGTGACGGTCCAGGCATTGTAGTCCTTCCCCGGCGGGCGCTTCATCGTCTTGTCCTTGTTCACGAGGTCGACCCAGAACTGTAGCGCCTCGGTGCCCTTGTCGCGGAAGGCGGCCTTCTTGCCGTCGGGCGTGACCAGCGAGCCGCCCGCCTCGTGGAGCAGCGCGTACCAGAACCACCAGTCCACGGGCACCTCGAAGCCGTAGGTCTTGGTCTCGCTGCCCTCGCGCACGGTGAGCTTGGCCGCGGCATCGCGCAGCTCGTCCCACGTGGTCGGCACCTTCACACCCTTGGCCGCCAGCATGTCGGCGTTGTAATAGAGGATGGGCGTCGAGCGGAAGAAGGGCAGCGCCACCAGCGGCGCCGGCGGCTTGCCCAGGTAATCGAAGTACGTGTGCTGGGTCTGCCCGGGCAGGTAGTCCTCGAGGTCGGCGCCGTTCGCGCCCCTGGCGTAGGGCTCGAGGTTCTCGAAGAGCCCGGAGGCGGCGAGTTGCGGGATGGCCTCGCCGATGACGTGGAAGGCGGCGGGCGCGGTCTTGGTAGCCGCCGCCGCGCGGATCTTGGCCAGGGCCTCGAAGTAGTCGCCCTGGAAGGTCCCCTCGATCCTGTACTTGGACTGCGAGTCGTTGAACCGCTTGATGTGGGCCTCGGTCACCTCACGGTTCGTGCCCCCGAAGGAATACCAGAACTGCGCCACGATGGGGCTCTGAGCCGCGGCCGGCCCGGCCGCGCCGAGAATCCCGGCGATCAACAGCAGGGCCAGCGCTCGTCTCATCCTGTGTCTCCTCTGGTCTTGGGTGGCCTTCCGGAACAGCCGCTCGGGCGGCGCGTGAGCAGCGGGATTATAGCGCGGGTTCTCCTACGCGAATGTTGCTCATACGTGAATTGACTGATCCCACCAGTCCCGCTATTGTGACTCGGCCATGCTCGAAACCACGCTCGCGGGAAGCCTCCCCAAGCCCGCCTGGCTCGCCGATCCGCATCACCAGCTCTTCGCTCCGTGGGTGCCGCCGACCGATCGGCTCGACGAGGCCCAGGACGACGCCGTCAGGTTGGCGCTCCTCGACCAGGAAGATGCCGGCCTGGACATCGTCAGCGACGGCGAGCAGCGCCGCCGGCACTACATCTGGGGCTTCCTCGATGGCCTGCCCGGAACCGATACGAAGCAGCTCGGAAAGAAACGGACCCGCGGCGGCAAATACGTCTCCGAGCAGGATGTGGCACGGATCGTCGCCGAAGTGACATGGACCGGGTCCGTCATGGGCCCCGCCCTCGCATTCGCGAAGGCCCATACGCGCCGTGCGGTGAAGGTCGCCCTGCCCGGCCCCATGACCATGGTCGATACCACCCTCGACGAGTATTACCGATGCGACGAGGAGAGCCTCGCCATGCGCTTCGCCGGCCTCCTGAACGCCGAAGCGCGCGCCCTGGCTGCCGCGGGGGCCGATGTGATCCAGTTCGACGAGCCCTGCTTCAACATCTATCTCGACAAGGTCAAGGCCTGGGGCATCCGCGCGCTGGAGGCCGCCATCGCCGGCGTGACCTGCACCACGGCCATCCACATCTGCTACAGCTACGGCATCCCGCGCGTCCTGGCGTGGAAGAAACAGAACACGGAGTGGGGCCAGTACGGGGTGACGCTCCCGCTGCTGCGCGAGACCCGGATCAACCAGATATCGGTGGAGTGCGCGGCGTCCGGGGTCGATGTGGCAGTCCTGGAAGGGGCGCGCGGGAAAGACGTGCTCCTCGGCGTCATCGACGTGGGCACCGAAGAGATCGAGTCGCCCGAGCTGGTCGCCACGCGGATCCGGAAGGCGCTTCCCTATGTGGATCCGGAACACCTCTTCCCCTGCACGGACTGCGGCCTGGTCCCGCGCACGCGGCAGGCGGCCCGGGCAAAGCTCGGGGCGCTCGTCGAAGGCGCGCGTATCGTCCGCCGCGAGCTCGGCGGCTGATCCGACCGATCGAGGGGGCGCGCCGCCTTGACAAGGCGTCCGGCGCGCCTCTACAGTCTGCCTGCCCGACCAGCTGGTCGACTCTACTCGGCCGGTCAACTCCTACGGAGGACGCAACGATGCGACGACTCCTCGCCTTTGCCCTGGTGCTCGGAACCCTGTTCGTGGGCGCGGCGGTGCCCGCCACGGCGCAGGACACTCTCAAGATCGGGGCGCCGCAGCCCATGACCGGCCCCGACGCGCCCTTTGGCGACAAGTTCAAGAAGGCCTACGGCATGGCGATCGAGGAGATCAATGCCAAGGGTGGTGTCAACGGCAAGAAGATCGAGGTCATCATCGACGACCACCAGGCCAAGAACGCGATGGCCGCCACGGTGGCCGAGAAGCTCATCACCCGGGCCAAGGTGCTGGTGCTCACGGGCGGCCGCGACTCGGGCCAGGCCGTGGAGATCGCCTCGGTCGCCCAGCGGCTCAAGACACCGTATG
>WNGE01011151.1_pt1 | contig 22472 bp, 18 predicted proteins | sample 5400651 | NCBI WGS metagenome assembly WNGE01 (sample SAMN13153370, study PRJNA577476) | soil metagenome | isolation source: 60 cm soil or saprolite under grassland replicate 2 | place: USA:California | collected 2016-06-15
GTAATCACAACGGCATGGATTTGTGTTGACATTCAATCGTACCGATTGTAGGGGCAGGCCTTGTACCTGCCCGGCTTTCTGCGTGGGCCAGCGGGCGGGGACAAGCCCCGCCCCTACACTTTCCGGCGCGCATGTTCCTTGAGCCAGCAACGATCCATTACGACAAGTAAGCCAGCGTCAACTGCACGTCGCGCCCCTTCGTGATCGATCACCCCTTCCTGCAGCCAGACAGCTTTCGCGCTTACAGCGATTGCCTGATCGACAGCCAAACCGGCTGCTTCGGGTCTGCGAAACACATCAACTAGATCAAACTTTTCCGGGACATCGGCGAGCGAGGCGTAGGCCTTCTCGCCGAGCACCTCAGTCTCGTTTGGATTGACCGGAATCACTCGATAACCGACACGCTGCATGTACGCAGCCACGCCGTGCGACGGCCGCCAAGAGCTTGATGACAGACCAACCACAGCGATTGTGCGGCACTCATCAAGAATTCTCGCGATTGTTTCCGGGCTATTGATGTCCAAATGAACCGTGTTTGCGGCTCTGCCGCCCGATGTGCGGAAAGGCTTTGCCTTTCCGGCAAATGAATTATCGTGGTGCTGAGGCTATGCCTCCCGGTTCGCCTGTGGGAGGCGCAGCCTCCCAAATTTTCGAGGCAAGTTAACGGAAAGGCACAGCCTTTCCGCACATCAGCGGGCAAAGCCCTTTAGCTCTTACTCAGGTCGCCGAAGCGCTTACCGCATGTAACTCCTGCAACGCGTGCACCGTGATCTCTTTCAAATCCAATCGCGATGAAAGCGCTTCAACCAGGGCCTGCGCGCCGGTCATCGTCGTCACACAGGGCACGTTATATTGCAAAGCAGCGCGACGAATTGCTTGTTCATCGTAATGCGAAGCCCGACCCAGAGGCGTGTTGATGACCAGCGCTATCTCGCCTTGCTTCACGTGGTCGACGATGTTCGGGCGTCCTTCGTTGACTTTGAAAACATTCGCGACGTCCAAGCCGACTTCGCTCAAGCGCGCGGCCGTGCCAATCGTTGCCATCAGATCAAAGCCCAGACGCACAAGTTTTCGCGCCAGCACCACCGCCTGGCCTTTATCAGCTTCGTTGACGCTGATGAATGCAATCCCTCTCTCGGGGAGTCCCGCGCCCGCGGCAGTCATGGCCTTGCCGTAAGCTTCACCGAAACTTTCTCCGATGCCCATCACTTCGCCAGTCGAATGCATTTCGGGACTGAGAACAGGATCGACTCCGGGAAACTTAACGAAGGGAAACACCGGCGATTTGATATAAAAGCGATCCACGGTCAGTTCATCAGGCAAATCGAAGTTTTTCAGCTTTCGTCCGGCCATCACCAGCGCGCCGATGCGTGCGAGCGGAACACCGGTCGCTTTCGAAACGAAGGGCACGGTACGCGACGCGCGCGGATTTACTTCGAGAACAAAGACGCGATCGTCTTTGATTGCGAATTGAATATTCATCAGGCCTTTAACCGCAAGCGCAGTCGCGAGCTTGCGCGTGTAATGCCGCATCGTCTCGACGTGCTCTTCGGCAATGCGTACCGGCGGCAGCACGCACGAAGAATCGCCTGAGTGGATCCCGGCCTCTTCGATATGTTCCTGAATTCCGGCGATGACGCATGCGCTGTCGTCGGCAAGCGCGTCGACGTCGAACTCCGCGGCCTGTTCGAGGAATTTGTCGATCAAAACCGGCCGATCGTTAGAGAAGTCGACGGCAGTGCGCATGTATTCGTCCAGGCTTTCTTCATCGTAAACGATCGCCATGGCACGACCGCCGAGTACGTAGCTGGGCCGGACCAGCACCGGATACCCAATACGCCCGGCAATCGCGCGCGCGCCTTCGATTGAAGTTGCCGTGCCGTTTTCAGGTTGCGGAATTCCTAAATCGTTAAGCAGCGCACCGAATCGCTTTCGATCTTCGGCAAGATCGATCGAGTCCGGCGACGTCCCTATGATTGGTACGCCGGCTTCGTGCAGTCTCATTGCGAGATTCAGGGGCGTCTGCCCGCCAAACTGGACAATCACGCCGGTTGGCTTTTCGACATCGACAATGTTCATCACGTCTTCGAACGTCAGCGGCTCGAAATACAGGCGATCGGAAGTGTCATAGTCGGTCGAAACAGTTTCCGGGTTGCAGTTGACCATGATCGTTTCGTAACCGGCCTCGTGCAGCGCGAATGATGCATGGCAACAGCAATAATCGAATTCGATCCCCTGGCCGATTCGGTTCGGTCCCGAACCAAGAATCATGATCTTCGCTCGATCGGTCGGCTGGGCCTCATCTTCCTCTTCAAAGGTCGAGTAGAGATAGGGGGTGTAGGATTCAAACTCCGCGCCGCAGGTGTCGACGCGCTTGTAAACTGGAATCAAGCCAAGGTTTTTTCGATAAGCTCGGACCTCGTCTTCGCTCCGCTTTGTCAGATAAGCAAGACGGCGATCCGACAGGGCGGCTTCTTTGAATGCGCGCAGCAGGTCGAGCGGAATGTCTTCCAACTTCCTGCCTTCAACTTGCTTCTGGATTTCCATTACCTGCTTGAGTTGATCCAGAAACCACGGATCAATGCTCGAGAGACGATAAATCTCGTCAATTGTCCATCCATGCTCCAATGCGTAAGTGATATAAGAGAACCTTTGTGAGTTTGGCCGCGCCAGCTTTCTTTGCAGCTCGTCATTCGAGACGTCTTCCAAACGCAAAGGTTTGACGGCTTCCAGAGAACGCAAACCTTTGAAGAGCGATTCTTTGAAGGTACGGCCAATGGCCATCACTTCGCCGACGGATTTCATTTGCGTGCCAAGTACGTCTTCGGCTTCGCGAAATTTTTCAAAGTCCCATTTCGGAATCTTCGTGACGACGTAATCGATCGTAGGTTCGAATGACGCCGGCGTTTTCTTCGTGATGTCGTTCGGGATTTCATCGAGCGTATAGCCAACCGCGAGCTTCGCCGCGATCTTCGCGATGGGAAAGCCCGTTGCTTTCGAAGCCAGCGCCGATGATCGTGACACGCGCGGGTTCATTTCGATCACGCGAATCTCGCCGTTCTTCGGGTTGACGGCAAACTGAATATTCGAGCCACCAGTTTCGACGCCGACTTTGCGGATGATAGTAATCGCCATATCGCGCATCTGCTGATACTCGCGATCGGTCAAGGTCTGCGCCGGAGCCACGGTGATGGAATCGCCGGTGTGCACGCCCATCGGATCGAAGTTTTCAATCGAGCAGATGATGACGACGTTGTCCGCCAAGTCGCGCATCACTTCCAGCTCGAATTCTTTCCAGCCGAGAATCGATTCTTCGATTAGTACTTCATGAATTGGTGACGCGGCCAAACCGCTTCGCACAATCTCTTCGAACTCTTCAGGATTGAAGGCCGTCCCGCCGCCGGTGCCGCCCAGCGTAAAGGATGGACGAATAATCGCGGGATAACCGATCTCTTCAACGATTGCGACCGCCTCGGCCCATGACTTAACAAAGCCACCACGCGGCATCTGCAAATCGGCTTCGTCCATCGCTCTTTTGAAGAGCATTCGGTCTTCGGCAATTTTGATTGCTTCGCGCTTCGCTCCGATCATTTCGACGCCGCATTCTTCGAGCACCCCTGCGTCAGCCAGAGCAATCGCCAGATTGAGCGCCGTCTGGCCACCGACAGTGGGCAGCAAAGCGTCGGGTCGCTCTCGTCTGATGATTGCCGAAACTGATTCGACCGTGAGCGGTTCAATGTAAGTTCGATCGGCCATTTCCGGGTCCGTCATGATCGTTGCCGGATTGGAATTGACGAGAATAACCTCGTAGCCTTCCTGCCGCAGGGCCTTGCAAGCCTGCGTGCCTGAATAATCGAACTCGCACGCCTGACCGATGACGATCGGACCCGATCCAATGATCAGAATTTTGTGAATGTCAGTGCGCTTGGGCATCTGAAACCAAATAACAGTCCGCAACTTGCATAAAGTTGAAACATTTTACATAACTATCGTGCCGAGACGAACTCAGCGGCAATGATGAAGGCAACGTACTTTCTGTGCACGCTTTTCCTGGGCCTTAGTTTTCAAGTTATCAGTGCGCAAACTCCGCGGAGCGCTGAAGACTACAACAACCGCGGTCTTGAGAGACGGAGCAGAGGGGATATCGAGGGAGCAATCCAAGACTTCGACAAAGCTATCCGAGCCGCGATTTGAATGCGGCTATTGATGATTACGACAAGGCAATTAAGAAGGATTCCGGGTTTCTTCCTGCTTATATTAATCGTGGAGAAATTCGAAGACGCTTAGGCAACCTTGAGGCGGCGATTGCCGATTGTACCGAAGCTATAAAGATCGCCGGCGCTGTTTCAAGCACAAACACTTCGCTTGTTGACAATCTCAAGCATCTAGCGGGAGCTTATCTCAATTGCGGTATTGCCAAGCATGACAAGAATGATTTTGATGGCTCAATTGCTGACTTGAGCCAGGCTATCAAAATAAACCCGAAATATGCTGATGCCTACAATCAGCGCGGCATCAGTTGGCACGCGAAGGGGAATTTTGACCAAGCCATCGCCGACTACACCAAGGTCATAGAGTTGGATTCGAAGTTCGCCAAGGCTTATGTAAATCGGGGGAACACTCTAATGGACAAGGGTCTTATCGACGAAGCGATTGTCGATTTTGACAGTGCAATAAAGATTGACCCAGGTGAATCCTTTGCTTACGCCAATCGATGCGTTTCCTGGACGAAGAAGGAAGATTTCCAACGGGCCATGAGAGACTGCAATAGATCTTTGGAAATCAATCCACGATTTGCTGAGGCTTACGTTTTTCGGGGAGACGTAAAAGATGACACAAATGATTTTGACGGTGCCATAACCGACTATAGCAAGGCGATTGAGATCAGTCCCAGATATCCTCTCGCGTATTTGAATCGGGCTATTGCGCGCGGAGACAAGAGAGACTTTAACGGGGCGCTAGCTGATTTCGCCAAGGCTATTGAGATTAATCCACTGTATGCAGAGGCGTACGGCGCTCGTGGTCTGGTTTTGCTCAGTACGGGCCGAGATCTTGAAGCTGAAACGGATTTCAAGAAATGCTTCGAGCTAAAGCCGGCATTGAAGCCCATGATCGAGCAGATAGCCAATCAGGTTAGGCAACAACGAAATCTTAACGTACGGCAAGCCAACAACGGCGTCCTCGAACCCGTCGCAGTTAAGAAAGATCTCTATCCCGCTGACGCCAACGCTTCTAAAGAAATCGATGATGCGTTGACGCGCGCCGTAAGAGAAAGCAAACGCGTGATGCTTATCTTCGGCGGCAACTGGTGCTATGACTGTCATGTGCTCGACCAGGCATTGCATGAAGGCGCGGCCGGAAAAATCGTGAAAGAGAGTTTCCTGCTGGTGCACGTAGATATCGGCGAGGCTGACAAGAATCTTGACCTCGTCAGAAAGTACAAGATTCCGCTCGAGAAAGGAGTGCCCGCAGTTGTGATTCTCAATGGAAGTGGAGGCCTGCTCTACAGCAGCAGCGATGGCGAGTTCGAAGCAGCCCGAAAGATGATGAAGAAGGACCTGGTAGCGTTTCTGGAGCGGTGGAAAACGGGGCATTAGCCCGACCGTCAGGGAGGGCTAAAGGTCAGTCGGTCCCGATATGCGAGACTTTGATGACAGCGAGTTTCCGTTGGCTTGTCTCATTATGTTTCGGTGCGTCACGGCAGCACGATCTATCTCTGGAAGGAACGCGATGTTGAGATCGAGTATGTCTTGTTCGTCAAGGTGACGAGCTGGCTAAGTTTGAAGACTGAGCCCTCCCTAACGGTCGGGCTAGTGCCCCGGGTAGCTTGTTTGCGCGCAACTTACGATTGAAACACTGCCAGATAGCCCAGCATAGCCTTCTTGAGTCGCATTCCATTTTTTGATAATTTGCTTGACGTTTCCCGGCAATCGCAATTCAATGGCTCAGTCACGATCAAACATCGCGGTGCGCTCGCCAAAAGATAGAGGGCGCGATTCGAACGACGCTTCCATCGAAAGCCTTAAAGTCCGCAACACCGCGCTGGAAGACGAAAATCGAAAGCTGCGGCAGCTCGCCGAATATCGCTCGGGCTTTCTGGCGCGGCTGGCTCACGAGCTGCGCACGCCGCTTACGTCAATCCTGGGATTTGCCGAGATTCTGTTGAGTCAGGAAAAGCTTAATGAACCGCAACGGAATTTCTGCGAAAGAATTCAAAACTCCGCCCAGCAACTGCAGGCCAGTCTGAACCAACTGGCCGACCTTTCGCGGCTGGAAGCAGGAAAGTCAGAGCTTCGTCGTGAAGAGTTCGCGCTTGAGGATCTGTTAGTCGAGTCATGCCGGGCGGTTGCGCCCGCAGCCCGCAAGCAAAGTTGCCAGGTGCGGTCGAAAGTCGCAGCGGACCTGCCCCTGATAGTTTCCGATCGAGGCAAGCTTCGTCAGGTCCTCTACAATTTGCTCGCCCATGCAATCGCGAGCAATCGTTCCGGAGCGCCGATATGCATGACGGCCGACAAGGCTGCCAGAGGTTTTATTCTCAAGATCGAAAGCGAAGGAGCGGGTATGATTGATCTGGAATCAACAAATTCACGATCCGGTACCAGCGAGCTCGGTTTGGCGATCGCAAGACATAATCTCGATCTGCTCGGCGCGACGCTGAGCTTTCAGAACCGTCAATCGCGCGGATTGGAAATCCTGATCGAGCTTCCCACTACCACTCAGAACAAGCAGACTTAGTTGAATCACCCAAGTAATCGCAGGCGATCAAAACTGCGTGATATCATGGCGGTGTACCAACAAACAGCCGCGCTGTTGGGGCGCAGTTACTGCTAATCATTTCGTATGTCTTCACAAGAGCTGAAGCAAACGCGAGAGAGAGCCGTCGAAATCCGCGAGGTATCGACCATAGGGGAGTACGACGCCTGTATTGCTCTTCAACGCGCGGTTTTTGGACTTCCTGATTTGGAAATTTCGCCGCGGCGGCATCTGATCGTCTCGCGTTTGGCAGGCGGATGGACACTCGGTGCATTCATTAACGGCCGGCTCGTCGGCTTCGTGCATCATTTGGCGGCAGCGCGTGGCTCAGAAATTTTCGGTTACTCGCACATGATGGCTGTTGCCGCGGAATATCAGAATCATGGAATTGGCGCTCGTCTTAAATGGGCGCAGCGAACGCGCGCTTTGTCGGAAGGCCGCGACTTTATCAAGTGGACTTTTGAACCGATGCGCGCGCGTAATGCGCACTTCAATTTGAATCGATTGGGCGTGGTGGTTCGAGATTACGCCGTGAATTTCTATGGCACGGATTATGTGACGAACCCGGCAGAAAGGTCGGCCGGCGCCAAGGGGATGGACAGCGACCGCCTGTTTGCGAGCTGGGAATTATGCACGCCGCGCGTGGAAGCACTGGCCGCAGACCTGGAATATCCGCTTGAGTCGCCCGCGGAAGTAATAGAAATCCCGGCAGATTTTTCCGCGCTTCTAAAATCAGCTCCGGATATCGCGAAGCGGGAGCAGTTGCGTGTGCGTGAAGAGTTCTTGAAAGCCCTGAGCGCGGGTTTGATTTGTCGGGCGTTTGAGCGTGACGCGAAGACTCCGCGCTACTTATTATTCCGAGATTGATGGTGCCGTTTGGCTAAGCAACAATCCATAGAAAGAGCAATTAACGAACTTCGTGACGAGATTCGGCACCACGACGAACTCTACTACCTCCAGGAAAATCCCGAAATTTCTGATCGCGAATATGACGAGCTAATCGAAAAGCTGCGCCAGCTCGAGCAAGAACATCCCGAATTCATTACACCCGACAGTCCTACGCAACGGGTTGGTGGCCGCCCGGCGGAAGGCTTTCCGGAATTCTTCCATCGCCGGCCAATGCTTTCGCTCGACAATAGCTACAACATCGACGAATTGCGTGCGTTTGACGAACGTTGCCGCAGGCTTGCGCGTGGGAAATCTTTTGATTACGTCACCGAGCTGAAGATTGATGGCTTGTCCCTTTCGATCCATTACGAGGATGGATTGTTTGTTCGCGGTGTAACTCGCGGAGATGGATTTCGGGGCGAGGACGTGACGCCAAATGTTCGCACGATTCGCAGCATTCCGTTGAAGCTAAGAAACGGAGCCGCAAAAGCCGGACATGAGATCGAAGTGCGTGGCGAAGTATATCTGCCGCGCAAAGTATTTGAACGCATCAACGCGGAGCGGGAAGAACAAGGGCAGCCTCGCTTTGCCAATCCGCGCAATGCCGCTTCCGGCACTATTCGACAACTTGATCCGGCAATTGTCGCGCGCCGCCGCCTGGACATGTTTGCTTATGACGTTCTGCTGGGCGAGCGCAAAGCGTTCGCGACGCACTGGGAAGCTCTCAACTGGCTGGAACGCGCCGGTCTTCGCGTCAATGAACATCGCAAACTATGCGAATCCATCGAAGAAGTCATCGACTTCTGCAATGCGATGGAGTCGAAACGCGACGATCTCGGTTACGAAATAGACGGCGTCGTAGTCAAAGTGAACTCGACTGCATTGCAGGATGAATTCGGTGCCACGGGAAAAGCCCCGCGCTGGGCTGTCGCCTATAAGTACGCGGCTCGCCAGGCCACCACACGGGTGCTCGACATCATCGTTCAGGTCGGCCGAACCGGCGCACTAACTCCGGTGGCCATGCTCGAGCCCGTGCAACTCGGCGGCGTCACGGTATCGCGCTCGACGCTGCACAACGAAGACGAAATTAAGCGTCTGGGATTGCGCATCGGCGACTGGGTACTGATTGAACGAGGTGGCGACGTTATTCCGAAAGTAATCAAGGTCGTCGAAACAAAACGTACCGGCAAGGAAAAGAAATTCCGCATGCCGAAGGGCTGTCCCGTCTGCGGTGGCCAGATTTCCCGTCCTGAAGGCGAGGCCTTGTCTCGTTGTGTGGCCGCGGACTGCCCCGCGCAATTAATCGGTCGTCTGTTGCATTTTGCTTCGCGGCGCGCGATGCGTATTGAAGGTCTCGGCGTAGCGCTCGCCGAGCAGTTGCTTGCCAGGAAAATGGTTAGAGACGTCGCAGATCTCTACAGCTTGACCCTGGAAGATCTGACGTCGCTCGAGCGCATGGCGAAAAAATCGGCGTCAAATATCCTGGCTCAAATTGAAGCCGGCAAAACACGCGACCTTTGGCATTTGATCTACGGCCTTGGGATACGCCACGTGGGTGAACGCACTGCAGCAATCCTGGCTCGTCAATTTGGTTCGCTGGAACGCTTGAGCGAGGCGACGGTCGAGGAACTGGACGATGTTCACGAGATCGGCTTGACTATGGCCCAGAGTATTCACGACTGGTTCGCCGATCCGGGAAACAAGCGCCTGTGCGAGCGCTTGCGCGAAGCGGGCGTGCGCACTGAAGTCGAGAAACAGGCGCCGGCAACAACAGATGAAAAATTAGCAGGAAAGCAGTTCGTCTTGACCGGAAGTCTTCCGAAGATGACGCGGGATGAAGCTCGCGCTCTTATTGAAGCTCATGGTGGCCGAGTCATGTCATCGGTCAGCAAGAAAACGGATTTCGTGCTGGCTGGGTCTGAACCGGGCTCGAAACTTGATAAGGCTAATAAACTGGGTGTGAAGGTAATCGATGAGGCTATTTTCAAAAAGATGTTAGGATGATGGCGGAAAAACAAATGGAAACGACCAGGCAACAGAAACTCGAACTGCTATACACACTTCTTTGCGACGACGTGCGTCTGGAAGTTGGAAACAAGCTGTCATACATGGGCGTTTTTCAAAGCATCGTCGTGCCGCAGTTGCCCGTCTGGTTGCCAAAGCTCGCGGTTGTGAATCACTGGCGTGGAGACGGTGCGCATCTTTCCGAGGTGCGGATTCTAATGCCCGATCGGCAACAGGCACTGGTCGTCTCGCAACCGGCGCGATTTGAAATCACCCACGGCTCGGCGGACAACATCAGTTTCTTTGTAAACGTAACCTTTCCCGTGGCAGGTCAGTATCTGGTGCAGACCTTGATCGATTCCAATCTGTTTGACGAGCGGATGCTGGCTGTCTCTGAACAACAGTTGATTGCGCCGGCGGACGAGGCTTCCGAAGCTGTAAATTGAGGGTGTCGCGGCCGAGGTGAAGCCGCGTCCTAAAGCTAAAGCATTTCGTAGGACTTAATCTTGTAATTGAGAGTAGTTGTGCCCAATCCCAGCATTCTGGCCGCGCGGGCTTGATTGCCTCCGGTAAGCTCGAGAGCGCGACGAATCAGCCGCATCTCAAAACGCCGAACCTCTTTGAAGAAATCCAGACCAGATTTCGGATTAAGGTTCTCCACTGCCGCGGTCGTTTCCGCCAAAGCATTCTCGTGATCGAGCGTGGCAGCCTCGTCAAGCAATGCCGACGCCATTTCTTTAATTTTCTCCAATCTCTGGGCCGGCTGCGCCTTTCGCACCCGCGATGGTAGACCGCGCAGGCGACGTTTGGATATGGATTCAACGATGGCAGCTTTTGCAGTGCTCATTGTTAAGAACTCCCCTCGTTAAGACGAATTCGACAAAAAACTGTTAACAAGCCGGGCGTATTTGTACAGACGCACGAAGTCGCGCGTTAGTTCCAAGTTTTTGTGTTAAGGCTTTGTTAAGTGGAATCGCATCCCTCGGCGTGCTTGGATGCGGTCGATTAGGTCTGGGTTTGGCGACGGCCAGATTCCGAAGCCTCGCTTTTGCTTAAGTTTTAAAGAAACCGGAGCCCAACCGTTCGCCTATAAAGACTCTTTAGCACTGGCTGAAAGCAGTCGAGCAAGGCGGTCGAGGCCTGCGGGCCTGGGCTTTCGCTTCCTGGCTAGCGCGACTGACCGTGCCCCGAGGGCCAGGTAAGCTGCGAGCGCCGGTCGCAAGTTCCGCGATTCCATGGCGGTCAGATGTTTTTGTACCGTAGTAATGTCACCGCGCGCGAATGGGCCAGTCAGAGCGCTAAACGAATTTGTCCCTTCCAGGTTCCTTACCGAGCTTTCGAGTAATGGCAACAGCACTCGATGCGACAGCCCCCGAGACAAACCGCATCGCTCCAACATGTCGAGAGCAATATCGAAGAGCGCAATCACATTTCCGGAAGCCATCACAGCGGCCGCGTGATAAAGCGCCTTGCTATCGGGGTCGATAGTAAAGGTTTCTGCGCCGAGCGCGCGCACCATCGAAGTCGCTGTACGCACGGCCGGGATGTCACCCTCCACACAAAAGAAAGATTTCGTAAACGACCTGGTTCCAGAGAGTGGATCGCTTACGGAAACCAGCGGATGCAAGGAGCCGGTCGCGAAGCCAAGACTACGCAGTGGCCGGAGGACTGCTGAGGACAGGGCTCCGCTGGTATGCAAGGCTGTATGACGTGGCCGGGAAATCTTCGCTTCCAGCGACGCCGATGTCGACGCGAATATAGCGGCCAGTTGCTCAGCGACCGTCGAAATAACGTCATCCGGAGTCGCGATTAAAATCACCGAGCTGCCGATTAGTCGCTTCGTCTGCCCGGCATGGGACTGCTCTAATTTAGCCGCTGAAACGCCTTGAGTATTGGCGCCTATTGCCTTTGCTGCCCGGTGCGCGCTCGCCGGTCGCTTGGTAACGACGAGTTCAATTGGGTAACCAGCGTCATGAAGAGCTAAGCCTAACGCTGTGCCGAGGCGCCCCGCGCCAATGATCGAAATTCCAGACTCCTGCCTTCGCGAACTTAAACGGGATTTTGGTCTCGAGGTTTTCATGCTTCGTTGCGTTGCGACTCAAGGTCGCCGTCGGGAGTCGGACTGTAGCATGCGCTCAGAAGCACGCGCAATTGCATAGGTTTTTCGCTTCTGCTGGTCTATAATGCCGATTGAAGCCGAACCCCGGTCAAGTTGAATTTGCGCGAATAAAGTTCCTCAGTCACGGCGCAACCTCGGCTGTTGACACCGCATCAAAGCGGTGCGTTAGCTGAAAGCAATGCCGGTGCCTCGGGGTGCTGTTCCTTAAAAACTAAAAGCGGTCGCAATCAGGTCGGTTGCGGCCACCGAGAGATTAAGCCCGGGCTTTCTCTCCCGGCCTCGGAAGTTGGAGGTTTAAATGAAAAGTTTCTTCTCTCGTGCCGCTATTGCAACCGGCTTGGGGATGAGTCTCTGGATCAGCAGTGTTGCGGCGTTGGCTGCTCCGCAGCAAACAAAGGATCAAGGACAGGGTCAGAATCAATCGACTGCGCCAGTCAGCCAGGAAAAAAAAGCGGGCAGCGCACAAAGCACTCAGCCAACACCAGTCAGCCAATCTTCGAGCAATAAACAACTATCGCCAAACGAAGATCCGACCATGATCGGGAAACGGAACATCAATAAGGGCATCTGGGGAAAGATGGCCGCGGGCACCGAAAAGGAAGTTCGCATCGGACGACAAGTGGCGGCAGAAGTCGATAAGGAGGCCAAATTCGTAGACGATCCAATCATTACCGAATACGTAAATCGCGTAGGCCAGAATATCGTGCTTCATTCGGACGCCAAGGTGCCGTTCACAATTAAAGTAATCGATTCGGACGAAGTGAATGCATTTGCACTGCCGGGCGGTTTCTTCTACGTGAACAAGGGGCTGATTCTCGCCGCGGACAACGAGGCTGAACTGGCCGGCGTTATGGCTCACGAGATTGCGCACGTTTGCGCTCGGCACTACATGGAGAACGAAAAGAAGCTCGAGCTTCTTAATTACGGCATGTTGGCGGGAATTCTCCTCGGGGGTCCGATCCTCAGTAATGTGCTTTATAACGGCGGTGGTTTTTTTGAAGGTATGGCGATGCTGAAATTCACTCGCGCCGCTGAAGCCGAAGCTGACCGACTCGGTGTTCAGTACATGTGGGCTGCCGGTTATGATCCGACTGCTATGTCCACCATGTTCGAGAAGTTGGAAGCGAAGAACAAGAAAAAACCGGGCACGATTGCCAAGATGTTCATGGATCATCCAGCGCCGGCCGATCGTCGCTCGGCGGCTTTGGTTTTGGCCTCGCGTTTTCCGGAGCGCGAGGAATACGTAATTAGCTCATCCGAGTTTCAGCGTGTGAAGAATCGTCTCTTGCGTCTCTCAAACGCTCGTGCCTCGGCAACCGGAGCGATTGCTGGCAGCGATGATGGGACACCTGGGCGACCGACTCTGAAGCGAAGACAACCGACGCCGGACGATTCGACGACCACAACGCCGGATGGCACGCAGAAACCGGATAACAGCAAACCCGCGCCAACCCGCGCCGCCAACGTTGAGGCGCGAGCCGCAAGCACAACCATCGCCGACGCCTCAGCCTTAGTCGGTAGTTTGTCAGTAGCACCTGCGTAAGCGCGTGGGTTTGGGGCACTAGCCCGACCGTTAGGGAGGGTTCGATCGCGGATCGTTAAGAGGCTCTTCAGCATTTTTGCTGAAGAGCCTCGTTCTTTTTGAGTGCGGACCTCGATCTGCCGAGACGGGCAACGCCCGCGTCAAAACAATTTGCCGTTCACCGCTCGCGATATTGCACCGTCGCTGAGGCTGGCGCAGTCACTGTCTTGGGACTCGGCTCTTTACGGCGAACCACTCCAGTAAAGAAAGCGCGAAAATAACCGTACATTGAAAAGATTGCTGAGATTACGACGACCCATAACATCGCTCGGCCGGCAGTGTAAAGGAGTACTTGCCAGTCGTTCCAGGTTGTATGTTCCGGGCCGACCAGATGAGCCCAGGCAGTCCTCAGCTCAGGCACTGTCCAAAACTGAATCGCCGGAAAGGGCCGGCCAAAATTTGACACGCGCGGCGTTCCACCTGTCGGCGACAACGAAACAATCCCGTAACGGCAAACTCGCGCCCCACGATGATCACAACGGCCCACGCGGGCGCCAAGTGATTCTCAACCAGTGAAATCAGCGCTGCCGAAATCAAAAGCTTGTCCGCAATTGGGTCGAGCAACTTTCCCAGTTTGGAAACTTGCTTACGCCGGCGCGCAATCTTACCGTCGAAATAATCAGTCAACGCGGCCCCGACAAAAATAGCAACGCCCAGAATGTAACGCGGCACGCCGAGGTTCTCCGACAGCGGCGTCAGCAAAACGACTACGAGCAGCGGCACAATAAAAATTCGCGACAGCGTTAGCGCGTTAGGAAGATTCACTTAGGGACTCCAATGAAAGAGACAGTTTGCAGTCTAGGTGGCTGTATTTTTGCTGTCAAGACACGGTTAGGCGCGCTTGCTCGGTTGGAAACTAGTCAGCTAGAATAGCAGGTTCTGCGTCACCAAAACTTCTTCTCTGTGGCGCCCGTCTTTCGTTCAAGGATTATGGCAATTGACCGCATCACCATCCGAGGCGCTCGCCAGCATAACCTCAGGAACATCGACGTTGACATCCCACGCGACAAATTGACAGTGATTACGGGGCTTTCCGGTTCGGGTAAGTCTTCACTGGCATTCGATACGATCTACGCCGAAGGCCAGCGACGCTATGTCGAATCGCTCTCGGCTTATGCGCGCCAGTTTCTGGATCAACTGGAAAAACCGGATGTCGATTCGGTCGAAGGATTGTCACCGGCAATCTCGATCGAACAGAAAACTGTGGCGCGCAGCCCGCGTTCGACAGTCGGGACAGTCACCGAGATTTACGATTACCTGCGTTTGCTTTTCTCGTCCATTGGCCTGCCGCACTGTCATCAATGCGGCGCTGCGATCACCCGGCAAAGCGTGGATCAGATTCTGCAGAGCGTTGTGGCGCTGCCCGAGGGCGAACGCGTCATGATCCTGGCGCCGATTGTTCGCGGCCGAAAGGGCGAATTCAAAAAGGAGTTGGCGAAACTCGCCCGCGACGGCTTTATACGCGCGCGGATCGACGGCGAGTTGCGCTCTCTGGATGAAGAGATACGGCTCGACAAGCGCCGCAACCATACAGTCGAAGCAGTCATCGATCGCTTGCTGATCAAACCCGGCATAAACGAGCGTCTGGGAGAATCGATTCGTACGGCGCTGAAACTTACCAATGGCGCAGTCCTGGTCGCCGTCATTGACGGTGAAGAGAAGTTATATTCGGAAAAAATGGCATGCGTGATTTGTGGAATTAACGTGCCGCCACTCGAGCCGCGCTCGTTTTCATTCAATTCCGCCTACGGCGCCTGCCGGCATTGCCACGGTCTGGGATCGGTCCTGGAAATCGATCCGGCAAGGTTGATTCCAAACACCAATGAAAGCGCCGAGCAACTGGCTTTTATGGGATCGGCCGACAAGGCGGCCTCGGCGTATTTGCGGAGCGCGCTGCAAGCCGTTATCGATCATTTCAAGGCGATCCGCGCGACGCCATTCGCTGAATTGCCTGTCCACGTTCGCGAAGCATTTCTTAACGGTCTGTCGTCACAGCTCAAATTTCGCCAGGGCTTGTATTCATACAAGAGTTATTGGAAGGGCGCGCTGCCTTGGTTGCGTGAAAGGCTGGATGATCCTCCCAGCGAAAAAATCCGCGTTGCGATTGAAGAAATGGTTTCGCCGGCTGTCTGTGGCGAGTGTGGAGGGCGCCGCCTGCGCGCAGACTCACTGGCTGTCCGTGTGGGTGGTCGGGGCATTGCGGAATACACCGCCATGACGATCGAGGACGCAATTAAAGCGTTCGATCAGATTAAGCTGGATAAGCGCGAGGAACAGATCGCGGGACTGATCTTGCGCGAGATTAAGATGCGTCTGCGATTTTTGGAGACCGTCGGACTGGGATATTTGACGCTGAACCGGGCGTCAGCGACTTTGTCAGGCGGCGAGGGACAACGAATTCGGCTGGCCACGCAGATTGGATCGCAATTGCGTGGCGTGCTCTACGTTCTCGACGAGCCGTCTATCGGTTTGCATCCGCGCGACAATCGTCGCTTGCTCGATACTCTTTCAGCCTTACGCGATCTCGGTAATACGGTGCTCGTGGTGGAGCACGACGAAGAAACCATTCGGCGAGCGGATTACGTAGTCGACCTGGGCCCAGGCGCCGGCAGCCATGGCGGTGCAGTCGTAGCTGTGGGATCACCAGGGGATGTTGCGGCAAATCCGCAATCGATTACGGGACAATACATCAGCGGCGAACTGAAGATTTCCGTTCCCGCTGAACGACGTGCGCCAAACGGAAAGGCAATCACTGTGCGTGGCGCGCGTCACAATAACCTCAAAGAGATCGACGTGGCGTTTCCGCTCGGACTGTTAACCGTCGTCACCGGCGTTTCCGGTTCTGGTAAATCTACTCTGGTTGCCGACATCCTTTACCGCGCGCTCGCCAGGAACGTTTATGGTTCACTGCCAGAACCTGGCGCGCACCAGACGATTGAAGGTTTGGAATACATCGATAAGGTGATAGAAATTGACCAATCACCCATTGGACGCACACCACGATCTAATCCCGCTACTTACACAGGGCTTTTCACCCCACTTCGCGAGCTTTACGCCATGTTGCCGGAATCGCGCGAGCGCGGCTACAAGCCCGGCCGCTTTTCATTCAACGTGAAGGGTGGGCGTTGCGAGGCGTGTGAAGGTGAAGGCCTGAAACGCATCGAAATGAATTTTCTTCCGGACGTTTACGTTTTGTGCGACGTGTGTCGCGGAGCTCGTTACAATCGCGAAACGCTCGCAATCAAGTACAAAGGCAAGTCAATTGCCGAACTTCTCGATACTACCGTAGAAGAGGCGCTGCCCTTGCTTGAGAATATTCCACAGATTAAGCCGAAGTTGCAGACGTTACTCGACGTCGGCCTGGGTTACATCAAACTCGGCCAATCGGCTACGACTCTTTCTGGCGGTGAAGCGCAACGGATCAAGTTGGCAAAAGAGCTATCCAAGCGAGCTACGGGTCGAACAATTTACATTCTTGACGAACCAACGACCGGATTGCACTTCGCGGATGTAAACAAGTTGCTCGACGTGCTTCAGTGCCTGGTAAGCCTCGGAAACACGGTGATTGTCATTGAACACAATCTGGACGTGATAAAGAGTGCGGATTTCGTGATCGACCTTGGGCCTGAAGGCGGAGCGCACGGCGGCCGCGTAGTTGCCAGCGGAACTCCGGAAGAAATCACCGCGGTCAAACGATCCTACACGGGACAGGTGCTGAAGCCGCTACTAAATGGAGCTGCCAAACGAAACGGTAACGCGACAGGCTCGCTTCCTGGTAGTCGGAAAGAAAACCGAATAGATCGCGAAACCTCAAAGAAGGTCGCGTGATATACTTCGCCTGCCATTCTTTCAGTTAACGCATGTCAGATCGCATCTCAGCCATCGTTGCCGAGAGTCTCGATGTGAAGCGCCGATTCTTTGAGGCTCATGCTGCCGATATTGAGCGTGCGGCCGAACTTATCGCCCGCGCCGTCAACGAGGGAGGGAAGGTTTTGGTCTTTGGCAACGGAGGTTCTGCAGCTGATGCGCAGCATATCACGGGAGAATTGGTTAATCGTTTTCTGCAAGACCGACGCGCGCTGCCGGCCATTGCATTAACAACTGACGGCGGCGTGTTAACGTGCATAGCGAATGACACCGGTTTTGAGAATGTGTTCGCCCGACAGGTCGAGGCGCTCGGTGCAAAAGGTGATATTTGTCTGGCCATTTCCACTTCAGGAACTTCACCGAATATTGTCTTCGCGTGCGAACGCGCGCGCGCACAGGACATAAAAGTGATTGGCCTGCTCGGGCGTGACGGTGGAACTGTTGCCGCGCTTTGCAACCTCGCGTTGATTGTTCCGAGCAATGACACACAGCGAGTTCAGGAAACGCATAACCTGGTCGGCCACATCCTCTGCGAACTGGTTGAAAAGAAACTGTTTCCCGCATAGAACTGACAGAACTAGAAACGCAGGCATCTATGCCTGCGAATCGGACGCAGGATGCGCGCGCTCTGCGAATCATGTCTATCTACGAAGATCTTCAACCCCTCAGTCTCGACGAAGTCAGTACTTATCCACTCGCTTCACGTTCAAGCAAAGTCACGATCAAAGACTTTGTCACGTCGGTAAATGAGGATTCTTCGCTGTCCGAGTATCTTTCTTCGCTTCCTAACATTCTCGCGGTGCAGAGCCTACGTGATCTGGCGAGCCGCATGCGGCGCGCACGAGAATTACAGAAGCCGATCATCTGGGGCATCGGCGGTCATGTGATCAAGACCGGTCTGGCACCGGTCATGATCGATCTGATGCGGCGCGGTTTTTTGACCGCCATTGCCGCGAACGGTTCGGTGCTGGTGCATGACGCGGAAATCGCGATGGTCGGATCCACGTCCGAAGACGTTGACGCAACCCTTGGTGAAGGAGAGTTTGGCGGCGCCGAAGAAACAGGAAGTCTTCTGAATGAAGCAGCGAGCCAGGGTCAACGCGATTCAATTGGGTTGGGAGAGGCAGTGGGCCGCGCGTTGATTAATCGCCAGCCTGCATACGAAGAAATGTCATTGCTTTGCGCCGCCTACAAAGCCCGCGTCCCGTTCACCGCCTTCATAACCATCGGTGGTGACATCGCACACTTTCATCCCAGCGTAGATGGTGCGGCGCTCGGCGCAACATCGCATACTGATTTTCGCTTGCTGGCTGAGCTAGTAAGACGAATGCACGGTGGCGGAGTCTACCTGAACATCGGATCGGCAGTAACCCTGCCGGAAGTTTTCCTGAAATGCGTTACGCTGGTGCGCAATCTCGGTAACGAATTTACCGATATCACGACGGCAAATCTTGACTTCATCCAATCGTATCGCCCCTTGACGAATGTTGTCAGGCGTCCGACTGCTGATGGGGCGGGTCGTGGCTATGCGATCACAGGCCACCATGAACTTACGATCCCCTTGTTGGCTGCTCAACTCATCTGTGGAGCAAAATAGTCACGACCTCGCTTACTAGTTTCAGTCCGGCCAACACTAGAACCACCGAGAGCCAACGCCTGATTCCGGAGATTGGCAAGCGCCGCGTACCTAACTCCGTCCCGATCCACCCGCCCAAAAGTACCGCCGGGGCCCAAACGAAAGCTGCGTGAGGCAGTGAACTGATCGCCGAGAAGTGGCTGAACAATCCATGCCCGAAAAGGCCGGCGATGGAATTCACCAGAATAAACGTGACTGATACTCCCGAAGTCTCTTTAGTCCCGGCCCAACCCATCAGTAACAATAGTGGACTCAGGAAAATCCCGCCGCCTACGCCTGTCAGGCCGGAAAGCAAACCTATCGCCGCGCCGAGAACAAGTGCAACCCAGACCGCAACCAGTTTGGTATCTTTCGTATCTGCTTGTTTGGCACTGAAAAAGAGTCTGACTGCACTGTATAGCAAAACAGCGCTGACAAGGGCTTTGTAGACGGGTATTGGCAAAGTCAGCCAGCCCCCCAGAAACGATGCCGGAATCGAAGCTACCGCGAAAGGCCAGAACGTTCGCCACGAAAAGAAACCGGCGCGGAGAAATCGGATGGTGCCGACGGTCGCAACTATTATGTTAAGCGTGAGCGCAGTGGGTCTCATGACAGCGGGCGAAGTGCCGAACAACGCCATAGCTGCGAGATAACCTGAGGCGCCGGCGTGCCCTACTGTGGAATACAAGAGCGCGACGACGAACATTAGGACAGCAATGATTGCGACGGTGGTAACGTCCAAGGTTCTTGATCGGTTGCAGAGATAACGGGGTCGGATGAAAGCACAACAGGCATCAAACATGCAACCTTATGACACTTTTGCTGCGAGTCGCCGCGGGTTATAATCTCAGGCCGGAGTTTCTAAGCATTTTGATCGAGTGTGTTTGCGAGTGAAGTCTTCTATGGAATCGACCAGAGTGGAACATTTTCGAAAGCTCTTGTTGGAAGAGCTGCGTCGTCATGCGCGCCTGGTGGGCGACGAGCAGGCAGCCGTTGTCGATGCAGCGAGCGACGGCGCTAAAGAGAGCGCCGATGTGGCCTTGCGTGACGTAATCGAGGAGCTTGCCTTGAAGCTGGGCGAACAGGAATCACAAATGGTGGCGGACATCGACCAGGCGCTGATGCGGATCGATGAAGGTTCGTATGGAATCTGCGTGCGTTGCGGCAAAGTCATTGAAGAACGGCGGCTCGAAGCTTTGCCGACGGCGCGCTATGACGCCGCCTGCCAGACCGCAGTTGAGGAAGCAAGAGGACACAACGCGCGACCTACTCTGTAATTTCTTTTGGCGCGACGACCCCTTTATCCGCCGCCGCTGAATCATGACAAATTATCTCGCTCTTCCGATCGGTGACAGCGCGCCGGACGAAGTCAACGCAGTGATCGAGATTCCTCGCGGGCAGACCAACAAGTACGAATACGATAAAAAACTTCACGTCTTTCGGCTCGATCGCAACCTCTTTTCACCAGTTCATTATCCCGGAGACTACGGCTTCATTCCCGGTACTCTCAGCGACGATGGCGATCCGCTCGATGTGCTGGTTTTAGTGGACGCGCCCAGTTTTGTGGGTTGTCTGATGGTCGTGCGGCCGATTGGTATGCTGAAGATGGTGGATCAGGGAAGAGAGGACGAAAAGATTCTAGCGGTTGGCACGAACAATCCGATCTTCAACGATGTGCGCGACTACAGCGAGCTCTATCCACATCTGCTTCGAGAGATCGAGCACTTCTTCACGATCTACAAGGAGTTGGAGGCAAAGACTACTCGGATTACGGGTTGGCACGACACTGAGAGCGCGCGCCAGACCGTTGAGGAATGTCGGAAGCGCTATACTGAGAAGCAGTTTTGAAAATAGCTGGTCCTGGTCTTATCTTAAACCGTCTGCGCCAGTGATCGTTTTCGATAGTCCTCGCCTTCGATGACCACGGTCTTACACATCTCGTAAAGTCGCGATCGCAGTGGAACACCAATGCGATCCTCGAGTATCTCGCCAGTATCTTTTTCGTTCTTCCGCACATCAAGATAGTTAGTTGTAAAGATCGTCACTCGCTTGTCGTTATATCGGGTGTTGATGATTTGCATCATCGTATCGCGCACCCAATCAGTTGGCTTGGATGCTCCCAACTCATCCAGAACCAGCACCTCGGCATCGAAAACCGGCTGAACGACTTTTAATTCGGAACTCTGCGATATCGGGTTGTAGGAATCCTGAATTTGTCGCAGCAGGGCGCCGAATTGATAGAACAGACCGCGAACCTGATAGCGTTCGATCAATTCACGCAGAATTGCGACAGCGAGATGAGTTTTGCCGACGCCGACTGCGCCAATAAAGAGCAGTCCGCGGCCATCCAGTGACAAATACTCGTCAAGCACTATCTGGGCTTCGCGCTTGGCCGCCCATTTTGATAGCTCAGCGTCGCCTGCGACGTAACCCTGGAGCGTGCAGTGCTGATAGCGCGGCGGGATTCGCGCAGCCTGGAAAAGACGTTGCCGATGATCCGGCGTTTGACAGCGGCACCGGTGGGCGCCGACACCGGGAACAACTTCCATTCCGGTGCCGAAACAGAACGGACAGTTGGCCTGCTGCGAATCAACAGCCGGTGTTTCGGGACCTTCACCCATGCCCGACCCGTTTTGTGGCGCGCTCACCACTCGCAAACGCTTACCGTCAGGTTTTTGTGACCTCATAACCATGCTTAAGTGTTAACTGCTGAATACAAACAGACATTCCGCAAATGAAGTGCGGGATTATAACATTGTGCTGCAGAAAGTGAGGGGAAGACGGACTGCGGACTTGTTATTTCTGGCTCGTCGCCTGCCAAATCCCAACCTAAATCAAGCGGTAGCACTCCTAGCAACCCGAATCCGCCAAAACTCATCTGAGCAATCGAGGTTATTCCGGACGTGCTGCTAACAGAAAGAGCCTCGCATTAGTCGTTGGCGCAGCGGCACACGATAACACTCGGTTCCTCCTGTGATGAACCGCTCGGTGTGGGATCCACCGGGCGGTTTTTTTATCTGCGAATCCGCAATTGATCATCGCCTTCAGACCTTGAGGGTCGGTCAACCGAGTCAGTCAGATTGAGGCTCCCCAAGTCAAATCGATAGATTTCGGAAGAGCAGGACACTGGATGGGGATACGTTGAAAACCCTCGTTTTACTGGACTTTCTTCAAATAATTCGTCCCTAAGATACCTTGGCACACCACTCGCGAAGCGATGGTGCGCTCGATTCTGTCGAGCCTGTTCTTTTCCAGAATTCCGTCACCGTTAAGAGCCGGCTCGTGGCGAAAGCCCGAGTCGGCATGCACTTACCAGCCTAAGTTCCAATTCCGTGGAATATGGTAGTGGGAGTTCCCGAAGGACGCTGCTTACTAATTCTGCGGCCGTTCCTTTTCTCTTCGAAGATGAACGGCCTTTTTTGTCAGCAGCGATTCGATGTGATGGAGGATTACAGGCGTCGCGGGTGTTGCGGGCCCGCAGATAACGGTAATAGGACAGAACGAAGCAAAACTTGAAGACGATTGGGGACAGATGAAATGAAAAAGATGAAACGCTACACCGCAACCATATTAACCTGCTTATCACTGGTGCTCAGTCTGAGCGGCGGAATTATGGTCAACGACCGCGCCGGCGCACAATCACT
>WNGE01002493.1_pt1 | contig 22462 bp, 17 predicted proteins | sample 5400651 | NCBI WGS metagenome assembly WNGE01 (sample SAMN13153370, study PRJNA577476) | soil metagenome | isolation source: 60 cm soil or saprolite under grassland replicate 2 | place: USA:California | collected 2016-06-15
ACGTGTCGCCGCCCGTCTTGACGATGGCATTGCCGGTGCCGTTGGCGAGCGCCCACGTGTCGTAGGTCCAGTGGATGGTGTTGGGCGAGCAGGCCTTCCCCGTGAGATCGGCGGTGGCCGCCCCCGAGACGAGGAGGGCCCTGCCCTTGTCGCGCGTGATCTGGTTCACGGCGAGGGCCACCCCCGAATTGGGTACGTCCACGATCGCGTCCACCTTGTCCACGTCGTACCACTGCCGGGCGATGGCGGAGCCTACGTCGGCCTTGTTCTGATGATCGGCGGAGATCATCTCGACCTTCATGCCCTTCTTCTCGGCGCCGAAGTCCTCCACGGCCATGCGGGCCGCCACCACCGAGCCCTGCCCCGCGAGGTCGGCGTAGAGGCTGGACTGGTCGTTGAGGACGCCGATCTTGATCACTCCGTCGGAAACCTGAGCGAGCGCCGCGACGGGTCCGAAGGCCAGCACCGTCGCCAGCGCGATGGCCATACGCTTCACCATGATGCGGACTCCTTTGTCGTTGTTTGGGATGTGCGGAAGCCGTCGTGAGCTCGGACGATGCGGCAACGGATTATACCCCAAGGTATTCATGGAGCTTGTCCATGCTCGAGTCGAGGGCCGCGTTCGCGATCATGTCCACCACCCGCCCGCGCTCCATCACATAGTGCCGGTCGGCCACGGTGGCCGCGAAGCGGAAGTTCTGCTCCACGAGCAGGATGGTGAATCCCTCCGCCTTGAGGCGCCGGATGGTCGCGCCGATCTGCTGGACGATGACGGGCGCGAGCCCCTCCGTCGGCTCGTCCAGCAGGAGGAAGCGTGCCCCGGTGCGCAGGATGCGGGCGATGGCGAGCATCTGCTGCTCGCCCCCCGAGAGCTTGGTCCCCTGGCTCCGGAGGCGCTCCTGGAGATTGGGAAAGAGCCCGAAGATCGAGTCGACGCCCAGCCCGCCTTCGCGTACCACGGGAGGGAGCAGGAGGTTTTCCTCCACGTTCAGGCTGGCGAAGATGCCGCGCTCTTCGGGGCAGATGGCGATGCCCAGCCGCGCGATCTGGTTGGAAGGCAGGACGGTGAGCTCGCTCCCCTCGTAGCGGATGGAGCCCGAGCGGCGGGGCACCATGCCCATGACGGACTTGAGGGTGGTGGTCTTGCCCGCCCCGTTGCGGCCGAGGAGGGTCACGACCTCCCCGCGTCTCACCTCGAAGTCCACGCCGTGCAGCACGTGGGACTCGCCGTACCAGGCGTGCAGGTCCCGCACCTCGAGCAGCGCGCCGTCGGCCATCGGGCTCAGCCCTCGCCCTTGCCCATGTAGGCCTGGATGACCTCGGCGTTTCGTGAGACGGCGGCGTAGTCCCCTTCGGCGAGGATCTCTCCGCGGGCGAGAACGGTGATGGTGTCCGAGAGGTTGGCCACCACGCTCAGGTTGTGCTCGACCATGAGCACGGTGCGATTGACCGCGGCCTGACGGATGAGGGCGGAAATGCGGTCGACGTCCTCATGGGCCATGCCCGCCGTCGGCTCGTCGAGCAGCATCATCTCCGGGTCGAGGGCCAGGGTGGTGGCGATCTCGAGCGCGCGCTTGCGCCCATACGGCAGCTCGACGGCCTGCGGGCCCGCGAAGGCGCCGAGTCCCACCGCCTCGAGCAGCTCGAGGGCTCGGCCGTTGAGACTGTCCAGCGCGCGCTCCGAGCGCCAGAAGTCGAACGAGCCGCCCCGCCCGCGCTGTAGCGCGATGCGGACATTCTCGAGCACGGTGAGATGCGGGAACACCGCGGAGATCTGAAAAGAGCGGACAAGGCCCTTGCGCGCGATGTCGGCGGGGCGCGATCCCGTGATGTCCCGTCCGTTGAAGCTGATCCGCCCTCGCGTGGGGGCGAGGAAGTGGGTCAGGAGATTGAAGCAGGTGGTCTTCCCCGCCCCGTTGGGGCCGATGAGCGCGTGGATGCTTCCCCGCCGCACCTTGAGTCTCACGTCCTTGACCGCCACGAAACCGCGGAATTCCTTGGTCAGGCCCTCGGTCTCCAGGATGAGATCGGTCGCCATGGTCCGCCGATGATAGCCATGGCAGAGAAGCGGTGCAAGCGAGTATGATGCCGGCCATGAGCCCACGAATCCTCTTCATCGGCGCAGGCGCGATCGGCAGCTACCTGGGCGCGTTCCTCTCCCGCTCCGGCCACGACGTCACCCTCGTGGATCCCTGGCCCGAGCAGGTCGAGGCGATACGCGCGCGGGGCATCAGCGTCACCGGCCCCCACGAGCCCTTCGAGGCGAGGCCCACCGCGCTTCATGTGCATGAAGCGCAGCGGCTCGCCCCCGATTTCGACGTGGCCTTCGTGGCCATGAAGGCCTACGACACGGCGTGGGCCAGCCACATGGCCCTGCCTCGCCTCGGCCCCACCGGCTACGTGGTCTCGGCCCAGAACTGCTGGAACGATCCGGGAGTGGCGGCCATCGCCGGACCGGAGCGCTCGGTCGGGCTCGTCATGTCGAAGATCGCCGTGGCGCTCTGGGAGCCCGGGCGCGTCGAGCGCGGCGCGGAGAAGGGCAGCGGCTCCGGTCACGACGTCTTTCGCGCGGGCGAGCACGACGGCAAGATCACCCCCCGGGTGGAGGCCCTCGCCAGGATGCTGTCGGTGGTCGACGGCGCCAAGGTGACGGACAATCTCTGGGGCGAGCGCTGGTGCAAGCTCTGCGCGAATGCCATGGGCAATCCCGTCCAGGCCATGACCGGGCTCGGCAGCCTGGAGATCGCCGCCCAGCCGCGGGGGCGCGAGATCACCATACGCCTCGCCGCCGAATCGGCGCGGGTGGGCCTGGCCGCCGGCTACTCCATCCCCAAGTTCAATGGCGCGGAAGCCAAGACCTGGGCGTCCGCCGACGACAACGCCGTCTACGCCGAGCTCGACACCATGCTCGTGCCCAAGGCGACCTCCGGGCGGAACTGGCGCGCATCGATGGCGCAGGACGTGGCCAAGGGACGGCGCTCGGAGATCGAGCAGATGAACGGCCACGTGGTGGCGCGGGGCCTCGAGTTGGGGGTGCCCACGCCGGTCTCCTCGGCCGTGGTCGGCATCGTGCGCGAGATCGACGCGGGAACCTGCAAGCCATCGCCCGCCCTGATCGAGCAGGCCCTCGAGACCGCCGGGAGCTAGCTGGGCGGCGGGTAGAAGCGGACGTCTTTCTTCGCGGCGTCCCACGAGCGGTTGGCCGCCTCGATCTCCCACGACGTCATGCACTCCCGCTGGGCCTGCATGATCTCCTCGATCATGTCGCGCGGGTCGGTGTGGAACGAGGCGTGAAGCAGCCGCTTGGCGTGCCCGGTGGCCGTGCGGGAGGCGTGGAAGGCCTTCTCGACGATCTCCGCGAGCTTGGCCTCGACCTGCCCCGCGGGCACGACCCAGTTGACGAGCCCCATGGCCAGGGCCGCTTCCGGCGCGATGTGATCGTTGAGGAGCGTGAGCTCTTTCGCGCGCCCAAGGCCGATGATGCGGGCCAGCCGCATGATCGAGCCGTCGGGAATCAGGCCGTGGCGGGTCGCGCCAAGACCAAGGACGGCGTCGTCGGTGGCCAGGCGCAGGTCGCAGGCCACCGCGAGCTGCAGGCCGCCGCCGATCGAGTACCCGTGCAGCACGCCGAGCACGAGCTTGTCCATGTCCTCGAGGCAATTGAGGCCGCGGATCCAGTGGCGGTAGAAAGCCTCGCCGATCTTCCCCGCGGAGAGCGCCTGGCGATCCATGCCCGAGCAGAAGGCGCGCCCCTTGCCCCGCACCACGACCACCCAGACGTCGGGATCCTTGGCCGCCACCTCCGCGTGATCGGCGAGCTGCGCGGCCAGGTCGTGGTGAAGGGCGTTGAGGACATCGGGGCGGTTCAGGGTGATGGTGGCCACCCCCTCCTTGACCTCGTAGAGGACACTCGGCTCCATCCGTCCGTCCCGTTCCCGCCGCCTCTTACCTGAAGCCCAGGATGTCGCGGGCGATGACCATGCGCTGGATCTCCGAGGTGCCCTCGCCGATCTCGGTGAGCTTGGCGTCGCGGAATATCCGCTCGATCGGGAACTCGGTGATGTAGCCGGCCCCGCCGTGGATCTGCAGCGACTTCGTGGCCGCCTTCATGGCCACCTCTGATGCGAAGACCTTGGCCATGGATGCGGCGGTCTTGGCGGGCCTGCCCGCGTCCTTGAGCCCCGCGGCCCTGAGGGTGAGAAGACGGGCGGCCTCGATCTCGGTGCCCATGTCGGCAATCATGCCCTGCAGTCCGTTGAACTCGGCGAGGGTCTTGCCGAAAGCGTGGCGCTCCTTCATGTAGACGAGCGCGGCATCGAGGGCGGCCTGGGCGATGCCCACGGCCATGGCGGCCATGGCGATGCGCCCGCCTTCGAGCACCTGCATGGTGTTCACGAAGCCCATGCCCAGATCGCCGAGGAGATGGCCGGCGGGCACCGCCACGTTGTCGAAGATGAGCTCCGCGGTATTGGAGGCGTGGAGCCCCAGCTTCCGGTAGGGGCGTCCCGCCCTGAAGCCGGGCATCCCCTTCCCGAGCACGAAGGCCGAGATGCCCTTGTGGCCGCGGGCGGGATCGGTGACGGCCATGACCACCGTCACCTCGGCCACGCCGGCATTGGTGATGAAGGCCTTGCTCCCATTGAGGACGAAGCGCCCGCCCTCCGCGACGGCGCGCGTCTTCATGGCGGCCGCGTCCGAACCCGAGCCGGGCTCGGTCAACCCCCACGCGCCCAGGGACTCGCCGCGGGCCAAGCGCGGCAGGTAGGCGGCCTTCTGCTCTTTCGAGCCGAAGAGAGTGATGTGATTGGTGCAGAGCGAATTGTGCGCCCACATCGTGATGCCCACCGAGGCATCCACGCGGTTGAGCTCCTCGACGGCCAAGGCATAGGACACGTAGTCGAGGGCCGCCCCCCCGTACTCCTCAGGCACGAGGGCGCCCAAGAGTCCCGTCTTGCCGAGGCTCGCGAGAATCTCGCGCGGGAACTCCTGCGCCTCGTCGTAGCGGTGAATGACCGGGGCGACCTCGGCGAGGGCCCAGTCACGGGCCATGGCCCGCACCGCCTCCTGTTCGCGTGTCAGCTCGAAGTGCATGGTGGGATCACACGGCGGCGCGGATATTGTCCCGAACGAATCGCACAATGTCCTGGGTCGACGTGCCCGGGGTGAAGAGCTCCTTCACCCCCATGGCCTTGAGGGCCCTGATGTCCTCCGCGGGAATGATGCCCCCCCCGAACACCGCGATGTCTTCCGCGCCCTTTTCCTTGAGCAGCTCGAGCACGCGCTTGAACAGGTAGTTGTGGGCCCCCGAGAGCACGCTGAGCCCGACGGCATCGGCATCTTCCTGCACGACGGTGGCCACGATCTGCTCCGGGGTCTGGTGCAGCCCCGTGTAGATGACCTCGAAGCCCGCGTCCCGGAGCGCACGCGCCACGATCTTGGCCCCCCGATCGTGCCCGTCGAGCCCCGGCTTGGCCACCACCACTCGGACCTTCCGCTCTGTCATGTCGCCCCTCGCTAACCGAAGATCGTCCGGATTCGGTCCGCCACGCTCATGATCTCCTCCCGGTTGCCCGGCACGACCTTCCAATCGAAGCCCTTGCCGTCGCCCGTCCAGCGGGGAATCAGGTGCAGGTGGAAGTGCCCCACCGACTGAAACGCCGCCGCGCCATTGGCCTGGAGGAGATTGAGGCCGTCGGGATTGAGCGCCTTCCGAATCGCCCCCGCCACCTTCTTCGCCGTGGCCATCACCGCCTTGAGGTCTTCCACCTCGGCGTCGTAGACGGTGGCCGCGTGCGCCTTGGTGGCCACGAGACAGTGGCCGCGGGTGAGCGGATTGATGTCCATGAACGCGAGCGTCTTCGCATCCTCGTAGATCTTCGCCGAGGGGATTTGCCCGTCGCGGATCTTGCAGAAGACGCAGTCGGACACTCTAGACTTCCACGGTCCAGTGGTGGGGATCCGGGATCTTCGCGTACTGGATGCCCACGATGGCGTCGTAGAGCTGCTGGGTCAGCGGCGCGGTCCGACCGCCGTTGATCACCATGCGCTGGCCTTTGTAGGCGAGCTCGCCCACGGGCGAGATGACCGCCGCGGTGCCCGTGCCGAAGACTTCCTCGAGGGTGCCCGCCTTGTGAGACGCCACCACCTCGTCGATGGACAGTTGGCGCTCGCTGGCCTTGACACCCCAGTCCTTGAGAAGCGTGAGCACCGAATCGCGGGTCACCCCCGGCAGTATGGTCCCCCCGAGCGGCGGAGTGATCACCTCGCCTGCGATCTTGACCATGATGTTCATGGTCCCCACCTCGTCGATGTACTTGCGATGGACGCCGTCCAGCCACAGCACCTGGGTGAAGCCCTCGTGCTTCGCTTCTTCGCCCGCCATCAGGCTCGCCGCGTAGTTGGCGCCCGTCTTGGCCCCGCCCAGCCCGCCGTCGACGGCACGAACGTAGCGCTCCTCGACGCGGATCTTCACGGGCGCCATGCCCTCGGGGTAGTAGGCGCCCACCGGGGAAAGGATGACGAAGTAGATGTACGACTTGGCGGGCCGCACGCCCAGGAACGCTTCGTTCGCGATGATGGTCGGCCGGACATAGAGCGACGTGCCGAGGGCCTTGGGCACCCAGTCGCGCTCGATGCCGACGAGGGTCACGAGCGAGCGCAGGGCCAGCTCGGGATCGAGCAGAGGGATGCACATCCGGGCCGCCGAGTTGTTCATGCGCTCCACGTGCTTCTGCGGCCGGAACAGCCGGACCTTCCCGTCGACGCCACGGAACGCCTTGAGGCCGTCGAAAATGGCCTGGGCGTAGTGGAGGACGGCCGCCGCCGGATCGAGGGGAATGGGGGCGTAGGGCTCGACCCGCGGGTCGTACCAGCCCTTCTCCTCCTGGAAATCGGCCACGAACATATGGTCGGTGAAGACCGTGCCGAACGTCAGCTCGGAGTCTTGGGGCTTTGGCTTGTGCGTCGCTGCTTTCACCATCCTGATGGCATCGGTCATGGTTCGGCTCCTTCTAGAAGATGATCGGTTCCCGGTAGAGGCCGAAGACCTGCCGGTAGACGTCGGAGACCTCGCCCAGCGAGACGTAGTCCTTGACGGCATCCACGAGCACGGGCATCACGTTGTGGCCGCCGCGACAGGCGTCGGCCAGCTGCTTGAGGCGCCTCTCCACCTTGGCCATGTCGCGCGAGGCCTTGAGCCGCCCCACGCGCTCGACCTGCTCTCCCTCCACCGCCTCGTCGAGGCGGAGGTATTCCATGGGCCGCTCCTCGGCCATCGCGTACTTGTTCACGCCGACCACGACCTTGCCCCCGCGGTCGTCGAGAAGCTGATAGCGGTACGCGGCGTCGGCAATCTCCTTCTGCGGGTAGCCCGTGTCGATGGCGCGGATGATGCCGCCCAATTCGTCGATCGTCTTGATATAGGCCATGGCCCGCTCTTCCATCTGGTCCGTCAGCCGCTCGAGGAAATACGCCCCGCCGAGGGGATCGATGGTGAGCGGCGCCCCCGTCTCCTCGGCGATGATCTGCTGGGTCCTGAGCGCCACCGTCACCGCGTCCTCGGTGGGGAGGGCCAGCACCTCGTCGAAGGAATTGGTGTGCAGGGACTGCGCGCCGCCGAGCACCGCGGCCAGCGCCTGGATGGCCACGCGCGCGATGTTGTTGAGGGGCTGCTGCGCGGTGGCCGACACCCCGGCCGTCTGCGTGTGCGTGCGCAGGCGCATGGACTCCGCCTTCCGGGCGCCGAACCGGTCCCGCATCACCGTGGCCCAGATCCGCCGGGCCGCGCGCAGCTTGGCGATCTCCTCGAAGAAGTCGTTGTGGATGTCGAAGAAGAAGGACAGGCGGGGGGCGAAGCTGTCCACGTCGAGCCCGCGCTCCGTGCAGGCCTGCACATAGCCGAAGCCGTCCGCGAGGGTGAAGGCCAGCTCCTGCACGGCCGTCGACCCCGCTTCGCGAATGTGATAGCCCGAGATGGAGACGGGATTGAACCTCGGCACGTGCTGGGAGCAGAACTCGATGGTGTCCACCACGATGCGCACGGCCGATTCGGGCGGTGAGATCCACTCCTTCTGGGCGATGAACTCCTTGAGCATGTCGTTCTGCATGGTGCCGCCGACCTTGTCCCACCCCACGCCCTGCTTGTCGGCGAGAGCGAGGTACATGGCGAGCGCCACCGACGCCGTGCAGTTGATGGTCATGGAGGTCGTGACCCCGTCGAGCGGGATGTCACGGAACAGGGTCTCGAAGTCGGCCAGGGTCGAGATCGACACACCTTCCTTGCCCACCTCACCCCGGGCCCGCGGGTGATCGGCGTCGTATCCCATGAGGGCGGGCATATCGAAGGCCGTGCTGAGGCCTGTCTGCCCCTGTGCGAGGAGGTACTTGAAGCGCTCATTGGTGTCCTCGGGCCGGCCGAATCCCGCGAACATGCGCATGGTCCAGAGCTTGCCGCGATACATGGAAGGGTACGGTCCGCGCGTATAGGGGAACTCGCCGGGATAGCCGAGCTTGTCCTCGTAGCGCCAGCCCGGCAGGTCCTCGGGCGTGTACAGCGGCTCGATCGGTATGCCGGAGAGCGACTCGTAGGGGACGTCGCGCTCGGGTGAGCGGCGGACGACCGGCTCGTAGATTTCCTTTTCCCAGCGCTCCTTGCCTTCGGCCATGTCTCCCCCTACGTATTGGCGGCCAGCAGATGACGCGCGATCACGAGCTTCTGTATCTGCGACGTGCCCTCGTAGATCTGGGTGATCTTGGCGTCGCGGAAGTGCCGCTCGACCTGGTACTCCTTGATGAAGCCGTAGCCGCCGTGGATCTGTACAGCATCCGTGGCCACCCGCATCGCCATCTCCGAGGCGAAGAGCTTGGCCATGGCGGCCTGGGGCCCATAGGCCTCCCCGCGATCCTTGAGCGAGGCGGCGCGCAGAGTGAGGAGGCGCGCGGCCTCGATGCCCGTGGCCATGTCGGCCAGCATCCATTGGACCATCTGGTGCTGGCCGATGGGCACGCCAAAGCTCTTCCGCTCCCGCGCATAAGTGAGCGCAGCCTCATAGGCCGCCACCGCGATGCCGACGGCCTGGGCGGCGATGCCGATACGGCCGCCATCCAGCGTGGTCATGGCGATCTTGAACCCCTGCCCCTCATCGCCCAGCCGCTGGTCGAGGGGAACGCGGCAGCCTTCGAAGAGGAGCTCGGCCGTATCCGAGGCACGGATGCCGAGCTTCTCCTCCGTCTTCACCACCGTGAGCCCCGCCGTACCCTTGTCGACGAGGAAGGCGCTGATTCCGTGGTGCGCCTTGGCGCGGTCGGTCTGGGCGAAGACGAGTACCGCGTCGGCCTCCCGCCCGTTGGTCACGAAGATCTTTCGCCCCTCGAGCACGTAGGCGCCGCCGTCACGGCGGGCCAAGGTGCTCTGGTTGGTGGCGTCGGAGCCCGCCTCGGGCTCGGTGAGGGAGAAGCAGCCGAGCTTCTTTCCCGCGGCAAAGGGCGAGAGGAAGCGTCGCTTCTGCTCGTCGGTGCCGAATCTGGCCACCGGCTCACCGTAGAGGGAATTGTTCACGGACATGATGGCCCCGTGCGACGCGCAGCCGCGCGAGACCTCCTCGAGGGCCACCGCATAGGCCACGGTGTCGCCCCCGCTGCCCTCCCAGGCCTCGGGCACCGCGATGCCCATGAGGCCGAGCTCGCCCATGCGGCGCACGGTGGCGAGCGGGAAGCGGGCCTCGCGGTCGATCGCCTCGGCGATCGGACGAACTTCTTTCTCCGCGAAGTCTCGCGCCACCTGCTGGATCATGCGCTGCTCGTCTGTCAGATCGACCTGCATGCTCGTGTCTCCGATCAGCCTCCATCAACTCTGTGCGGACTCGGCCTCGCCCTATTTTTCCAGGAGTTTCTTGAATTCCTTCTCCAGCAACGGCGCGACCTCGAAGAGATCCCCCACGATGCCATAGTCGGCGATCTTGAAAATGGGGGCCTCGGGATCCTTGTTGATGGCGCAGATCACCTTGGACGTCCGCATGCCCGCCAGGTGCTGGATGGCGCCCGAGATGCCGAAGCCGAGATAGAGCTTGGGGGAGATGGTGCGTCCCGTCTGGCCGATCTGGAAGCGGTGAGGCCGCCATCCGGCGTCCACCGCGGCCCGGGAGGCGCCCACGGCGGCGCCGATCACCTTGGCCAGCGATTCCAGGATGACGAAGTTCTCCGGCCCCTTGAGTCCGCGGCCCCCGGAAACGACGATCTCCGCTTCGGCCAGCTCGGGCAGGCCCGTGGACGACTCCTCGCGGCGCTCCACGAGGCTCATGGCGGCGCCGGGCAGCGTCACCGCCGGCTTCTCCACCGTCGCTGCTGCCCCCGGCCGGGGGTCGGCGGGCTTGAACACGTTCGGCCTGAGGGTGGCGAGCCAGGGCGTCTTGGCCCACGTCATCTTCGCCAGGAGCTTGCCCGCATAGACCGGCCGCGTGGCCACCAGCTTGCCGTCCTCGAGGGCAAGAGCCATCGAGTCCGCAGAGATCCCCGCACCCAGACGCGCGGCCAGGCGCGCCATCACCTCGCGCTGCCGCGTCGTCACCGCGCCGAAGACGGCCTGCGGGGATTCCTTCTGCACCAGCTCGGCCAGCACGGGCGCCCAGACCTCCCCGCGATAGGGAGCGAAGGCGGCATTCTCGGCGAGGAGGAGACGCTTGGCGCCCCACTCTCCGAGCTGCTTGATACCGGCCTCGGTGGCCTTGTCGGTCAGCCACACCGCTTCGACCTGGCCCCCGGTCTGCGAGGCGAGCCGCTCCGCCTCGCCCAGAACCTCGGCCATCACCTTCTTCGGATTGCCCTGCCGGTCGTCTTCAACCACGCACCAAAACGCGCCAGCCATGAATGTGACCTCTCCCGTGTGAAGGTTCTAGGGTGTGATCCGTGAGCTAGATGGCCTTGGCGTCCTCGCGGAGGGCACGGACAAGTTCCTTGGCGGCGTCGGCGGCCTCGCCGGGAATGATGCGTCCCGGCGGTCGCGGCGGAAGCATCTCGAGCTTGAGCACCGAGAGCGCGGGCGTCTCCGCGGAGAGACCGAGGTCACCCGCCTTGACGTCCTTCACCTCTTTCTTCTTGGCGCCCATGATGCCTTTGAGGGTCGGGTAGCGCGGCTCGTTCAATCCCTTCTGAGCCGATACCGCGGCCGGCAACGGCAGGTCGAAGAGCTCGAGCCCGCCCTCGACCTGGCGGCCGACGCGAATGGCCTTGCCCGCCTCGTCGACGGACTCTTCCATGATCCACGAGGCGCAGGGCCAGCCGAGCAGTTCGGCCACGGCCGCGCCCACCGCACCCATGTCGTCGTCGATGGCCTGACGTCCGAAAAGGGCGAGGGCGGGCTGCTCCTGCTTGATCACCGCGGCGAGGGCGCGGGCCGTCATCAGGGTATCCGCCTGCTCCCACGCCGGATCGAGGAGGTGGATGGCACGGTCCGCGCCCATGGCCAGGCAGGAGCGCAGCGCTTCCTTCACCCGGTCCGGGCCGAGAGACACCACGACCACCTCGCCCTGGCCGCGCTTCTCCTTGATCCGCAGCCCCTCTTCCACCGCGAACTCGTCGTAGGGAGAGACGATCCAGGTGATGCCGGCGGTGTCGATGGCCTTGGGATCCGAGCCGATCTTGACCTGGGTCGCGGTGTCGGGCACTTGCTTGATCATCACGAGAATCTTCATGCCGTAACGCTCCTGTCGTAGTGGAGTTGGCGCGTAATCCGAAAGCGATCCCCCGGGATGAACACCCGGTCGTACACGATGGGCCTCGACTCAGCATCGGCCGAGACACGGTCGGAACGGAAACAGGGGGCGCCGGGAGCGCAGCCGAGCTCGCGTGCGGCGCGGGCGGGCAGGGTCTCGGCGGAGACGGTCTCGCGCGCGCCCCTGATCTCGATGCCGAGCTTGAACGACAGCACTTGGCGCAGCGGCGTGACGGCGAGGTCGGCCTTGGCGACCTCCTCCCCGAGCGCGGCGGAAAGGTGCGAGACCTGGAAGCTCGTGGGGCGCCCGTCCACCAGCCTGAGCCGCTCGAGCGCGAAGACACGCGCGCCCGGCTCGAGGCCGAGCTCACGAGCGGCGTGGCGATCGGCGGGGCTGAAGTGGCTGCGGAGAAAGCGCGTCGCGACATCTTCGCCCACGGCGCTCAGGTCCTCGGCGAAAGCGCGGAAGTTGAGAATGTCGTAGTCGACGGACGGGAGCGCCACGAACGTGCCGAGTCCGTGCCGCCTCATGATGAGTCCCTCGCGCTCCAGCACCTCGAGGGCCTGGCGAAGGGTCATGAGGGTGACGTCGAAGTCCTCGGCGAGGCGTCGCTGATTGTCGAGGCGCGCGCCGGGCGCGATGTCACCGGAGCGTATGCGATCGCGCAGGGCCTGCGCGATCTGATGGTACCGGGGTATCCGAGCTCTCACGCCGGTGTCTCCCATTCGGTGTTCTAGAACTCTGGTGGCCGCCCAACGCCGCTGTCGAGCTCAGAGACGGGATTCCAGCAGGAACAACCGGCAGTTACGGCAACCAGGCGCATTGTAACCGGCTTCACGCTCCCCGGTCAATGGGAGCCGCCGCCGCGCCTATTCGGTGGCGAGGCGCTCCGAAAGGGCGATCAGCCCCTCCAGCTTCTTCACGGCGGCGCCCGAGTCTATCGATCGCGCGGCCAGGGCCACGCCATCCTTGAGATCGTGCGCGAGCCCACCTACGAGAAGGGCGGCGGCGGCGTTCATGAGTACGATGTCGCGGCGCGGGCCCGGCTCGCCGGAGAGGATCCGGCGAATGATCAGGGCGTTTTCGGCGCGATCGCCCCCTCGCAGATCCTGAATTGAGGCGCGACCTATGCCGAAGTCCTCGGGCCGAACCGTGGAGTTCCGCACGGTACCTTCGCGTACTTCGGAGATGCGGCTCGGCCCGGTGTTCGAGATCTCGTCGAGGCCATCGGCCCCGTGGACGACAAAGGCCCGTATGGTGCCGAGCTCGGCGAGGACCCGCGCCAGCGGCTCCGTGAACGATTCCGAGGAGACGCCGATCACCTGGGCGTTGGCGCCCGCGGGATTGGTGAGCGGTCCGAGCAGGTTGAAGACGGTGCGAACGCCCATCTCGCGCCGCGCGGTCATGACGTGCTTCATCGCGGTGTGCAGGAGCGGAGCGTAGAGGAACCCGATGCCGATCTCTTCCACGCAGCGGGCGATCTTGGCCGGGCTCAGCTCGATCTTGATGCCGAGGGTCTCCACCACATCCGCCGAGCCGCAGAGCGACGACATCGAGCGGTTGCCGTGCTTGGCGACCCTGAGCCCCCCCCCCGCCACCACAAAGGCCGTCGCGGTGGACACGTTGAAGGTGCCGGAGGCGTCGCCGCCCGTGCCCGCGGTGTCGATCAGCATTTCGCGGTCGGTGCCGGTGGCCCCCACGAGCTCGCTCCCGCGCGTGCGGACCTTGACGACCTTCTGGCGCATCACCTGGGCGAAGCCGATCAGCTCCTCGACGGTCTCGCCCTTCATCCGGAGGGCGGTGAGAAAGGCGGCGATCTGCGCGTCGGTGGCCGCGCCGGACATGATCGCCTCCATGGCTCCCGCCGCCTCGATGCGCGAGAGGTCCCTGCGCTCCACGAGCGCCCGCATGGCCTCGGTGATGATGGGACTGGTCACGGGCGCATCCGTTCGGGCTCGCCGCGCGGCCGTATGGTGGAGGCGGCTTCGAGCACGTCGCCGATGTTGATGGGCTTGGCGAGAACCATGCTCACGCCGCTCGCCTCGAGCTCCTCCGCCGACACCTCGACCGCGAAGCCGCTGACGAGGAAAACGGGCAGGCCGGGGGCAGTGGTGCGCACGGCGCGCGCGAGCTCCCAGCCGGTCATGCCGGGCATGGAGAGATCGGTGAAGACCAGGTCGAGCGACTCGGCCTGCACGTGCTTGAGCCCCTCGTAGGCGTTCCTCGCCACCACCACACTGTGCCCCGCCGATCGGAGCACGTCGGCGAGCATGTCGCCCACGCTCTCCTCGTCGTCCACGACCATGCAGCGCAGAGGCGCCGCCTCCGGCAATTCTTCCGCGTGGGGAACCGGCGCCTCCGAGACGGCGCAGATCGGGAAGAGCAGGATGAAGGTCGTGCCCTGTCCTTCCTCGCTTTCCACCGCGATGGTCGCCCCGTGGCGTGACAGGATGCCGTAGGTCATGGAGAGGCCGAGTCCCGTCCCCTTCGGCCCCTTGGTCGTGAAGAACGGGTCGAAGATCTTGCCGCGGACGGCTTCGGGAATGCCCACGCCCGTGTCGGAGACCCGGAGCTCGATGGATTCACCGCGGTGCGCGGTGGCCAAGGTGAGGGTCCCCCCATGCGGCATGGCGTCCACCGCGTTCAGGATGAGGTTGGTCATCACCTCCCGCAGCTCGGCGGGGTCGCCCGTGGTCTTTGGCAGATCGGGGGCGAGCTCGGTGACGGCCTGAATGCTCACTCCCCGCCGCGGCGGCTCGAGCCGCCACGAGGATTCCGTCAGCTCGAGCGCCTCACGCACCACGCGGTTCAGATCCAGGGCCACCGACGGCTGGTCCCGACGTATGCGGGTGAACTCCTGAAGCCGCCGGACCGTCTTCGCCCCGTCCTCTGCCGATCGCTCGATGATCTGCAGCCACTGGCGCGACTTCGGATCGGCCACCCGGTGCAGGAGGAGCTGGGCGCGGCCAAGGATGGCGGCGAGGAGGTTGTTGAAGTCGTGGGCCACCCCCGAGGCCATCTCGCCGAGGGCACGGAGCTTCTCGCTGCGCACCAGCTGGTCCTGGGCCTGGGCCAGATCTTCATACGCGCGCGTGCGGTCGTGGAAGAGGCGCGCGCTGCGCAGGGCGAGGGCGGCGAGGCCCGCGATGTTGGTGAGCACCCTTTCGTCGGCGGCCGTGAAGGGCCTCTCCGCGCTGCGCAGGGCGAGCACCCCTACCACCTGGGAGCCCACGAGCATCGGCACCCCGATCCAGTTCGGCAAGGGGTCGGCCTCCGGGAAGAGCTCCACCTCCTGTCTCGCGCACTCGCCGGCATAGTCGCTCGTGCGAATCGGGCGGCCCGCCGCGGCGACGATACTCATCAGGCCAACCCGGTTGGCGATCGAGGTCCGGTTGAGCTGGGTATCCCGAATGCCGTTTTGCATGCGCAGGATCGGCACGAGCTCCGCGGTGGCCTCGTCGACGAGGGCGAGGAAGATGTGCCGCGTGTCGATGAGCCGCGCCACCTGCTTCTGGATCGCCTCCACCACGTCCTCCTGGCGCAGCTGGCCGGTCACCGTGCGCGAGAGATCGTGGAGCACCGAGAGCTCGGCGAGGAGGGCTTCCGTTTCCTCGAGACGAAGCCGGGTCTGGCGCGTCAGATTGGCGTTGTCCATGAACAGGCCGAGCTGGGCGGCCACGCCCTCGATCAGCCGGGTCTCCTGGGAGGTAAACTGGCGCCCGCCCCCGGACCAGACGAGGAAGATACCCCCCACCGCCTCGCCGCGGGCCAGCGCGGGAGCGAAGAGGACCGCATGCGAGCCCACGCTCTCGAAGAGCTTCGCATCGATGCGGGGATCGTTCTTCACGTCGGCGGACCACGCTGCGCGCCCTTCTTGCCACAGCTGCCAGATCGCCGACATCTGCTCGAGCTCCAGGGGATGCTCGAGGAAGACGCGAATCAGCTCCTTGGGCACGTGCCAGCCCGCCGCGGGAAGGAGCAGCCGCTTGTCGGGGGATACCGTGTAGACGCCCACCATGTCGGCGCGGAAGGCGCCGCCGACCTCTCGGGCGACCCGCCGTAAGGCCCCGCCGCCACCTTCCGGCTCGGACAGGGCTCCGCTCACCGCGAGCAGGGTGGTCGCCTCCTGCAGCCGCTCCTGCACGAGTCCGTAGAGGCGCTGGTTCTCGAGGGCCAGCGCGAGCTGGTTGCCAATGGCCATGCCGAGATCCTGCTGCCACGGCTCGAATGGTGTGACGCGGTCTGTGTAGTCGAGGGTCATCACCCCGATGACCTCGTCCCCCCGGATGAGCGGCACGACCATGTAGGACTTGATGTGGAAGGCCTCGATCCAGGCGCGCGGGATGAGATCGGTCTCCGAGGCGTCGGGGACGATCACGGGCCGGCGCGTCTCCATGGCCTGGGCGTGGATGGGTACCTGCCGCGGCACATCGTCCACCATCGCCTCGAAGGCCGCCCAGAGGGCGGGCTCCCGGCGCCCGTCCGCGAACTGGGACATGAGCGGCAACACCCGGTCGCCCTCCCAGCGCTCGAGGCTACAGCGGTCCACTCGGCAGACCTGGGCAATCCGCCGGGCCACCTCTTTCAGCATGCGCCGAGGCTCGAGGGTGGTGTTCAGGATCTCTGCCACGCCGAGAAGGGCGCGCGTCTGCTCGAGGCGCTGGGCCGTCTGGGCATAGAGGCCGGCATTGCGAATGGCCACCGCGGCCTGGGCCACGAAGCTTTCCAACAGCTCCTTCTCGTCATCGCCGAAGGTGAACGGCGCTCGACCGCACAGCGAGAGCACACCCAGCAGCTGATCCTGGAGCTGAATCGGCACCCCGAGAAAGCTTCTGAGACCGTGCTCCATCCACCACGACTCCGCGAGTACTCTCGAATCGCCGAGCATGTCGGGCACGGAGAGCGCCTCGCGTGCGCGCGCGACCCAGCCCATGACGCCCTGCCCGAAGTTGACGGACCGGAGCGGATACGCCGGTCCTATGGCCTCGTCCGAGTACGCCCGGACCCGAAGCGTCTCGGTATCGGCATCGGCGACCCACACCGACACCACGGGTACCCCCATGAGAGCCGCCGCCGCGCGCGCGATACCTCCCAGCACTTCGTCCGTGTCGAGCGAGGAGGAGACGAGCTGGTTCAAGCGCGCCAGCGAGCGCAGCCTGCGCTCGCGCACCTCGGCCGCCTCGAAGAGGCGGGCATTGTCGAGGGCCACCACGAGCTGGTTCGCTACCGTGGACAGGTACTCGACCTCCGCCTGGGTGAAGCGATGACCGGTCTCGTGATAGACGGCGAGGGTGCCAAAGGGCTCGTCGCGCATGAGGGGCAGCGCCAAGATCGCGCGCTCCCCGTAGCTCACGATGCGCTCGCGGGTGTCCGGCCGCAGCCGTATCCGGTCGTCAGTGACGATGTCGGTCGTCCACACGGGCCGGCGCTCGAGAAAGGCGAGCCCGGATACCCCCTCACCCAGCTCGACGAGAGGGGGCCCGGGGAACACCTCCGATGCTCCCGAGTGACGGGCGATGCGGAGCATGCCGAGGTCGGGGTCGTGCAAGTGCACGGCGGCCGCGGCCACTCCCAGCGTCTCGCGCGTCTGGGCGGTGACGATGTCGAGGATGCGCCCGGCGTCGACGGTGGACACGAGGGTGCGTCCCATCTCGGCCAGCGCACGCATGCGCTCGGCCTGCTGCGAGGCCTCCCGATAGAGCCGGGCGTGCTCGATGGCCACGGCGGCCTGACCGGCGAAGGCTTCGGCGACTTCCTGGTCGCGGCGACTGAAGGCCCGGCGGGCGCGAAAGGTCAGGGCGCCGATGATGCGCTCACCAAAGCGCAGGGGCAGTCCCATGAAATGCGTGTAGCCGAGCGTGCGGTCGGCCGCGAGATGCTCGGGGGCCATTCCGAAGAGCGTGTCGAGGGGCCCGATAATGGCCAGGCCTTCGGCCACCACGCGTCCCGCCAGGCTCTCTCCCACCTTGATGCGTGGCTTCAGCATGGTGGCGGGAGCGGAGCCGGCCAGACCCGCCACCACCAGTTCGTCGCCCTCGAGCAGTCGGAATCCCGCATTGTCGAGGTCGAGCAGCCGCATGGCTTCTTCGGCCACGCTGGTCAGCAGGGTATCGGTCGAGGCGAGGAGGCCGATCTTCTTGTTGACTTCCAGCAGCGCGGTGAGGGAGGCGCGACCGCTTCGCTCGTCGGCGAAGAGACGGGCATTGTCGATGGCGATGGCCGCCTGGCCACCCAGAGCCGTCATCACCTCGATCTCCGCCTTGGAGACCGGATGCGGCTGCCACCAGTAGACGCTCAGCCCACCATACGGCTCTCCCTTGATGAAGATGGGCACCGAGAGGACGCCGCGGTAACCTTCGCGCTCCACGAGAATGCGCGTGTCCGGGGACAGCTCCATGGTGGGGTCGCTGAGAATGTCCGCCGTCCAGACGGGAGCCCGCTCCCGCATGGCGCGGCCGGCCGTGCCCTCGCCGAGACGGACGCGCAGGCCGTCCAGGAAGGCGCTCGACACGCCGGAGGCCCGCACATATGTCAGGAAATCCGACTCCAGGTCAGGGCGGAAGATTCCCGCCGCCCGCGCCCCGGTGAGCATCTGGCATCGCTCCACGATGGAGTCGAGGATCTGGTCCAGCTCGAGCGAGGAGGTGAGGGCGGCGCTGACCTCGAACAGGGCGCGATAGTGCGCGGCGTTCTGCTGCGCCTCGCCGAAGAGCTGGGCATTGTCGATCGCGATGGCGGCGTGGCTCGCGAAGGAGAGCAGGAGATCCAGGTCTCCGGGGGCGAAGGTGTGGCGCGTCCGCGTGAACACGTTCAGCACGCCGACCAGGCGCTCGCGCAGGAGGAGAGGAACGGCCACCGTCGACACGAAGCCCTGCGCTCTAATCCACGGCAGGCCGACCGCCCCGGGCTCCGCTTCGAGCACGTCCACGATCATGGGCGCGCGGCTGACTGCGGTCCGGCCGGTGATCCCCTCGCCCAGGCCGACGCTGGCCACACCCTCAGAGTGCGCGCTGGGGAGAATACCCGCCTCCGCGCAGAAGCGCAGCCGATCCTCTTCGGCGATGGCCAGCCGCGCCGCGCCGTCAGGCACGAGCCCTTGCGCGACGTCCACCACGGTCTTCAGCACGTCCTCGAGTGAGCGGGCGGCCGTGAGCGTCTTGGCGATGCGGGCGAGCAGCTCGAGCCGTCGGCTCTGCTCCTGCATTTCGGCGAGGAGCAGTGAGCGCTCGACCACTTGGCCGATCTGGTGGGCGACCGCCTCGAGCACCTTGACCTCTTCCGGCAGGAATTCGCGCTGCTCCTGGGAGATCAACGACATGACCCCCCAGGTGCGTCCCTGCACGGGTATGGGCAGCGCGAGCTGCGTGCGGTGAGCACGGACCGCCTGGAGCCGGGTGAGGTTGGGATCGCTGATGGACGACGGATCGATTTGCGTGACGATGACCCGTCCCGTGCGGGCGGCCTCCCCCACGAAGGTGCCCGCCACCGGCCTCACCCGGATCTGCTCCGCGAACTCCGGGGTGAGACCCCGCTGCGCGATGAGGGTCACCGTGCCGTCGGACGGATCGAGCTGATGCACGCCCCCCACATCCATTTGCGCGAGAGAGCGGACGGCATCCAGCATCTCTCCCGCGGTGGCGACCACATCGGCCGAGCGGCCCATGCTGAGCGCCACCGCATTGAGCGCCTCGAGCTCGCGATTGCGCCGCGTCAGCTCGGGATCCACGTCGGTCCTGCCCGCGGAGCGCCGCCAGCCCCTGCCCTCCGGCTCCCCCCCGCGATTGAGGAGCAGGGCGGCCCCTGCGCTGCCGAGCGCGCACACGGCGAGGACGACCAGCGAGGCGTTCAGGGCCTTCCGGCGCCCTTCGCTTCCATCGGCGACCACCACCCAGAGTCGTCCCGGCCCCGCCACCGTCACCTCGCTCGCCGGCCGCACGAGATAGTCACGCCCGCCCTCGAGGCGCAGGCTGCCCGAGGCGATCGCCCTCGCCCATTCCGTCGCCGAAGCCTGAAGAGTCGAGACAATCGGGCGTCCGTGGTCGAGGAAGACCACGCCGGGGCGATCCGGGACGCCGGACGCGGGGGGCACGACACTTTCGAGACGCCGGGCGAGGACCACGAAACCCAGTGGCCTCGCTTGGCTGGGTTCGCCGTGACTCGTCACGGGCACCGCGGCGACCACATACGGGTGGCCGTTGAGGACGGTCAACCCCGCCGGTGAGGAGCTGAGGGCGGCGGGATTGGCAATGAGCGCGGGAGGCGTCGGGGGCACCTGGAGGAGCGCCGCGCCTGAGGCGTCGAGGAGGATCACCAGATCTGCCACCCGCTCGAGGGTGAGATCGGCGAGCCGGGGAGAAACGCCGCGGGCCACCACCGCCCAATCGGTTCTGGCGACGCCTTCGACGAGGGCGGGATCTCGCGCGAGCAGCCGCCCTTCACGCCGCAGCGCGGCGTGCGTCTCGCCGAGGAGGGCGGTCACCGCCTCCTGCGTGCGCGCGGCGGCTGCCTCGCGCGAGATCGCGAGCTGGCGGCGGGCAATCGCCGCTCCGCCGATGCCTACGGCGGAGAGGGCGAGCGCTCCCAGCGCGACTCCAAAGAGCAGACTCCGTGTCGAGGGACGCATGAAGGGACCGGGCGTCGATCATACCCGGTCCTGACCAGCATATGCAGAACCCCCTTCGAGGGCAACTTTCCCGACACTTTGTACAGCGCGCCCGTACGAAAAGGAGGCGAAATGGCCGATCCCGTCCGGATGCGGTTTCGGCCGACCGAACAGGCGCCTAAAGGCCCAAGTACGCCTGCTTGATATGGGGGCTGGCCAGCAGGCTGTCGCGGCCACCCTCGAGGGTGATGCGGCCGTTCTCGAGCACGTATCCGCGATGGCAGAGCTGCAATGAGCGGAGGACGTTCTGCTCGACGAGGAGAATGGTGAGCCCGCCTACATTGATGCGCTGGAGATCGTCGAAAATCGCGCGCACCACGACGGGCGCGAGCCCCAGGCTCGGCTCGTCCAGCATGAGCAGCCGCGGCCTCGCCATGAGCCCGCGGCCAATGGCGCACATCTGCTGCTCACCGCCCGAGAGCGTTCCCGCCAGCTGCCCCTGCCGCTCCATGAGCCGCGGGAAGAGGTCGAACACCCACGCCAGCGTCTCGGCCCGCCCGCGCCGCGCCCCGGGGGAGCGCGCGCCGACGTCGAGGTTTTCCCTCACGGTCATGGTCGGGAAGAGCTGGCGCCCCTCCGGCACGTGCGCGATACCGCGAGCCCCGACCTGCGAGGAGGCGAGGCCGTCGACGCGCTCGCCGGCGAACTCGATGCGGCCGCCCCGGAGCGGCAGGAGCCCCGAGATCGCGCGCAAGGTCGTCGTCTTCCCCGCCCCATTGCCGCCGATGAGGGCCACCGTCTCGCCTTCGCGCACTTCGAGGGAGGCCTCGTGCACGGCGGTCATGTCGCCATAACCGACCTGTATGGCCTCAAGCCTGAGGAGGATGGACATACTCTTCCCCGAGGTAGGCCTCGATGACGCGGCGGTCGGCCGCGACCTCACGCGGCGTGCCCGACGAGATCTTTTCGCCGAACGAGAGCACGACGATCCGATGTGAGAGCGACATCACCGCGCGCATATTGTGCTCGATCAGGAGCACGGAGATGCCTTCCGCGTTGATGCCGGCGACCAGCCGCACCATGGCATCGATCTCGGTGGCATTGAGCCCGGCCATGACCTCGTCGAGCAGGAGCAGCGATGGCTCCGTGGCGAGGGCGCGCGCGAGCTCGAGCCGCTTGCGGTCGGCCAAGGTGAGCCCGCCCGCCCGCGCTTCCCCACGGGCGCCCAGCCCCACGCGCTCGACCACGGCGCGGGCGGAGGCGAGGGCCTGGGCCATACCCGAATGGCGTGCGAGGGCGGCGACTTTCACGTTGTCGACGACAGAGAGCTGGGGAAATGGGCGCACGATCTGGAACGTTCTGGCCATGCCCAGGCGGCAGATCTCGTGCGGCTTGAGCCCGACCACGCTTCGTCCGCCGAAGCGTATCTCGCCCCCGTCCGGGCTGAGGAATCCCGAGAGCAGGTTGAACACCGTGGTCTTCCCCGCCCCATTGGGCCCGATCAGACCCAGCATCTCTCCCGTGGCCAGCGAGAGATCCAGCCCGCTCACCGCGAGCAGACCACCGAAGCGCTTGGTGAGTGCGGAGACGTCGAGAAGACTCATGCCGGAGGCCGCCGGGCGAGACGGAGAAGGGCCGGGTACGCGCCCTGGGGCAGGAAGAGCACCACCGCGATCAGGAGCACCCCGTACACGATGAGGTGGAGACCGTTCCATCCGCCCTGGGCGAAGTAGGTGCGCGAGATCTCGGCGAGGGGGCTCAGGATGAAGGAGCCCAGGATGGGGCCCATCACGGTGCCCGCTCCGCCCACGATGGGCCGGATGATGATCTCGACGGAGAGGGGGATCCCGAAGACCGCGTTCGGCTGGAGCGAGAAGAGATAGAAGGCGTAAAAGGTGCCGCCGACGCCGGTGAGGAAGGACGAGAGGATCATGGCCTGCATCTTCACGCGGAGGGTATCGACGCCGAGGGCTTCGCACGCGCTCTCGTCCTGCCGGATGGCCGTGAGGTACGCGCCGAAGCGGTGGCGCTCGATGGCCCGGACCACCGCGGTGGCGAGCAGCATGAGGGCGAGGGCGACGTAGTAGTAGGCGCGGTTGTCCTGGAACTGGAACTGCCGCGGGTTGCCCGTGAAAGTGATGTAGAGGCCGAG
>WNGE01006459.1_pt1 | contig 22455 bp, 23 predicted proteins | sample 5400651 | NCBI WGS metagenome assembly WNGE01 (sample SAMN13153370, study PRJNA577476) | soil metagenome | isolation source: 60 cm soil or saprolite under grassland replicate 2 | place: USA:California | collected 2016-06-15
TCTCGATCGATGGCCTGGGTCCCGATCCGATAGACCCCGACGTCGTTCAAAACGACGCTCGTCGAAGAGCCGGTGAAGCAGCACGTCCCGGTCGAGCCGGCGCGGGTTCTGACATGGCAGCGCCCGAGACGAGGCCGCGGGGAGTCGGGCAACTTATTGGTGCGAAAGGAGGGACTCGAACCCTCACGGTTTTACCCACAGGTTCCTGAAACCTGCGCGTCTACCAGTTCCGCCACTTTCGCGGGGACGGCAAGATTAGCGGCAAGACCCAGGGGAATCAAGGTCCGCTCGCCCCGCCGCTCACCGTCTCGCACCACTCCATCGGCTCATACGTCTGGAGGCGGCCGCCGTGCGGATCGGTCCGATCTAGCGGCACTCCGGGACGGGCTAGCTTTTGGAACGCCTGCTCTTCCCGTCGCAAACAGGACCGTCCACCAGGATCGTATCGTTGAAGCCGCCGTAGCACGCCGGCAGGATGCTGCTGATGACGAGCGTCACCGGGACCGCGCCGTTGTTGGCGACCATGTGCACCGCGCCGATCTCTTCGCAAGGAAGAGCGTCGCTCCCGCGCGACCGACGCCGCGGAAAATCGGGGGCGTCGTTCTCGTGATCCCGGAAAATCGGGGGCGTCGTTCTCGTGATCCTCGTCACCCGCTTCCCGGCGAAAATCTCAGTCCGTCTCATGGTAGCGAGCCGATTTGTCGCTCTTTCCCGTTTCGGCATTCGATCGGGCGCACTCGTCCCGCTGCGAACGACACCGGGTCCACCGCGGCGAGCCGGGACCTACGACGAACGTCGATCAGGTCGATCAGGTTGTACGCATTCGACCAATGTCGCCCTTGACAGCTCCTGACCTCCCTGCGACGATGACGTCTCCGTGAACGCCAGTTTGATCGCCCGTTGTTGTTGTTGTTGTCGGGTTTCCCCCGGGCGCGATCACGCTGCGTTGAGAGTGTTCATCTCCTAACTACAAAAACAAAGCGGATCGAAGGCCCGAGGGGAAAACCTCTCGGGCCTTTTTCTTTTTGGAGAAAGGCAGCGGAAACGGCATGAAGGATTCGGTCGTCCGGGAAAACTCGGCGGATCGGGCAGGGCTCGAAGCGCTCGCCGACTCGCTCGCCGCTTCGGCGCCGCAGGAAATCCTCGCGCGCGCGTTGGACCGCTTTCCCCGGATCACCTTCGCGACCGGGTTCGGCGTCGAGGGCTGCCTCTTGATCGACCTGATCGCCCGCAACGGCCTGCGCATCGATCTCTTCACGCTCGACACCGGTCTCCTCTTCCCGGAAACGTACGCGCTCTGGCGCCGTCTCGAGGCGCGTTATGGCGTGACGATCCGCGCCGTGCGTCCGGACAGAACGGTCGCGCAACAGGCGGTGGAATTCGGCGACCGGCTCTGGGAGCGTGAGCCGGAACGCTGCTGCGGAATGCGAAAAGTCCTTCCGCTGCGCGCGGCGCTCGCGCCGTTCGACGCATGGGTGAGCGCGATTCGCAGAGACCAGACCCGGGAGCGCGCCGGCGTGCGGATCGTCGAGTGGGATCCGACGTTCGGACTCGTGAAGGTGAACCCGCTCGCGCTCTGGTCGAGCGCAGACGTGTGGTCCTCCGTCCGACGCAACGAAGTCCCATTCAACCCGCTACACGAGCAGGGCTATCCGAGCATCGGTTGCGTTCCCTGCACGAGTCCGGTCCTCTCCGGCGAAGACCCGCGGGCGGGGCGCTGGCGCGGCCGCGAAAAGAAGGAGTGCGGAATCCACGCGCGCTTCGAGAGCCGGGCAATTTCGTGGAACCCCAACCGGGAGGAGACGAGCGGTGATGTCCGAACTGGTTGAACCTCACGGCGGCGTGCTCGTCGATCGGCTCGTCCCGGAGGCGGAAGTCGGGGCGTTCGAGCGGCGCGCGCGCCGGCTTCCCCGGATCGAGCTGGACGCCCGCGAGGTCGCGGACCTGGAGCTGATTGCAACGGGAGCTTTCAGCCCGCTGACCGGTTTCCTGGGGTCGGCGGATTACGCGAGCGTGATCGAGCGCATGCGTCTCGCCGACGGAACGGCGTGGCCGATCCCGATCACGCTCGCCGTAACGAAACAGAGCTGCTCCGAGATCGGCGCCGGCTCCGAGGCGGCGCTCTACGACGCGGCCGGGCGCCTGTGGGGCACGATCGAAATCTCCGAGGTCTTCACACGCGATACCCTGGGAGAGTCGCTCAAGGTCTATCGCACGGCCGATCCTTCGCATCCGGGGGTCGGCTACCTGCTGTCGCGCCCCGATTGCCTGGCGGCCGGGTCGGTTCGGGTCCTCCCGCTTCCGGGTGATCTGCCCTTTGCTTCCCGACGACTCAGTCCACGCAGGCTGCGTGAGGAAATCTCCGCGCGGGGCTGGCGCCGCGTGGCCGGATTTCAGACGCGCAACCCGATTCACCGCGCTCACGAGCACCTGACTAAGCTGGCGCTGGAGTTCACCGATGGACTCGTCATCCATCCGCTGATCGGCGAGACCAAGGACGGCGACGTGTCGGCCGCGGTGCGCTTCCAGGCGTACGAGATCCTGGTGGAGAAGTACTACCCGAAGGATCGCACGTTGCTCGCGGCGTTTCCGGCCGCGATGCGATACGCGGGACCTCGCGAGGCCATCTTCCACGCGCTGACGCGCAAGAACTACGGCATCACCCACTTCATCGTCGGGCGCGACCACGCCGGCGTCGGCGGCTTCTATGCGCCCTACGACGCGCAGGAGATCTTCGAGCAGTTTCCGCCGTCCGACCTCGGCGTGACTCCCCTGAAGCTCGATGCGACATTCTTCTGTCAGGTCTGCGAAGCGACGGCCTCGGTCAAGACGTGCCCGCACGACGTGTCGAAGCGGCTGGAGCTCTCCGGCACTCGGATTCGGGAAATGCTGCGGAGCGGCCTGAAATTGCCGGCTGGCTTCACGCGTCCGGAAATCGCGGAGATCCTGAGCCAGCACTACGGACGAAACGGCGACGGCAACGGAAACGGGAACGGTCATGGAACGGGCAGGGAAGCTCGGCCGCCGCGAGCGCCCGAGCCCCGACGATACCGGGCCTTCGCATCCGGCGAGCAAAGACCCCGCGGCTTCATTCTCTGGTTCACCGGCCTTTCCGGCGCCGGCAAGAGCACGCTCGCGGCGGCGCTCTCCGAGCAGCTGAAGAGGGAGGGCCCCGTCGAAGTCCTCGACGGCGACGAAGTCCGAACGTATCTCTCGGCGGAACTCGGCTTCTCGAAGGAGGACCGCGATACCAACATCCGCAGGATCGGCTACGTCGCGCGCGTGCTCGCCCGCAACGGAGTCGCGGCCATCGCCGCGGCCATCTCCCCGTACCTGGCGACCCGACAGGAGGTCCGCCGCCTGGCGGCGCACGAGGGGATCCCGTTTGTCGAGATCTTCGCCGAGGCGGAGCTCGAGGCTCTCGTTCTCCGGGACGTCAAGGGCCTCTATCAGAAGGCGCTCGCCGGGGAGATCCCGCACTTCACCGGGATCTCGGATCCGTACGAACCGCCGGAGAGCCCGGACGTCCGCGTGTCGACTGACAAGGAGTCCGTGCCGCAAAGCGTGGCCAGCATTCTGGCCGCGCTCTCCGAACGGGGACTCTTCGAAGGAAGACAGTCTTGCGGGGAGGCGGCACTATGAGGCCGGAAGCGCCGGTGTTCCCGATCTTCTTGAAGCTCACGGGCCGTCCGGTCGTCCTGGTGGGCGGTGGGAAGGTCGCGGCCTCGAAGCTCGACGGCCTTCTCCGCGTCGGCGCTCGAGTGACAGTCGTCGCTCCTCAAATTCGTGCCGAGATCGAACGGCCCGACGTGACGCTTCGGAGGCGCGGTTTCGAGGCGAACGACCTGGACGGCGCCTGGTTCGCCGTGGCCGCAGCGACGCCTGCAGTGAACCGTCGCGTCGCGTCTGCCGCGGAGGAGCGGCGAGTTTTCGTGAACGCGGTGGACGATCCCCCGAGCGCGAGCGCCTACGCAGGAGGCGTTCTCCGTCGCGGCCGCCTGACCGTGGCCATCTCGACCAACGGCGAGGCCCCGGCGCTGGCCGGCCTGATTCGAGAAGGGCTGGAAGAGTTGATCCCCACTGAGATGGAAACGTGGTTGCGGGAGGCGAGCGACCAAACCCACCTCCTGCGGCGAAGCGGCATTCCGATGCCGGATCGTCGTCCGCTGCTGCTGGCCGCGCTCAACCGGCTCTACCTGCGCCGGGGGGTCCACCCGTTGAACGGCGCGGGCGAAATCGGGAAAACCCCGCGATGACGGGATTCGTGTCGCTGGTCGGCGCGGGGCCGGGAGATCCCGACCTCCTGACCCAGAAGGCAGTGCGCCGGCTGGCTCAGGCGGACCTCGTCCTCTACGACGCTCTCGTCGCTCCAGAAGCGCTGGAGCTCGCGCCGCAGGCGCAGTGGTTCTTCGTGGGCAAACGCGCTCGCCGGGATGCGATCCGGCAGGAGACGATTCACGGGCTGATGATCCGCTCCGCGCGCCGCGGCAAGCGCGTTGTGCGCCTGAAGTGCGGCGATCCATTCCTCTTGGGGCGCGGAGGTGAGGAGGCTCTGGCGCTCGCGGCCGCGGGCATTCCCTTCGAGGTCGTGCCGGGGATCTCCTCGGCGATCGCGGCGCCGGCCCTCGCGGGAATACCGGTCACGCACCGCGGCCTCGCCTCCGGTTTCGTCGTGTTATCGGGCCACTCCGAAGCGGCCTATCGGCCGATTCTCGGCTCGATCGAGCCCAACTGCGCGACCCTCGTCGTTCTGATGGGCCTCGCGTCGCGCGCGGCCGTCGCGGCGCTGCTGCTCGGGCGGGGCTGGCCGAAGACGACTCCCGCCGCGATCCTTCTCGCCGCGTCGACTCCAGAGTCCTTCGCGTGGACGGGAGCGCTGGAGGCGCTCGGAACGGTGGAGCTGCCGGAAGACCGCCGGGAGGCGCCGGGCACCCTCGTCATCGGCGCGGTCGTCTCGCTCGCCGCGACGATCGCACAGGTTCCGGACTCCGTTTGCTCGACCGTGGCTGCCGGCCACGGACAATCCTGAGGAGAAACCCATGGCAGCCGTCGACGATCCGAAAACTCTGGGCCGGTCGCGGCTCTCGTTCGCGAACGAGGCCGAGATTGACGAGTTCGTGGAGACGCTCGAGAAGTTCGAGCGCGGCGAATTGACGCCGGACCAGTGGAGGGCGTATCGCCTGGTCCGGGGAACCTACGGCCAGCGTCAGGAAGGGGACTTCCAGATGCTTCGGGTCAAGATCCCGCAGGGATCGTTGAGCGCCGACCAGCTGTTCGCCCTGGCCGACGTCGCGGAAGACTATTCGCGGGGCTTCGGCCACATCACCACGCGTCAGAACGTCCAATTTCACTTCATGAAGCTGCACGACGTCGAGCCCGCGATGCGGCGACTCGCCGAGGCGGGCTTGACCACGCGCGAGGCGTGCGGCAACTCCGTCCGCAACATCACGGCATGCGCTTACGGCGGCGTGGCCTTGGACGAAGTCTTCGATCCAATGCCGTATGCGGAGGCGTTGACGCGCTACCTACTGCGGCATCCCTTGAGCGCGGCGCTGCCGAGGAAGTTCAAGATCGCGTGGGAGGGGTGCGCCGAGGACCATGCGCTGACGCCCATCCACGACATCGGGTGGCGCGCGGCAACGAGCGAAGTCGACGGAATCTCGCGCCGCGGCTTCCGCGTGACGGTCGGCGGGGGGACCTCCAATCTCTGCCGCTCCGGCTCGCTTCTCTACGACTTTCTGCCGGCCGGCGAGGTCCTCAACGTCGCCGAAGCCGTCCTCCGGGTCTTCCACCGAAACGGCGATCGGGAACACAAGAACCGCAACCGGATGAAGTTCCTGATGAAGGAGCTCGGCTGGGATGCCTGGAAGGCGGAGTTCGAGAGAGCGCTCGCGGAGTTCCGCGCCGAAGGGGGCGCGCGGCTCCCATTCGATCCGGAGCGGCCACCCGTCGAAGATGCGCCGGCGTGGGACCGGCCGTCGCCTCCTTCCGTTGCGATGGCGAGCGCGCGCGCCAACGCCTCGAAGACCAAAGGGCCCGGCATCGCCCCGCCCATTCGTTCCTTCCTTCCGACGATGAACGGCGACTTCTCGCATTGGAGGCGGACCAACGTGAAGCCGCAGAAGCAGCCGGGCTACGCCATGGTGGTGGTGACGGTCCCCCTGGGCGATGTCACCGGGGAGCAGATGCGCGTCCTCGCGGACCTGGCTCTTTCTTACGGCGACGGTTCCGCGTGGGTCACGGCCGAGCAGGATCTCCTCCTGCGCTGGGTGCGCGTCGCGGAGGTCCCTGATCTCTACCGCCGGCTGGCAGCGAGCGGCCTCGGGCTACCCGACGCAATGACCATCGCCGACGTCACGAGCTGCCCGGGGGCGGAATCCTGCCGGCTCGCCGTCACGCAGTCGCGCGGGCTGGGCCGGTTCCTGGGCGAACACCTCCGGTCCCGCCCCGACCTCGTGGCCGCGGCGCCCGACCTTCAGATCAAGGTGAGCGGCTGCCCGAACGGGTGCGGCCGCCACCACGTCGCCGGGATCGGGTTCCAGGGGAGCACGCGCCGCCTGGGAGACCGGGTCATTCCCCAGTACCTGGTGATGGTCGGAGGCGCGGTGGACGACCGCGGAGCGCAGTTCGGGAAGACCGTGGCGAGAATTCCGGCTCGGAGAATGACCGAGGCGATCGACCGGCTCGTGGACCTCTACAGCGCGGAGCGGTCCGATGGAGAGACGGCGACCGCCTTCTTCCGCCGCGCGGACATCGCGCGGGTGAGAGAGCGTCTCCTGGATCTGGAGGGGATCACCGCAGGGGACGCTCAGCCCACGGACTACGTGGATCTCGGGGAGGACTCGCAGTACCGGATGGAGACGAAAGAAGGAGAGTGCGCCGTCTGACCAAGAGAATGTCGCGGGGACAGGTCCTGCGGGCCTGCACCCCCCGGTGAATGTTGCGGGGACAGGCCCGGCGGGCCTGCACCCGCCTCAGTGCTAGGCCCGCATACCGTCGAACACTACTTCTTCGGACCGACCACGCTGCAGCGATAGACCTCGTTCGTCGGTATCAATGTGATCTCTCCTGCCTGCGCGGCGGCCAGGATGTCGGTATCCGAGGTCAGCTGGCGCGGCGTGAAGCCGGCGTTGAACATGACCTGGACCTCCTGCCAGAGCGGGTTGAAGCCGTCGCCCTGGATGGCGTCGAGGACGCTGACGAAGTCCCCACCCGAGATCAGGCCTTCACACGAGTCGCACATGTAGATGACGTTGATCGAGTGGTTGCTCCGCAGGGTTGCGACCTCCGCGTTCGACGAAAGCTCCTTGAAATTGATCGTGAAGAGCTGATCGTCGTAGAAGGCGGGCATGTCTCCCCCGGAACCGTTCGAGTTCGCGGCCCGGGCGGTTCCGAGAGTCCCTGCCAGAACGAGAGCGACCATAAGCGCGCGCCGGAACATGTCAGCCTCCTTTGAGTTTGTCGGGCACGCGAGCCAGCGCGACGAATTCGTACGGACTCGCGTCCCGGGAACTTCTACTGCGCCACCTCGATTTTGCCGAAGTAGCCGTTCTGCTCGTCATCCGGACCGGCGGCGAAATACAGGGTGTTGGTCGGCCCGGAGCTCGCGCCATTGCCGAAGCCGATGCCCCACAGTCCGTCGACGACGAGGTCGCGCTTGCCGCTCCGAAGCCGGCCGCCGTAACCCCACTCCCCCTCCTCGTCCTTGCAGAAGGCGTTGATCCTGCCGTCGCCGAAGTTGCCGACGAGAAGGCAGCCGCTGAACCGCCCGAAATCCGACGCCGCCTGCGCCATGCCCCAGGGCGAGTTCAACTGACCGCGGTCGGCCACGGCCGCGACCAGATTGCCGTCGGTGTCGAACTCGCGCACGAAACCGTGGCCCTGCCCCGCGACGTCGTCCGCCCCGGATTTCAAGGCGTAGGTGACGAAGATCGAGTCGCCGATGGCCTGGATTCCGAAGGGGCAGTATCCGGCCGGAATCGTGCTGTCCTGGAAACCACCGGCGGAGTCGAATTCCGTGAATGTGCCGTCAATGGTCTCGACCTGACACTCGCCGAAATCCGTGGTGTACAGAGTGTCACCGTGGATGGCGAGGCCTTTGTAATTCGAGTTCGGGTCGCCGACCCCCGATGTCGGAAAGACGACGACCGCCTGGGTAATGGGCGTCAGCCCGCCGTTCCACCCGGAGATCGTGCCATCCTCGCTCGCCCACATGAAAACCGCCGGCGCACCATCGCTCAAGAGGAACTGACTGCTGCTGGAGGAGACCATACCGGTGGGAGCGCCGGGAACCATGACCTCGAGCGGCCGCTTGACGCCGGCACCGGTGTAGATCGTGGACGTCCCCGTTCCGTTGTTGGAGACCCACCACGGGCTGCTGTCGGTCGCCGCGATGCCCCATGCGTTCACGAGCAGGGGATCGACGACCGGCGCTTCGTCCGCTTCGTTCGACACGAGGATCGTGGCCTGGTAGTTGTTTTTCGGCGCGGCGCTCGCGAAACCCACCGATACGGCGAAGACGAGTAAAGCTCCAAGAAAAACTTTTCCACGATGCATGAGTCCTCCCTTTCGTTAGTGCGACACGATCCCGGTCGCCGCCAAAAAGTCGCGACCCCGGCGCGAGCCTGCAACTCGCGCGCCCCGTGGCCACTCCTTTTAGGGATCCTTTAGTTTTGGTCGTACGACCTCGCGCGGCGTCGCGCGCCGGAACGATCGATGAATCGCGCTCGCAAGTCGCATCGCAAGCGTCGGATACACTGCCGCAGGTGCTGCCGCGCGATTCCGAGATCCTCGATCGGCTCCGCGGGAAGGGATCCCGGATCCTCTCTTTCACGGAGCTCGCCCGGAACCTCCACGTTCCCGATCGGGACGAAGAGGCGTTCCGCGGGCTTCTCGATTCCCTCGAACGCCGCGGGGAAATCGTGCGGGTTCGCGGGGAGAAATATTCGGCAATCGAGTTCACGAACCAGGTGGCCGGCCGCATCACGGTCCGCCCGGAAGGCTTCGGATTCGTCCTCGTCGACGGAGGACCCGACCTCTTCATTCCTCGCGCGGGAATGCAGGGCGCGATGGACGGAGACACGGTTCTCGCCCGCGAGGAGCGTCCCCGCTCGCGCGGCCGCAACGCCGGCGACGAGCGGATCGCGGGCGCTGTCGTCCGCGTCCTCGACCGTGCCCGAGAGCGCGTCGTCGGACGGTTCGAGAAGTCCGACGGGCGCGCCGAGGTCCTCCCGTACGACCCCCGGATCGACGCCGTCGTCCGCATCGCCGACGGCAAGACCCACGGCGCGCGCGAGGGGGAGATCGTCGAGGCGCGGCTGACGGCGTTTCCCGACGCCCGCCGGATCGCCCACGGCGTGGTCGAGGAACGGATCGGATTTCTCGGCGAGCCGGGCGTCGACATCGAGATCGTGCTGCGCTCGCACGGACTGCCCCCACGCTTCCCCGAACCGGTCGTGGCGGAGGCCGAGCGCTTTCCGATCCGCGTGCGAACGGAGGATCTTCTCGGACGGCGCGACTTTCGCGACCACCGGATCGTGACGATCGATGGAGAGACCGCGAAGGACTTCGACGACGCGGTCGAGGTCGAGAAGACGGGCGCCGGTTACCGCCTCGGCGTCCACATCGCCGACGTTTCCCATTACGTCCGGGAAGGAACCGCGCTCGACGACGAAGCGCGGTCAAGAGGGACGAGCGTGTACTTCCCGGGCCGCGTGCTGCCGATGCTCCCGGAGCGACTCTCGAACGGCCTCTGCTCGTTGAATCCCGGCGTGGACCGGCTCGTCCTTTCCGCCCAGCTCGAGACCGACCGGAAAGGAAAGGTCTGCTCAGCCGAGTTCGTCAAGGGCGTGATCCGCAGCTCGGAGCGCATGACGTATACCGAGGTTGCGCGGCTCCTCGAGAGCCGCCCGACTTCGGCCGACAAAGACCGCTACGGCCCGCTTCTCGAGGACTTCCGCGACATGGGTGAGCTCGCGGCCCTCCTCCGCCAGCGGCGCGATGCGAGAGGCTCCATCGACTTCGACCTCCCCGACGCGGACGTCGTTCTCGACGACGCCGGGCTCGTGGTCGGGATCGTCCCGGAATCGCGCAACGTCGCCCACCGTCTGATCGAGGAGTTCATGCTGGCCGCCAACGAGGCCGTCGCGAAACGGCTGCTGTTCGCGAAACAGCCGGCGATCTATCGCGTCCACGATCGCCCCGATCCCGACCGCCTGACGGACCTGCGCGAAGTCCTCGAGAGCTTCGGCTACGAGCTGAAGGGGGATCTCGAGGAGATCCCTTCCTCCGCCTTTCAGAAGGTCCTGAAGGCGATCGAAGGGAAGCCCGAAGAGCGTCTCCTCTCCGATCTCCTCCTGCGGGCGCAGCGCAAGGCGGTCTACAGCCCGGAGTGCCGCGGCCACTACGCGCTCGCGGCGCCGTACTACTGCCACTTCACGTCTCCCATCCGTCGGTATCCCGACCTCGTGGTCCACCGCCAGCTCTCTGTCCTGCTTGCAACCGGCCGTCCGGTTCGCGCGAACGATTTCGACGCGGTGAACGAACGGCTCGCCGAGGTCGCCGCCCACTCGTCGGAACGGGAACGCCGGGCGGAGGCGGCCGAGAGAGAAAGCTTGCTCTGGAAAAAGATCGTCTTCATGAAGGGCAAGATCGGGCGCGGGTTCGACGCCTACGTGACGGGCGTGACCGCGTTCGGCCTCTTCGTGACGCTCCGGGATTTTTTCGTCGAGGGGCTCGTTCCGGTCTCGAGCCTGGGCGACGACTTCTACGTCTACGAGCAGAAGCAGCACCGTCTGCGCGGGCGGTCGAGCGGCCGGGTCTTCCGCCTGGGCGACGGGATCCGGGTTCAGCTGAAAGCGATCGACGAGGTCCGGCGCCGCCTGGATTTCCGACTCGGCGGCGCGGAGCCGGTTCGCGCCGAGTCGCCCGGCCGGCTGCGCCGGGGGACGCCGCGGTCCCCGGGCGAGCCGCGGCGGCGCGGCGCCCGGAGATGAAGCGACCGACGGCCTCCGCTCTCCCTTTCTGGCTCGCCGTCACGATCGCGGCCGGCGGGTGCCGGCACCGCGGACATCCCGACCCGAGTATCCGCATGGCCGTCTCTCACGACCGGGAAAGCTCCACGGGCGGAAAGGAGCTCTCCGAATCCGTCCCGGCGAAGCTCGTCGTCCCGTCCGAGGTGACGAGAGCGTACTCGGGGATCCAGATTTCCTGGAGAGACTCGGAGAGCGGGAAGGAGGGCGTGCTCGACGTTCCGATCGGCGGCGCGGCGCCACTGCCCGGCACCGACCTGGTGATCCGGGCGGACGTCTTTCTGCCGTCGTTCTCGATGAGCGCCGAGCAGATTACCTCGACCGGCACCGGCCAGGAAAATCCCGCCGCGCGGATCGCGGTTCTCCAGGCGGGCAACGAGATCTTCGCCGGCTGGATCTTCAAGCGCTTTCCGGACGTTCACCCCTTCCAGCACCCCCGGTTCTCGCTCAAGCTCGAGGGAGGGGTCCCCAGAAAACCGGCGTGAGCGCGTTTCGCGTCGTCATCGCCGGACGTCCGAACGTGGGCAAGTCCGCGCTCTTCAACCGACTCCTGCGGCGGCGCCGCTCGCTCGTTCACGGCCTGCCCGGGATGACCCGGGACGTGCTCGAAGTCGAGGCGCCGCTGCCCGACGGACGCACGTATCGACTCCTCGACACGGGCGGCTTCGACCCGGAGGGGAGGGAGAGGATTCCCGCCGCGGTGCGCGACAAGGCGCTCGAAGCGATCCGCCGCGCCGACCTCGTCCTGCTGGTGATGGATGCCTCGGCCGGCGTGCTCTCCGGCGACCGCGTGGCCGCGAAAGCGATGCGGCAGGCTGGCGTCGAGACGCTCGTCGTCGCGAACAAGGTGGACCGCCGCGAGGGGAGCGAAGGGGAGCCCGAAGCCTGGGCGCTCGGCTTCGCGGAAGTGTACGGCGTCTCCGCCGAGCATGGCATCGGCGTCGACGAGCTCGTCGAAGCGATCGCCACGCGGGTGCCCGTTGAGGTGGAGACGGACGGTAAAGAGGAAAAAGACGATCAGCGCGGCCGTTCGGAGATTGCGCTCGCCGTCGTGGGTCGGCCGAACGTCGGGAAGTCGTCGCTCGTGAACGCGCTTCTGGGTGAAGAGCGGGCGATCGTCTCGGAAACCCCGGGAACGACCCGCGACTCGACCGACGTGGCTCTCGCGCGAGACGGTCGGCTCTTCCGGCTCGTCGACACCGCCGGGATCCGCAGCAAGGCCCGGACGGAGCGCGGTCCCGAGGTCCTCTCGGTCGTGCAGGCGCGCAAGCGGATCGAAGAATGCGACGTGGCCCTTCTGGTCCTGGACGGCTCCGAGGGTCCGACGGCGCAGGACGCGTCCGTGGCGGCCTTCGCGCACGAGGAGGGGAAGGCAATCGTCATCGTCGCGAACAAGTGGGACGTCGCGTCGGAGGCGGGACCGGAGGCGTCGAAGAGATTCGAGGCGGCCGTGCGCGATCGGCTGCCGTTCGCCGCCTACGCCCGAATGCTCCGGGTGTCGGCCCGCACCGGCCGGGGAATCCGGTCGGTGCTACCGGAGGCCGCCCGGGCGGCGGAGAATCGTCGCCGGCGGATCACGACCGGGGAATTGAACCGCGTTCTCGGACGCGCCCTGCGCGACTCGCCCCCTCGCACCGCACGCGGCACGCGACTGCGGGTCTTTTACGTGGCCCAGACCGCTGTCGCGCCCCCCACCTTCACGCTCGTCTGCAACCGGGAGGAGGAGCTGCACTTTTCCGAGAGCCGCCGGATCGAGAACATCCTCCGCCGGGCCGCCGACTTCACCGGCTCTCCCCTGAGAATCTCCGTGCGATCTCGATCGCGCCCGCCGAAAAAGAGTTCAAGGTCCAAAGTCCGATAAAGTAGGCGCAGTGGCGAAGAGCGAAACCCAGCTCTACAAACCCGCGGACGCATGTCGGATGGCCGAGGTCGCGCCCTACGTGCTGCGCTACTGGGAGACCGAGTTCTCCGCGCTCTCCGAAGGAAAGGAGAAGAGCGGTTCCCGGCTCTACACCGCGCGGGACGTCCAGATCATCGCGCGAATCCGGCAGCTCCTCTACGATGAGGGGTTCACGGTTGCCGGCGCGAAGAAGCGGCTCGACATGGAGATCCTGGAAGGTCGCTTCGACGACTCCGGAAAGCCGCCTGCCGCCGCCGCGAGACCGGCGCCCGCCGCCGCGCCGGTGAATGCGACTCCGCCACCGGCACTCTCCGCAGCCTCAGTGCCGCCGCCCGTTTCTAAGCCCGCACCGGCGAGTGTCGCGCAACCGGCTTCTTTTCCGGAGCGCAAAGCCGTGATCAAGGAGTTGAAGGAGATCGTGCGGCTCTTGGAGAAGCCGAAGAGGGGCTGAAGAACCGGCTCCGCGTCATCGAGATGAGCGGCGCGTTTGACACCGCGCCGCCCGCCTGCTCAAATGCGCGCCTCCGGTCGGGACGTGGCGCAGTCTGGTAGCGTACCTGAATGGGGTTCAGGGGGTCCCGGGTTCGAATCCCGGCGTCCCGACCAATCCAAGGCGAGAAGCACAAGCGCGCTGCTTGACAGCATCGGGACGGAGACTGACTCCATCGGCGGGCCTGTGCCCTGCCGTCCGAAGAACATGTTGTCGAAGTCCAAGGTGACGGCATTAGGCCCTGAGATCGAAACCACCTCGAGGTCCACGCTCATGGCTCCAGCCGGCGCGACGGTGTCCGGCCCCTGTCGCAAATACCACACGCCGAGATTCGCGCTGGAACCATTCAGTGGCGGTGTCTGGACGTCCAGCAGGCTGCCAGGCCCGCCGCAAGACCCTTCCGGAAGAAACCGGATCGTGACGTAGGAAGTCGCCTCACGCTGATGGACGCGGAAGAGGCCGCCAAAGGAATAGGTCGCTGCGGGTTCGACGGGCAGACAGATCGTCGCGAAGGATGTAGTGAGTCCGAGTAAGGGGTGAAGCTGCGCGAAACCGGGAGCGCCATCCGCGCCGGCGCTCGGATTCCAAGTCAGTGTCGAACTGCTCGCATCCCTTACCGTCCAGGCCGATACTCCGGATGAGAAGGTTGGATCCGGGATGAGATTCTGCGCGGCCACGGGGCCGAGCCCCGCCAGACCGAAGAGCGCCGCGGCGATGACTCTCTTCATCCGAAGCCATCCCATGCTACGCCCTGAGCCGGCGGCGGATAGAAGCTGTGGCCCCGTCACAGCCTGCCTCGGAGACTCGCCGCTCTTTTCGCCCCCTCGCCCCCCAATTCGCCCCCTTTTCGCCCCGTCCGGGACGCGTCTCGACTTCTCTCGACTTTCTGAGCGAGAATGAAAAGCCCCCGTGTTTACGGGGCTTTTCGATGTGCTGGGTTCTGTTGAGACTCGTCGGCGTTTTCCTCGTCGCTGCTTTCGAATCCCGGCGTCCCGACCAAACACCTCGACCGCACTACATCGGGCGTGCGGGGGCGGGCGCGGTCTGATAGATCACCGGCCGCCCGGCAACGACCCACCATTGGCCCGACTTTTTCATCATCACGTTGTTGACGTGGGCTTTTAGCACCGGGGCGGCGGTGCCGTCCGGCGACTGCATTCCCGAGATTTCCACGTCCCAATCGGTAACGGCGATGTCCGGCTCGAGCAGCCGTACCGTCATGCCGGTAATGGTGAAGGTCGTACCCTTCATGACGCCGGCCTGCTCGTCGGTGAAGAGCTTCTCCACGTCGGCACGTCCTTTCGCCATTCGGCCGGACGGGTTGATGAGGTCTCCGTCCGGCGCCCAGAAGCCGGCCATCGCCTTGGCATCGTGCCGGTTCCAGGCTGCCGCGAATTCCTGGCATCGCGCGCGGACTTGGGCTTCACCGCCCGTGTCCGGAGCCGCCACCGCCAGACTCGCCGTGGATGCGATCGCCATCGCCAACGCCGTCCGGATGACTCTGTACATGTCTACCTCCTTCGGTAACCGACAGATCAGATCACGGTTTCGTCCGACTCCGTGATCAACGCTCGGGTTCCGGGGATGATTGGATATCTGCCGCTCGCGCCCCGGCGGCAGATAATCGGTCCGTGAAAGTCCGGCTCATCTCGGCATCGCACTTCTCGGCGGCCCATCGCCTGCACCGCGACGACTGGGACGAGGAGACCAACCGGCGGGTCTTCGAGAAGTGCAACAACCCGAACGGTCACGGGCACACGTACGAGCTCGAGGTTACGGTCGAAGGGGAGATCGATCCGGAGACCGGCTACGTTATGGACTTCGCGAAGCTGAAGCGCACGGTCCAGGAGCGCGTCATCACCCGGCTCGATCGCCGGCACCTCAATTTCGACGTGGATTTCCTCTCGGGACGGAACCCGACGGCCGAAAACATCGTTATCGGAATCTGGGGGCAGCTCGAGGGTCGGGTCGCCCCCGCCCGGCTCGTCCGGGTGACGCTGAACGAGACCGAGAAGAACCGCGTGGTCTACGAAGGAGGAGAAGATGGATGGTGAGGCGAAGCCGCGGCGGCTCACCCGCTCGAACCGCAACAAGATGATCGCGGGGGTCTGCGGCGGCATCGCGGAATACCTGCGCATGGACCCGACCGTCGTGCGGGTGCTTTACATCCTGATCTCGGTCGTGTCGGCGGCGTTTCCGGGGATCGTCGCCTACATCATCCTGATGTTCCTGATGCCGCCCCCCGAAGAGGCGACGGTATGAGCGCCACCCCGCCGCCCCTGCCGTCTCCGCATCCGGTACCCCTGCGTCGTTCCCGCACGGAGCGGATGATCGCCGGAGTCTGCGCCGGGCTCGCTCACCACTTCGGGCTCGACGTGACTCTGGTGCGCGCCCTCTACGTCCTCGTCTCGATCCTTTCCGTAGCGTTCCCCGGAATCCTCGTGTACCTCGTTCTCTGGATCGTGATTCCGGAAGAACCGGCTTCGTGACCGTTCCGCGGATCCTCGTCACCAACGACGACGGCATCTTCTCAGAGGGCATCGAGCGGCTCGCCGCCGCACTCGCGGAGGTCGGCGACGTCTATACCGTCGCGCCCGATCAGGAGAGAAGCGCCGCCGGTCACGCGCTGACTCTCGATACGCCGTTGCGCGCCAAGGAAATCGGGGACCGGCGCTGGTCGGTCAACGGAACACCCACCGACTGCGTCAACTGGGGAGTCCTCCACCTGCTGCGCGACGAGCGGCCGAAGCTCCTCTTCTCCGGCATCAATCTGGGACTGAACCTGGGGGACGACGTCACCTACTCCGGTACGGTGTCGGCGGCCTTCGAGGGCGCCCTCCTCGGGATTCCCTCGGTCGCGATCTCGCAGGAAATCGAGCGCGGTTTCACCTTCGACGCCGCCGCGGAGTTTGCGACGCGGCTCGGCCGTCGCCTCGTGGGCGAGGCCCTGCCGCCGAAGACTCTCGTGAACGTCAACGTACCCGCGGGGCAGGTGCGCGGCGTCCGCGTCGCCCGGCTGGGAACGCGCCGATACGGGGAGACGGTGATCGAGAAGACCGACCCGCGCGGCCGACCGTACTACTGGATCGGTTCGACGGTCCCGGTGGGCGAGCTCGAGGAGGGAACTGACATCAGCGCCGTCGCGGACAAGTTCATCTCGATGACGCCCGTGCACCTCGATCTCACGGCCTATCAGTCGATGGAGCTCCTCCAGGCGATCGCCGCGGAGGTTGCCTCGCCGGAGCGCGCCGCGATACAGGGGAGGTCGCGGAACCGCGCCTGAGACGGGAGCGACGGTCTCAGGAGGACAGCTGGCGGCCTGACCCTGTGTGGCAAGTGGAGACCTGACCCTCAATGTGGCAAGTGGAGACCTGACCCTCAATGTGGCAAGTGGAGACCTGACCCCGTCTAGTAGGCGAGCACCTTCCGGGCGGCCTCGAGCACTTTCTCGGTCGAGGGCAGGATCGCGCGCTCGAGGATACGGTTGAAGCCGACTGGCGTGAAGGTCGATCCCACGCGGGCGATCGGGGCATCCAGCCACGGGAAGACCGCTTCCTGGATCTGCGAGGCGATCTCGCCGCCGAAGCCGGCGTGGACCTTGTCCTCGTGGACGACGAGGAGCCGGCTCGTCTTTTTGACCGACTGGGCGACCGCGTCGATATCGAGCGGGACGAGCGACCGCAGATCGATGACTTCTATACTTTTTTGCAGTTTCTCGAGCTCCGCTGCGGCTTTCAGCGCAAAGTGGACCGGCGTGCCGTACGCCGCGATCGTCAGATCCGTCCCTTCGCGGCGCTTCCGCGCCTTGCCGAACGGGACGGCGAACTCCGCCGGGACGACGGCGCGCGCCATCGGGTTGTTGTAGAGGAACTTGGGCTCGAGAAAGAGGGTGATTCCGCGGGACCGGATCGAAGTCCGGAGCAGCCCGGCGGCATCGTCGGCGAAAGCGGGGTACACGACCCGGATCCCGGGGAGCGTCGTCAGCCAGCCTTCGATGTTCTGCGAGTGATAGAGGCCCCCGCCGATGTAGCCGCCCGACGCGAGCCGCACCGTGACGTTGGGTACGAACTTTCCGTTGGTGCGCCAGTACTCGTGGGACATCTCGACCATCTGCTCGGCCGCCGGCCAGAAGTAGTCCGCGAACTCGGCGCCCTCGACGACCACTCGGATGTCCTCGGAGAGCCGGGAGAAACCGTCGGACGTCCCGAGGACGTAGTCCTCGGCGATCGGCCCGTTGAACACGCGGTGCGGGCCGAACTCCTGCTGCATGCCTTTGGTGACGTTGAAGACGCCGCCCTTGTCCCGGTACGCGACGTCCTGTCCCCAGATGTACGTGTGCGGGTTCTGCCGGAACTCTTCTTTCAGCGTCTGGTTGAGCGCCAGCACGAGGGTCAGGGGCTCGCCCGAGCCGTCGGGAAGGCCTTCCGGCCACTTCTCCGGCTTCCAGGGCTCGGGCACGACGTATTCGAAGATCGAATCGGGGGTGGGGTCCGCGGCCTGCTTCGCGCGATCGGCGGCCTCCTCGTAGGTCTGCTGGTTGTGGGCCTCGATCGAAACGACTTCCTCTTCCGACAGGAGGCCGTTCTCGATCAGGGCGCGACGGAAACGGGGCAGCGGATCCGCTTCCCGCGCGAGGGCGAGCTCCTCAGGGGAACGATAGAGCTCGTGCCGGTCGGAGTTGGAGTGCGAATGAATCCGCACGCAGGGCGCATAGACGATCGCGCACCCCGCTCCGGTTCGGATGTAGTCCACCGCTTCGCGCATGGCCCGAAACGAGTCGAAGACGTCGAGCCCATCGCAGTGGAAGATCTTCAAGTTCAGAAAGCCGGAGAAGTTGTCCGCGGGCACCGGGTTCGCGGTCTGATCCATCTTCGGCACCGAGATTCCGTAGCCGTTGTCCTGGATGACGAAAACGACCGGCAGCCTCTCGCGGGAAGCGCCGTTAACGGCTTCGTAGAAGTAGCCTTCGGAGGTCGAGGACTCGCCGATCGAGCAGAAGACGATCGAGTCCTTGCCGTAAGTCTTGATGGCGCGGCCGAGTCCGGCGGCGTGCTGGGCGTGGTTCGCGACGCAGGAGGAGACGTTCTGAATCCCGATCTCCGGCTTCGCGAAGTGATTCGACATGTGCCGGCCGCCCGACGCCACGTCCGCCGCCTTGGATAAGCCATTCAGGAGGATTTCCTCTGCGGTCAATCCTGCCGCGACGCAGGTGGTCAGGTCGCGGTAGTAGGGGAACAGGTAATCTCTGCCCGGCCGGAAGGTCATTCCGAGGGCGAGCTGGATCGCGTCGTGCCCCGCGCAGGGGGCGTGGTAGCTCCAACCGAGTCCCTGCTTCAGGAAGTTCGGGGCCTTGTCGTCGAGAACGCGGGCCAGGTGCATGAGCGCGTACCACTTCTTCAGCTCTTCCCGGGAAACCCCCGCCATGGCCGGGTGAACGAGCTCAGCAGTTTCTCGAGGCGTCAACAGTCCCTCCATGCAACGGATGCGAAACACACATTTTAGCCCGGATTATTCGCGGGGGCCGGAAGGCTCGACTGCTAACATCTTAACCAGTGCCCTTCCAAACGGAGCGTTTTCCCTCCGGCGCGCGCGAGGAAGCCCGGCGCCGGGAGATGGTCGAGCGTTTCGTCGCGGCGCGTGGCGTCGACGATCCCCGGGTGCTCGCGGCGATGCTCGAGGTGCCGCGCCACCGGTTCGTGCCCGAGCCGCTGCGGAGCAAGGCGTACGGCGACCACTCGCTGCCGATCGGCCACGGACAGACGATCTCGCAGCCCTCGGTCGTCGGTTTGATGACCCAGCGCCTGGCGGTCGAGACCGGACAGAAGGTCCTCGAGATCGGAACCGGGTCCGGGTACCAGGCGGCGGTGCTCTCGCGGCTCGCCCGCTCGGTTTATTCGCTCGAGCGCATCGACGAGCTCGCCCGAGCGGCTTCTTCGACTCTTCGCGCGCTCGGCTACCAGAACGTCTCCGTCAAGGCGTTCGACGGAACCTACGGATATCCGGCGGCGGCGCCGTACGACCGGATCCTCGTCACCGCCGGGGCTCACGAGATTCCCGAAACCCTGCTCGAGCAACTCGCGGTCGGAGGGCGCCTGGTCGCGCCCGTGGGCCCCGCCGAACGGCAGAGAATTCGCGTCGTCCGCCGTCGCAAGACGGACTTCGCGAGGGAGGACGGGGAGGAGGTCGTGTTCGTGCCGCTCCTCGGGAAATTCGGCAGGACGCCGGCTTGATCGCACGCCGCGCGATCGTGTCGGGGCGGGTCCAGGGAGTGGGATTCCGCTTCTTCGCCGAGCGCGCGGCGCGCCGGACCGGAGTCCGCGGCTGGGTGCGCAATCTGCCGGACGGCAGCGTCGAGACGGTCATCGAAGGCGAAGAGATCGCGGTGACGCGTTATCTCGACGAGATCCGGAAGGGGCCGCTCGGCGGACGGGTGTCGGATGTCCGGGTCGAGGAGAGAGATCCCGAACGGTTCGAGTCGTTCCAGATCACGACGTGACCGACCTTCGCCGGTTCGTCCGGGACGTACCGGATTTCCCGACGCCCGGCATCCTCTTTCGCGACATCACGCCTCTCCTCGCTTCTCCCGAGGCGTTCGCGTGCGCGGTGGTCGAGATGGCGAACCCTTTCCGCGACGTCTCGACACAGAAAGTCGTCGGGATCGAAGCGCGCGGATTCATGTTCGGAGCGGCGATCGCGCGCGAGCTCGGATTGGGTTTCGTGCCAGCCCGCAAACCGGGGAAGCTCCCGGGGAAGACCGAGAGAATCTCCTACGGCCTCGAGTACGGCTCCAACGTCCTCGAGGTTCACGTGGACGCTTTCTCGCCCGGGGAGCCGGTACTGATCGTCGACGACGTGCTGGCAACGGGCGGGACGGCCGCCGCCGCCGCAGAGCTCGTCGAACGGCTCGGCGCCCGCGTGACGGGCCTCAGTTTCTGCATCGAGCTCGCGGACCTCCAGGGCCGCTCGAAGCTCTCCGGCCGCCGCGCCCATGCGGTGCTGGTACTATGACTCCGAACTCCATAAACTGACCATGGCCGAAGAACGAATCCTCATCGTCGACGACGACGAGGACATCCTGTTGATCGTTCAGACGATCCTGGCCAATGCCGGGTATTCCGTTCTCGTCGCGCGCAACGGCCGGGAAGGTGTCGATCTCGCGCTCGAAACGAAGCCGGATCTGATCCTCTTGGACGTGATGATGCCGGAGCTGTCGGGCTGGGAAGTCTGCACGACGCTCAAGAACGCGCCGGAGACGCGCCAGACCCCGATCGCGATGATGACGGTCAAGAGCGAGATCCGCGACCTCATCACCGGAATGCAGGTCGGCGCCGACGACTACCTGACCAAGCCCTTTACCCGTCGCAAGCTCCTCCAGACGGTTCGCCAGCTGCTCGACCAGCGAGGGGAGAGCACTTCGTCGTTCCTGGCTCCCGAGAACGAGCAGGTCCGGTACAAGAGCCTGCTCTTCGACCCGATTACGGAGCTTCCCACCGTCCCGGTGATCATCGACGCGCTTCGCGACCGGCTGCTGGACAGCCGCGATCTCGCCGTTCTCTACGTCGACGTCGAGCAGTACAGCCACATCGAGGACACCTACGGGTGGGAAGTCTTCGACGGGCTTTTGCGGAGCACGGCCAAGGCGCTTCGAAGAATGGTGGGGACGATCTTCGCGACGGAAGACTTCGTCGCGGTCAACCGCACGGGCGGATCGGACTTCTTCGTTCTCACCAGCCTCGAGGGGGGTGACGAAGCGCCCGTCCGGCTTCAGCGCAAGGCCCGTCAGGTCGAGGAGTCTCTGCGCGGCACGCTCGACGAGGCGTTCAGCACGCGGATCCACAAGCGGATCGGCGTCTTCGTCGGGCACGCCATCATCCGGGCGAACCCGCAGATGCGGGTCGAGCGACTCGTCTACCGCGCGCTGCGCGAAGCGGTCACGGTCGCCACGACCATGGAGCGCGAGCGCCAGGGGCTTCTGCACGACGCCTTTAACGAGATCCTGCGGAAACGCCGCATCCGAACGGTCTACCAGCCGATCTTCGACCTGAACACGATGGAGCTCTTCGGCCACGAGGCCCTGACGCGCGGGCCGCTCGACTCGGCCTTCGAGAGTCCCGACCTCCTCTTCCAGTTCGCCGGAGAGCACGAGGCGACCTGGGAGCTCGAGCAGCTCTGTCTCGAGTCTTCCGCCAGCCATTACACCTCGACGCCGGAAAGCTTTCTCTTCCTGAACGTCGAGGCGGACTCGATCGAGTCGCTCTCGACCCGGGGCATGCGCGCGTTTACGCCGCTCCTGAATCTGCGGCACCAGGTTGTCCTCGAGGTGACCGAGCGCTCGGCAATCCGCGACATACCGGTTTTCCGCGACGCGCTCTCGACTCTGCGGCAGCATGGGTTCCGGATCGCGATCGACGACGCGGGATCGGGGTACGCGTCGCTGCAATCGATCGCGGAGCTGCGGCCCAACTTTCTCAAGGTCGCCAACACGCTGATCACCGGCTTGAACCAGGACACGATCAAGCGCGACGTCGTCGAGATGCTCGTGACCCTCTCGCGGCGGATCGACGCCCTTTGCATCGCCGAGGGGATCGAGACGCCGCAGGACCTCGAAGAATGCCGGCGGCTCGGAATTCCCTACGGCCAGGGCTATTACATCGGCGTCCCCGAGGCGACGCCCGCGCTCCACCCCGCGCGCGAGTTCGTGCCGTCCCCGCGCAGCCCGGACCGCTAGTACACTCGCTCGCGCGGGGCCGTAGCTCAGTTTGGATAGAGCGAAGGTTTCCTAAACCTTAGGTCGGCAGTTCGAGTCTGCCCGGCCCCACCAATTAAACCAATCACTTACGTTCCTTTCGCGGGGACGTTGGCGAGAGGGGTGTGACGGCTGGTGTGACGGATTTAGGCACTCGCCGCCGCCTTCTGGACGGTGCCGGGGAAGACCGTGACGTTTTCCTGAGCCTCACCGTCGATCAGGAGCGCCGCCCGATTCAGCGCCGCGATCTGCGCCTCGATCGTGACCGTGATGTAGGTGTCGGTCACGG
>WNGE01006827.1_pt1 | contig 22453 bp, 20 predicted proteins | sample 5400651 | NCBI WGS metagenome assembly WNGE01 (sample SAMN13153370, study PRJNA577476) | soil metagenome | isolation source: 60 cm soil or saprolite under grassland replicate 2 | place: USA:California | collected 2016-06-15
CAGTACACGGAGCGCCCTCCGGTTATCCAGGTCCACTTTAGTTTCAGCCATCATCGCTTTCGATTGGGACACTTAGTGATGAGTACTGAGTGCTCATCACTCATCGCTCATCACTTAGCTAACAGTCTATCGTAAAGCCCTTCAGTTCGCCTGAGCTGCGCTTCGCAGGAAAATTTTTCCTCGACGACGCGCCTTCCCGCTTGCCCCATGACATGCGCCCTTTCCGGATCTCGAAGCAATGAAATAATGCGTTCGGCCATCATTGCCTCGTCCCCGGAGGGTACGACATAACCCGTTTCACCTTCCACGATCGCCTCGCGCGCTCCACCCACATCTGTCGCCACCACCGGTCGCGCGGCAGCCATGTACTCCAAAATCGAATTGGAAAACCCTTCAGCCTTTGAACTTAGAACGCACACTTCAGAGGCGCTCAGCAACTCTGCTATCTTCTCACAACGACCCAGGAAGAAAGTTTAAGGCTGCTTGGGGAACCGCTTCGTGCACCCACCGCGCCGCGCCCAGAAACATCGGATAATCTTTCACATCGTGTCTCATATTGGCCAAGATGGTAACAAAGCGCTGCTCAACCAGACCTGTCCCTACTGGTAGGTTTAGACGTGTGAGCAACCCCACGCGGTCCAGCCCAGCCGGCGGCGCGAGCCGTTTGAGATCCAGGCCGTTATAGACCACTGTTATCTTGTCCGCACGGATTCCTTCCCCGATCAGTTTGCTCCGGACTGCCTCAGAGTTAGCAACGATGTGATGCGCGAGCGAATAGGCGAAGTGCTGCACTCGTTTTTGCGCGCCAGAGCGCATCCCACTCGTCTCGCGTCTTGATGCAATGCGAACCGGCACACGAGCGAGTTTGCCCGCGGCCATCCCGAAAATGTTTGTATAAAAGTCGTGAGTGTGGAGGATTTTTATGTTCGCGCTTCGCAGGAAACTTACAAAGCGTCTCAGTTGCAGCACCGCTTGCGCGTCATAAAAACTGTTGAGTGGATACGAAGGTATCTCGCCAAGTTCAAGTGTCTCAGTCTGCGACCGCAGAACTCCCTCGGGATTGAGGGTCGCAAGGTGTACCTGAAAGCGTGTGCTCTCATGCAGCAAGCGGGTGAGCTGCAGTGCCTGCAGCTCAGAGCCGCCTTGATGGAAACTGTCGATCAGTTGCAGTACAGCAGGTTTCATCCGCAGATTACGCTGATTACGCAGATTAAAAGTATGGTCTTTGGACTTGGGTCTTTGGTCTTTGGTCTTTGAAAGTATTGCCGGGTTCAGAGTAACAAAAGACCAAAAGCCAAAGCCCAAAGACCCACATTTTAATCTGCGTAGCAAACCGCCAACTTCTTGCTTTTTGAGCAACTTTGCAGGAAGCAGGAATCACGCGCGTCGTCACATCGAACACTCAATGTGATGAAGTCAGTACCGTAACGCTAGTAGCGTCGGGTCAACGATGCCGATCACGACGTGTAATGGAGGCTGACCCGACGCTACCGCGTTACGGTGCTGACTTCATGACACTGCACTGAGGGATAGGTTATTTCTGGCATCTTTGGTTGCGGCTATGCTGCGCTGGGTAATCTGTGAATCTGTGGATGCGTTCTCAGGCATTGACGGGCTCTGCGAGAACCGGTGAGTGGCGCGGGCAGTCGAAAAATTGCCGGTGCCAGAGTTCCAGCATCAACAGAGCCCACAGAGACATTGAGTGATCGCGCCGGCCGCGCTCGTGCTCATCAAGCAAGACATCCAGATAGCGCGACTCAACATAGCCTCGCTGCCGAGTCCGTGGTTCTCTCAGCGTGTCACGCAGTCGATCCCGTAGCTGCTGATTGATCCACTCCTGAATCGGCACGCCAAAACCCTGCTTTGGTCTGTTCAGAATCTCTTCCGGGACCAGATCCTTGATCGCCCGTTTAAATAAGTGTTTGGTCTCAAGGCCCGCCAGTTTCATCGAGGCGGGAATTCTTGTGACAAAGTCGATCAGCTTATGGTCCAGCAGAGGCACGCGTGCTTCGAGCGAGACGGCCATGCTCATGCGGTCGACCTTGGTCAGAATGTCTCCCGGCAGGTAAGTCTTGCTATCAAGGTAGAGCAACCGGTCGAGCGGCTCATCAGTTTTTACGTTCATGCCATACTCGCGAAAGCGACCTGCAACATAACCATCGCCTCCCAGCCTGTTCCGAAAATCCTGGGTGTAGAGCGACTGCTTGTTGAGCCAGGTGAAGATCGAAACACTATCAAGATAGCGATCGAGCGGATCCAGCGAAATATTGTGCAGGTAATTGCGACCTCGCGCACCGTGCGGCAAGCGGCGGCTGAGCGGCTGCATCATGCCCCTTCGGACGAACCCAGGCAGGTTAGCAAAACCACTGCGCTGTTGCTCAACCAGGTATCTCGTATAGCCCGCGAATAGTTCATCCCCGCCGTCGCCCGAAAGGACGACCGTGACGTGTTCGCGCGCCAGCTTCGAGACCATGTAAGTGGGAATGGCAGACGAGTCGGCGAACGGCTCATCAAAGTGCCAGGCAAGCTCATCGACTATCTCGCAAATGTCGGGCGTAACAAAGAACTCGTGATGGTCGGTGCCAAACTTCTTCGCCGTCAGGCGGGCATATTTGAGCTCGTTGTAACTGTCTTCATGAAAGCCGATCGAGAAGGTCTTCACCGGCTGGCCCATATGCCGGGCCATCAGACCGACGACCGTGCTCGAATCAATCCCGCCCGACAAGAATGCGCCGAGCGGTACGTCTGAGATCAAGCGCAAACGCACCGCATCGTCCAGCAGGGTGCGCAACTCCTCCAAGTAATCTTCCTCTCGTCGCGACTGCGCAGGCTCAAATGTGAAATCCCAATACTGCCGGACAATGACGCGGCCATTTGCGAAGGTGAGGTGATGCCCGGGCGGCAGCTTGTGTATGTCGCGGAAGATGCTTAAAGGATCGGGCACGTAGCCCAGCGTGAAATAAGCATCGAGCGCCTGCAGGTTAATCTCGCGTTCGACGTCAGGATGTTCTAGGAGGGATTTCAGCTCGGATCCAAAGACCAGTGTCCCTTGCGGAGTAACAGTGTAATAGAGCGGCTTCTTACCGGCTCGATCGCGCGCAACGAAGAGCTTGCGTGCCCGCTCGTCCCAGATGGCGAAGGCAAACATGCCCCGCAGGTGATTCACACATGAGTCGCCAAACTCTTCGTACGCGTGGACGATGGCTTCGGTATCCGAGTGTGTTTGGAATCGGTGGCCGCGAGCCTCGAGCTGAGGTTTTAGTTCCAGGAAATTGTAGATCTCGCCGTTGAAGACAATAGTGACCGACCCGTCTTCGCCAGACATCGGTTGATGACCGCCGGCAAGGTCGATTATTGAGAGCCGGCGCATACCCAACGCCACGCCATCTTTGACCATCGTCCCCTGATCATCCGGACCGCGATGCCTGATGATCTGGCACATCCGATCGAGAATGAGCGCGCGCTCACTTGCATCACAAACTGCTCGCGTGTCCCAAAGGTCAATGAATCCTGCGATGCCACACATGTCGTTCTCTTATCTCGCCAGTTGCCTTCTACTCGGCTCACACTCCCAACCAACTAGCCCGACTGAAAGTATATACTGTTAATCATCGATCTCTCCTAACCTGACCAACGAGCTTGTAGGGGCGGCACTCCGTGGCCGCCCCACTGTGTCCGTAACGCGCCACCTTGGTAAAAATCCAGTTCTGGCGCACCTCTTGCAACCTCACGCCTTCCTAGTGTGACGTTGGGGCGCCCACGGGAGGGACGCCCCTACAATCTCTCTCTGTGGGACGCAGCTTCGACTAACGAGCTCTCTTCCGAGACTGACGAACCGTGGACCGGCGCCGGAATAATCCCTGCAAACTCCAGCCAGGCCAAAGTCGTCTCAATACCGCGCTCGTAGGTTAATGGTGGCTGCCAACCAAGTTTCCGCGCCAACTTTTCCGGCGAATGGTAAAAGCGACGCGCCTGGACCTTCACATATCGATCATTCAAAGATGGACCGGTCGCTGTTGGGCACACGCTGATCGGCCACTGCAACCGTTCTCTAATCTTAGTTTGAACCGCCGGTGACATTCTCTCAAAGCCAGATGCTGCAGCCCGGTTCAGCCGGCCCAGGACCGGAAGCTTGGAGAGCGCGCGGCGAAATTCACCTGAGAGTCCTATCTGAAGATAGTTCTTCAGACCAGCGGGCGTGGAAGATTCTCTCAAAAACGGCCGCACCTGCTCGCGCGTCACTTCGACATACTCCCCCTTTAAACCGAGAAAACGGTAAAAGTCTTCGAATACATCCAGCCAGCTTACTGGTCGTGTCTCGTTAACGAAGTAACGCTCGCCCGCTCCGCTTTCGCTTCGGATAGCTGCCAGAATGGCTTCGACGAGATTGTCCACATGAATCATATTGCTGGGGTGGCTGCCCCCATCAACCAATGGCAAGGGACCGGCCATAAGTCTTGAGACCAGGCCGCGACTGAATGGCGAATACGGACCAGTGATGTTGCCGGGGCAGAGAATGAAGCTGGGTATTCCTGAGTGATGAAGATCCAGGACGATCTTGTCCTGGCGAAGTTTTACTATTCCGTAGTCATTATTTCCTGGATCAGGAACGCCTTCTTCTGTAGCGCTTTCAGGTGCCGGATCCTGACCATAAATTGCGATGCTGCTCAGGTGGATGAATTTTTTAAGCCTCTGACTTTTGGCCGCTGACGTCAGGTTGGCGATGCCGCGCAGCATTGAAGCGTTGTTTCCCAAAGTGCAGTTGACAGCTACATCACATTTCGAGAGTGCGTCCGACACTTGTTTACGATCGAGGATATCCACCGTTCGAATTGTGACGGGCAATCGGCCGATACGCGAAGCGTTACCCGAACTGCGGATAAAGCATACGAAGTCCCACTTTCCGTCGAAATACAGGCGCTCGCAAAGCGTTGAGCCAACAAAACCGGAGGCGCCGAAAACACCTATGGTACCTTTCGTCATTTGATTGAATCCACGGGCTGCTCCCCGTACCAGCGCCATGGCTCCAATAGCTGGCTGCGGTGAGAATAAAAATCCTCAAGCAGTTTAACCGAAAGTGCACCTTCTCTGCCGTCTACCATTGGGCGACCGCCGTCGCGTATGGCGCGAGCGAAGTCGTCAATTTGGGCCTGGAAACAATCCTGTGCTGTTATGCGGGAAGCCTCAGCTCCACGGTCAGCTCGCATCGCAATTCGCACACCCGGCAGCGAGTGAGAATATAAGGTGAGTTCCTCGGTCTCTGACTCCGGGAGCTCAACCCGATACAGGTTGGTCTCCATCACAAGCTTATTCTTCAGATCGATAGTTTTTGAAAAGAATAGTGTTCCAGAAAATCGGCCACGCGCACCGTCATACTCGACCTGCGCCTTGCAATTTGCCTCTACGCCACCGCAACTGTCGTCGGCAAAGGAAAAGCTTTTCGGCATGCCGAACCAATACAGCATTCGGTCCAGAAAGTGAGTTCCTCTCACAACCAGCACGCCCCCTCCAGCCTGACGACGATCCAGATTATATTCCGACAATGGTGTCCAGCCTCCCACAGTCCCCGACTCGAAGTGAAACCGTTGAAGACCGCCAAAAACACCCTCTTCGAGTAACCGTTTGAAGAGTGACACCACTGGAGCATGCCGGCTGAAATAGCCCACCGAAATAAACGTGCGATTTTGTTCGGCCAATTCGCAGAGTTCTATGGCCTCTGCATAAGACGTAGTCAGCGGTTTTTCAACAAGTGCCGGGACGCCTTTTGCGAGTGCCACTCTTGCGATAGTTCCATGTGTGAAATTCGGGGTCGCAATCAGAACACCCTCAACTTCGTCGATGATTTCCTCCAGCCGCGTGTGGACCGAGACGTCACATCCGTACTTACGGGAAAGCATCTTGCCCCGCTCCAGATGATTGTCGACAAGTGCTACAAGCTGGACCAGAGGAGAGCAGAGGGCCGCGGGAAGATGGAAATCCTCCGTGATCAAACCACAGCCCACAATGGCGAGCCTGACTGGCTGGAACTGAGGGCTCATCTGGGGACTCTATGAGTTTCCAAAACCCGCTTGAAAAGTTTCTCTACGCTAAACATCGTCAAAGCTTCTGGACCCCAATGGGGGACATTGCTAATTAAGTGCTCAATTCAACTATTCACGGAGTACCGCCCACCGCATCGAGCCCAATATTTCTGATATGTACTTGCCGCTTGAATCAGATATCCGTAATCCCGAACATTCGCCCGGTACATCAATGTAGTCATTCGGAGATATTGCCTGTTGAGGATATCACGGGGAAAGTCTTCAGCTCGCAGTATCTGAGTTGCCAGTGAAAGCAATTCACGTTTCCTGGATTTTCGCTGTTGCCCATCCCACTGATACAGAAGTCCCTCAGGAATTGGTAGCGGGCATGGTTCGTGTCCTGGGTAAGTTTGCCACGGCACACGCACAACAGAAGGCGGCAGGTACTCAAGCCACTTATAATAGAACTTATGACCGACGCAAAGGTCAATTGGTGTTGAAACAATTGTGGTCAGAAACTCACTGTCATAATAGGGTAATTGAAACTCCAAGCGGTGAAGATCAATGTCTTCAAAATGAAGCCCAAGATGGCGTCTCTGGTCGTTGAGCAGGAGGAAAACATGAAAGCTCCTGCCTGGATCTTCGGAGTGAATGTCATCAAGTTCTTCCATTATCTCGTTTTGAAGGGCCCGTGAAAGTGCCGTATTGATATCTGCCCTCAAAAGCTTTTCCGGGATATGCGCTCTTTGCTGAACCAGGAACTCCTCAGTCGCCTCCTGCTGCTGCCCACCACGCATGAGCGCTATGATTCGTTTGCTGACATACACGTGCCCAAAACCAACACTGCCACCGTCACCGGACCAGAATAAATCAGGCCGTTCGGGAGGAGCGGTTGCACGCAGCTTCGAGTCTCTCCAGGCTTTAGCCATAATGATAGACCACTCAGGTTTCGCGAAAGGAGGAAACTCCTCGTGCAAAGTGCCGACTTCTCGCGCGAAGTCGGCAGCGAAGATTTGATCTTGCGCACCAGGCCGGGCAAAGTTGAGCGTGTGAACATCAATATTTCGCTCACGTAATTCGCCGACCAGGCAGCGTGAATCTAACCCACCACTTAAAGGCGCAACAGTTGCCGAATCCTGTCGAATTCTTCGCGTGATTGCCTGTTTGAAATGTTCATGAGCATCGGCCAAAAGATCTGACTCATTCTTTGATGACTGAGGCACTTCATCCCATCGCCAATACTGCGAACTGGAGGTCTTTCCATTCTCCAACTGAACTATTTCTGCTGCCTTGAGCAGCGAGATACCGGCATAGGGTGTTCGACTCCCGAGAGGCAGACCGAGCGCAACCATTTGCGTAATTGCGCGGAGATCCATTTCCTTTGGGATGTCATTTAGACTCTCGAGTATTCTCAAAGCCGAAGCAAAAATCACGTATTCATCGCCGACCCAATAGTAGACGGGTCGAATACAAAGTTTGTCGGCTATCAAACTCAGAGTTCCAGCACCTGGCTCGTAATAGACTGCACAAAAAGCTCCGTTGACTCGCCGCAATAGATTCCAGTCTCCTTTATCCCAGGAGTCATGCAGCGCTTCGAGATCTTCGGTACGAGTGCGCCAGGCGTTGGGAACCTCAAGCCTCACCAAGGGTTCTCCGGCGAGCATTGAGACGGTACCTTGTGGACTTACGCGAAATGCTGGTTCACCGTAGGTCCCCACATCTACTTTGGCGAGAAAGCAACGAGCGTCTCTAAAACTTTTAACCTCATCCCCAGGATGTCGCGAGATTGCGCCCCGCAAGGCCTCGCATGCTGAATCAGGGACCGCATTTTCTGGGTTCCTGCTGAAGATCCCTGCAATAAGTGTCATGGTGCCACCACCGTATCAGCGTTATCGAATGCTCAATTACCTTGCAGCCGTGCTTCTCTTGACCAGATGGGGAAGCAAGTCTCTTATGTCTTGCAGCGCTTTTCGGCCTCTTGGCAGCACCAACAAGGCCAACACTGCCACCACCAGGCCGATGGCTAAACTGGCCAGCAACCCAGGTACCGGTTTCGTCACCCCTGCCCACCTTCGCAACCCGAACACCGTTATTAATACGCTCAAAGACGCAAAAGCCGAGGGTAGAATCGCTCGATAGAACTCGGAAGTTCTAACGGGGCCTACTCGGGTGACGAACCAGAAGTGTATTGGCTTACGTATGCACAACCCCGTGACTGCATAGGAAGCCGCGACGCCGACCGCTCCCCAGTGCAAGCCGGCAACAATAGAAGTGATCGAAAGCGACGCATCAATTAGCCCCCACTGAAAGATGTGATGCGTTCGGCCCTGGGATATGAGCAGCCACCCCATAGTGCTGGAGATGGGTTCAAGCAGGCCAATGATTCCGAGCAGCGCGAAAATCCGTCCTGTCTCAATCCATTGCGGTCCCAAAATTACGAGCACTATCCAGTCAGAGGTGGCGATCATCAGGGCCATCGCAGGCATAGTTATCATTGCCAACTTCTCCAGCATTCGCAGATACGCCTGTCTGTATCGCTCCTCAGTATCCGCCAACCGGCTCAAGGCAGTCACCGCCACGCCGTCAATCGGCCCAACAATCTGATCGAGGGGTAGCAGCAGGAGCTGGTAGGCCCTCGCGTAGAGGCCCAATTGTTGGGCTCCCCAGTAGCGCCCTATGAGTAAGTTGTCGATGTTCCTGGCCAGGTAGTTGAGTATGTTGTACGCGGTCAAATTTCGGCCGAAAGCCAGCATCGAACGGACACCGGAATTGCGAGCTGGGAATCCGGGGCGCCATCTACAAGCAAGCCAAACTCCGGCAGCAGAAGTCGCACCCATCGCCCACTGGCTGCATACGAGTGCCCAATAGCCGGCACCGCGCCAAGCCAGAATAATAGCGGTTGCCGTTCCTATCAGCATGGATGTGATCTCAATAGTCGCCAGGGCGACAAAACGCATTTGCCTTTTAAGAAGCGCCTCGTGCTGAGCTGAGCGCCACGTTTACCCAGAAGAGCGTGCTGACCTGCTGATCGTTGATCTCAGCGCGCTGCATTGTCGCCGCGGAAAGACCAAGATTTCTAAAAGGATAAGAAAAATTAGCAACCACCGCGACCATCGCGATGAGGCCATAATCCTGGGGCGTAAGCAGGCGCGCCAGTATTACTGCCGACCCCATTGTGATAATAAACTTGAAGGCTTGCGACACGATCATAATCGTGCCGCCGCGAGCACTTCGTCCCGCCAGATCGATCTTCAAGTGGTCGGTGCGAAAATGGTGGTCGGAATCGCCGACTGCAGTTGGCGGTAGTTCGGCAATTAGCTTCTGCGACATGTTGCGGTTTTGAGCCAGGCAATGGTTAGGTAGCGCACGCTTTGTAAGCACGCTGCAGCAGGCGTGGCGCTATGCGCAGCCAGAAGAGGACCAGTCGGAGTTTCCAACTGTGGTAGTAGTTGTCTGCAAACTCAAACGACTCGACTGCCGCTTCAAACTCGCCTTCCAACAGTCGCCGTTTACCCCGATCAACTTCAACGCTGGCGCGGCGTAGCGCCACTGTTTGGGCCAGCGTTGCGCGTTCGCTGGAAGTCAAATCGCTTCGGCGGCTGATCTTATCCAATACCTTCAACTCGCCCTCAACAGATTTAATTCCGTCCGATGCTAAACTACCTGCGCGAGCCCTATGACGAGCCAGTACTTTTTTCTGAAAACTCATCCGCGCGCCGTCGCGCTTCGCGAGCCTTGCCCATAAATCGAAATCCTGCGAGTTGCGAAGCGTTTCGTCGAAGCAGCCAACGTCCAGTATCGGCTGCCTGCGCGCCACAACACTCGATGTGTTCACGATACAACGCTCCCCTATCAGGCTCTCAAATGTTACCGGCCCTTCAGACGGTTCCCGCAGCATGACGGTTCCCTTCGCCTTGCGAGGGTCTCCAAAAAGCAGTGCGTCAGCATAGACCAAATCATAGCCTTTACCGGTTCGGATAAACTCGACCTGCTCACTCAGAAAGTTGGGCAGCCAGGCATCATCGGCATCCAGAAATGCTACGAATTCACCCCGCGCCGCGCGCAAGCCGGCATTGCGAGCCGCGCCGGCTCCGCCATTCGCTTGTTTGAGGTAAACGATTTTATTCATGTAGGGCTGAAGCACGCGCTCTAGTTCTTCGGTGTCAGGCGAGCCGTCGTTGATCACAATAGTCTCATAGTCCCTGAAGGTCTGAGCCATTACTGAATCGAGAGCCTCACCAATGAACGGCGCTACATTGTAAGCTGGGATAATCACGCTTACGACCGGCGTCTGAGTAACTTCAGTTGTCGTCTGGTTCCGGGTAACGGGGTGCAAGGTCACTGCCTCCCGTCCGTTGGATGGGACATTGTTGTCGTAGTCGCAACTACGGAACCCTCAACCGGTTCTCGTATCGGTTCCCAGCGGGCATATCGTTCACCCGTCAGGAACTTGTAGGCGGCAAGTATTGAAGCAACGTTGGTAAGCACGAAGTAATAGGGCAGCGCCACCAGGCGATTACTCTTTCCGGTTCTCTCGAGGGTCCAGGCGACCGCCGCCATAGCGAGAAAAATGATTTGCGCCAGTAGCACAAGGGCATAAAACGGCGAATGTGGTGCAAGAATCACGGAAGCCACAAAAACGATCGCGAGGAATACAGGCACCAGGTATCGCATCACCTTGTGCGAGAAAAGTTGAACGGCATAGAAGCCGGAGCGAAACGGATTCATCATGGCTCGGTGACGCCAAAGATCCGTGAAGGTCTGAGTTATGACACGCACGCGCATTTTCAATTCTTTATCGGTGCGCCGATTCGTCTCTTCGAAACATATCGCCGCGGGCTCATAAACCGCCCGCAGGCCTTGTTCCACCATCTTCGTGGCAATTATGAAATCGCTGCAAGCCTCATTGTACAGCGGCACATAAGCAGAACGACGGACGGCGTACAAACAACCGGAGGCGCCAATGAGAGAACCAATCCGGCTTTCATGTCTCTTCAAATAAGTCTCATAACCCCAATACGAACGAGCACCGAGCCCCACCCCGGACTGGCCCGGGTCAACGTAGACCAACCGGCCCGCAACGCAACCAACACCGGCGTCCAAAAAACTCGGCATCATCACTCTCAAGACGTCGGGCTCGTAAAGCGTAGTCGCATCGGAAAACAGGATAATCTCGCCGCGAGCTTGTTCGACGGCTGCATTCTGGGCCGCGGTTTTTCCCAAACGCTGAGGCTGTCGCCAGAGATCAATTCCCCGTGAAGCAAAGCTGCGTGCAATATCGTCTGTCTGATCCGATGAACAGTCCGAGGCAACAATTACCTCCAGGAGTTCCTTCGGATAGTTGAGCGAAATCGTATTCTCCAATTTTGCCGCCAGGTCGCGCTCTTCGTTGTAGGCTGTGATGATTACACTCACAGCAGGAAAAAACTCGCCCTTTGTTACGGGCCGCGGTCGCATTTTGCTCACTACCAACAGCAAGAGCGGGTAGCCAGCATAGGTATAAACCAATGCGACCACACTCAACCAAAAAGCCAGCTCTGCCGTCAAAACACCCATTTGCCTATTTCAATCTTACGGCCTTCCAGCAAAATCAGGTAGGAGACAACGTCAATCCGCCGCACTGCTTAAAAAACTTCCCTTCACCGGAATCGGCGATGTCAGGGTAGGGGAAGACCCGCGAGCAAAAGAAGCCGCTGCGCCTTGGGGGCGAAGCAGCTTCGAAATGCGCTGACCGCGCAGTGTCAAGCGGGACGATTAAGACTGCGAAGATCAATCAAACTTTAAACTGTTACTTCCCCTTTTTCCTCGCCCGTTAGGACCAGGTCACGGACACGCTCACGGAGCGCGCTCTCAAAGCGCCTGGCCTCTTCCACCTCGGAGAAGGAAAGAGCACGTAATTCCTGTTCGATGCGCCGCCGGTAGTCTGATACCAGCGAATCCGAAACGCCCAGCACCGCGGCAACCTCAAGTTGCGTCGACTGCTCGGAGCTCAAATAACAGTGCCACAACACGCCCAGGATTCTATTGTATTGCTTGATCTTTCCGCGTACGGTCTCGTGCAGGTTGTTTAGAAACTGGTCCACAAACCCGGCAGCTTCGTTCTCCGACTCGCGGCGCAGAAAGCCCTGCTCCGGATTTTCCCGCTTATCGACGGGTTCGAAGCGATTCTCATGGTCGTTGTCGTCGCCATCCAGCGGAACGAGATAGATATCCATCACTGGCAGGCGCGACATCACAAGACTACGTAACGTGCGTACGTCTGCCGGTGAGTCAAGTGCATCAAGAACTGAAACAATCAGGTCTTCCAGGTCAGAATTGCTGATGACCACCTGAGAGTCGCCGGTACATCCGACCATTCTCGTATCGCGGGGGCGGACCGAAACCATGTGGGCCCGCTGCTCGAGTTCATGCGAGTCTCGCCGGCGTTTTCCGTCCGACCACTCACTCAAACCGTAAACGCGATCAGCCAGCCTGCGATGAGGTTCATCGTCAATACCGCTCGAATCAAAACGACGAAAATTTGAACTGGATTGAATCAACGTGGAAATTCGCCGCGCAAGGCGATAGCTCTCGGGGTGTCGTTTCCGCAGTTCAGCCGTGAGCAGGTTGGTCAACTCGATCTGGCTAATCTCACACTCTATCTCGTAATCGGTCATTTCCGAGTCGAGATAGTGTTCGAAGCGATTTTTGCTCAGAAGTTGGACAAACAACTCCTGAGTAAGATCTGTGTAGGCGGTCGTGGCGCCTTCCTCAACAATCAGACCAGCACTGCGCGAAGCTCTTACCAGTGGATGGTGTGAGACAATACGGTGCAACTCGGTCCAAAGGCGGCCTACGTCGGAGGCCCGGAGGCTTTCGATCCACTTACCACTTCTGGAATGACGTTCCTGAGTGCGGCGCGTACGTTGCTGCGGCCGGTCAACCACCTCACGCGGGCTCCCCGCACCGGGACTCCGGAGTTCTGTCACAGGGGTCAGCTCGACGTCTTTTTGTATTTCGTGACTTATGGATTTCACAGGGTTATCCGTTTGTCGCCTTTATGGCTCGGTTTTTCGTGTGTAATTTGAAGGACAGTTGAACTCGGAAATGTTCTGGGCGGGGCTAATTGAGTATCTGGCTGAGTCTTTTTGCGCGAATTGCAGGTTCTGAACTTCCCTGTCATCTGTGGCGCAGATGATGGAAGGCCGGTTGACGAGACTTAAGCAGTTCAGGTGTCTGCCGAGGACAAAAGAGAAACTAACGGAGGTTGGGAATCACCCAAACTATGGTTGATTTCGTGTCAGAGAAGTCTTTGCCCCGATAAGGCTTTCGACTAGGGGAAAATTACGCTCAAATCTGAGCGGATGGCCGAGGAAGTTTTGTCGGTGAAAAGAGGATCAAAGAGCTTTTGCTCCTTGCCTAACGGGAGACATCTTAGCAATCTTTTAAAGAATGGGCAACATGTTTTTACATTTTCCCGAAACGATTGGTAACATTGAAGAAATAGTTTGCTCGCGGCGACCGAAACCTCTGGAATCGGCTGGGAATTAGCTCTGTTCTGCTGTTGAGCAAATAGCGTCCTGGTGGTTTCCTGGAAGCGTTAGCGCTCCCTAGCTCTTCTCCGATTCCTCAGATGCTGGATTCCGTCAAATTTCGCAACTGAAAAACCCACGTGTTCGTGCGGGCATCAGGGGGTAGAAATGAAAGTTTTAGCCGTAGTCTCCTTCAGAAAAACCGTAGCTTGCCCTTCGTCGAACGTCCTGGTCTCATTTGTATCAAACGCCCTCGCACCTGAGATTAGGACTCTGGTTAAACACCATCTCGGTTCTTGTGAATTCTGTGATGCCGAAGTGCCACTCCTCGCGCATTATCAGGTGCCCGCCAAGGGAGATTGCAAGCCACCAGACATACCGATTAACTTGAGAATTCTGGCTGAATCGATTCTTGGCAGGAAGGGCAAAATGCGGGGTCAAAAGAGCACTGAGTGCTCAGTACTGAGCGATTAGAAAAAGTACTGCGGGTGAGCACTGAGGACTGAGTCCTGAGTCATGAGCGATAAAACTAAGCCGCCCTAAACTCGCATCATCACTCATCACTCAGTACTTAGCTAGAGTCGAGGAAGATCGATCTCAAACACGCTTCCAAACCCTAACTCCGAGGTCACCTTAACTTCTCCACCATGGGCCCGAGCCAGGTGTTTAACGATTGCCAAGCCCAGGCCAGTCCCACCCATTTCCCTTGAACGTGCCCGATCCACTCGATAAAAGCGCTCAAAAAGGCGCTCCAGATGCTGCCCGGGAATACCTTCTCCGGTGTCCTGAACAAGGATCCGCGTGCGGGCGCCGAGCTCGCAGCCAATGGTCACCCTGCCGCCATCACGGTTGAACTTAATCGCGTTATCGACAAGGTTGGTCAGCATCTGTTCCAGACGCCGGGGATCAGCGACTACAACCGTTCCGGGAGAAACCCTATTGCTAACCGTGATGCCGCGCGACGTCGCCTTCGCGTCAAGCGAAGTAATCACGTCATGGGTCAGAGGATTAAGCTCGATTTCCTCTGCGTGGACGTCAACGTTTCCTGCTTCGATGGCACTCAATTCGAGAATATCATCGATAAGGTCTTGCATCCGTGTTGCGTTCTTACGAATTATCGAAAGGAACCGGCGGCTGTTTTCGGTGTCATCGAGCGCCCCGGATTCGAGCGTTTCCACAAACGCGAGGATCGCGGTCAGGGGCGTCCGCAGTTCATGGGAAACGTTTGAAAGAAACTCTTGCCTGACGCGCTCTAGTTTTTCAAGTTTTGTTATGTCGAAGAAAACGCCAAGCGCTCCGGACGTGTTGTTATCTTCACTGCTGCTGAGAGGGACCACGCTCAGATCAAAGACCCGGCGGCCCGGGCCATGCGTTTCGACCTCGACTCCCGAACGTTCATACCCTTTCAGGGCGTCAAGAAAGGCTCCGTAAATGGCAGGATTACGCGTAAATTCCGTCAGGCGTTGCGACTCCAGTTTTCCAGGGGATGAATTGAAAAGGCGATGTGCGGCTGGATTCGAAGCCACCACTCGCATGTCATTGTCGACCACGAGCAAACCCTCGCGCATTTCATCTAGTGTGGCTTCGAAGAGCTTGCCAAGCGCAAATATCTCTTTTGAGCGCGAGTTCGACAGGCCGTTTCCGTTTACAGCAGGGAGCACGAGCTTCGCACGAGGTTGTTTGGCAGAGAGCCCATGCAGCAAGAAGCATCCGGCTGTGAAGCCAAGGAGGGCAGCCGCAAGCGCAGCTAAGCTTGACGAGAAAACAAGGAGAATGGCTGCCAACAGGGCGGCGAGTGAGGCGAGCAAAAAGCTACCTTGCCTGGTCATAACCTTCCACCTTCGGCGTCAATTCCCTTCCGGCTTTTCTGAGCACCCTGTAAAGCGATATCCGACTCCGACGACCGTTTCAATACAATCACCGCATTCTTCCAACTTCTGGCGCAATCGCCGGATGTGTACATCCAGAGTGCGCGCATCGCCATAATAGCTATAGCCCCACACCCTATCCAGGAGCTGCTGTCGCGTAACTACTCGGTCGGCGCTTTTAGCAAGCACTGAAAGGAGGCTGAATTCCTTATTGGTGAGTTTGATCTTGCGCCCGTTGCAAACTACGCGTATGTCGGCGAAGTCAATCATCAAATGGTCGTCTTCGTAGGTCTTCGAGGCATCCTCATCGAGCCGCCGCAGCACCGCACGGACGCGCGCCAGGAGTTCTCTGACCGAGAAAGGCTTGGTTATATAGTCGTCGGCGCCCAGGTCCAAGCCGGCAACTCGATCGGATTCAGAACTTTTGGCAGTGAGGATAATGATGGGCGTGCGTCGCGTTGATGGCTCTCTTCTAAACCTGCGGCAGAGCTCAGTGCCACTCATGCCCGGCAGCATCAGGTCGAGCAAGATGAGCATCGGTGGATTGCGTTCGTTGAGACCCTCGATCAAGCCTTGCTCTCCGGTGGTTGCTAGAACAGTGGCAAGTCCTTCTCGCTCGAGGTTGTATTGCAAACTCTCAGAGATATCTGGATCGTCCTCAATGATTAGAACCGGTCGCGCCATAGCTTCAATTGCTGTGCTTAATAAAGGTCGCTTCGGTCATGTAAACGGTGAGCTCACAGATGTCTGTTACATAGTCGCCTATGCGCTCCAGATGTTTGGCCACGAATATCAAACGCGCGTCGCGGGTCGCAGTCGAAGGCTCCGATACCATTCTCTCAATAAGGTTATGAAATATCCGATTGTAAAGCTCGTTAATAGCGGTATCTCGCTTTATCACCTCTCGCGCTGCCAGCGCGTCATTCGAAGTGAACGCGTCGAGTGCCGCGCGTAACATCGCAGAAGCTTGTTCGGCCATTTGACCGAGCTCGACGGTCTGTTTAAGCTCAGGTTCATTGTTTAGGTCGATGGCCGCGCGCGCGATGTTGCAAGCATGGTCGGCAATGCGTTCCAAAACGGGGGCCATTTTCGCAACTGAGATTACAAACCGCAGATCTCGAGCGGCAGGCTGCCTGAGGGCGATAATATCTATGCATTGCCGATCAATTTCCACTTCAATTCTATCAATTGCATCGTCGTGGTTCAGTACGCCGCGCGCGAGATCACTGTCGCGCTCAACGAGGGAACGCATCGCTTTCTGAAGCGCAGCCTCGGCCTCACCACCCAGCAGCAACACTCGATCACGAAGCGAGTTGAGTTCGTCGTCAAGATGTCTGTGGTATGCCATGTAGTTATTTCCGATTTTAGATTTTAGATTTGTGATTTTGGCCTCGTCGAGGTCTGACGTTGTCGTAAGACTTCGTTTCTAGCAAGGGAATCAAAAATCGCAAATCAAAAATCTAAAATCGTCCTAGCCAAACCTTCCGGTTATGTAATCCTCGGTCAGCCGCTTGTCGGGATTGGTGAACATTTTCTCAGTTGAATTCACCTCAATGAGCTTACCCAGCAAGAAGAACGCAGTCGTATCGGAGACGCGGGCCGCTTGCTGCATGTTATGGGTAACGATCCCAATTGTGTACTGCTTCTTTAACTCAACAATTAACTCTTCAATCTTGTGAGTTGCTACGGGATCGAGTGCTGAAGCCGGTTCGTCCATTAATACTACTTCAGGCCGGATGGCCAGCGCCCGGGCTATGCAAAGTCGCTGCTGCTGTCCACCTGAAAGACTCAAAGCTGATGATTTCAGTCGGTCCTTCACTTCAGCCCAGAGCGCGGCGTCCACCAGCGCCTGCTCAACTCTTTCCTCGAGTTCAGGCTTGCTCGAAGTCAGACGGTTGATCCTTAAGCCATATGCTACGTTGTCAAAAACGGATTTCGGAAACGGATTCGATTTCTGAAAAACCATTCCAACCTTCCGGCGCAACTCAACCACATCAGTTCCGGGTGCATAGACGTTGCGGTCGTCAATCAGGACCTCTCCTTCCACCCGCGTTTCGGGAATTACATCGTTCATGCGATTAAGCGTTCGCAAGAACGTTGACTTGCCGCAGCCCGAAGGTCCGATGAAGGCCATTACGATTCGTTCTGGAACTTGCAGGGAAATTTCGTGCAGGGCCTGAGTCTTGCCGTAGAAGAAGTTTAGATTTCTGGTGGCGATCTTTGCCGCCGCATCCGGCCCATTAGCAGAAACCTCCGTCCCTCGTTCCCGGACGGCAATATTCGTCCTGATTGATTGCGTAGGCGTAGACATCGCTATCCTAATACCTCTTGCGCGTGAGAAAACGCACGATGACGTTAATAGAGAGTATCAGGGTCATCAAGACGAGCGTCGCCGCCCAGGCTTGGGCATGCCATTCATCATAGGGAGAGATCGCATAGGTATAAATCTGCACTGTAAGTGAGGCTATCGGTTGATCCAGATAATAACTAAAGAACCGGCTACCAAACGCCGTGAACAAAAGTGGCGCAGTCTCCCCCGAGATGCGGGCTATTGCAAGCATTGCCCCCGTCGCAATTCCCGCCGCCGCAGCCGGCAGGACAACCCCCATAGTAACTCTCCATTGGGGCGCGCCGAGCGCTAACGCCCCTTCACGTAAGCTGTGCGGCACAAGTTTGAGCATTTCTTCTGTTGTTCGCGCCACGATTGGAACCATGATCAAAGCCAGCGCGATGCCACCGGCTAGGGCTGAAAAATGCCTCAAGGGGACGACCACAATCGTGTAAACAAAAACGCCGGTCACTATAGATGGAATTCCTGTAAGCGTGTCCGTCAGAAATCGAACGATGCTGCCGAAGCGCCCCGTGCCAAACTCCGAAAGATAAATACCGACCGCAATCCCGAAAGGCAGACCGATTGCAGACGAGAGCCCAAGCAAAACCACAGTTCCCAGTATCGCATTGCCGATGCCACCGCCTTCGCCGACCGGCTTTGGACTCTCAACCAAAAACCGCAGGTTAATCGCACCGAGGCCTTGCATGGTGATATATGCGAGAATAATCAGAAGGATACCCACCGCGATGACCGTGCATAGGGCGGTCAAGCCAGTCATTGTGGCACTCGTTGTGCGGCGTATCTGATCGACTCTTCTCATTAACTCTTACGCCGCCCGACCGACGCTTCCCGTTTTTCTCGTGACGTTCCAAACCAGCAGCCTGGCGATTGCGTTTACGATAAAAGTGACGAAGAAGAGAATCAAGCCAAGCTCAACCAGGGCGCTGAGATAAAGGTCCTGCGTCGCTTCGGTAAACTCGTTGGCAATCACCGAGGCTATGGTGTAAGAAGGCTCAAATAGCGAGGCACTTATCTGAGGACGATTGCCAATCACCATTGTCACAGCCATAGTTTCGCCGATTGCGCGGCCCAGTCCCAGAATCACCGCGCCGGCTATTCCTGGCGCGCCATTCACCAGTACCACTCTGGTTGTCTCCCATTTCGTTGCGCCTAGTGCCAGCGCCGCTTCGCGCTGGGAAGTGGGAACAGCGGTCAGCACATCACGAACTACCGCAGAGATGATGGGCGTCACCATGATCGCCAGAATGACGCCACCGGTCAGCAACCCAATACCTGTAATTGAGCCTTGAAATAACGGCAGCCAACCAAACCAATGCTGCAGCGGTGGCTCGACGTGCACTCTTAGGAATGGCGCCAGCACGAAGATTCCCCATAACCCGTAAACAACCGATGGAATCGCGGCCAATAACTCCACCAAAAAGCCGAGCGGTCGCGCCACATAATAAGGCGCCTGCTCAACCAGGAAAATCGCGATGCCCAGAGAAAGCGGCACGCTTATCAAGAGTGCTATTAGCGAAGAAACAATTGTGCCGTAGACAAATGGCAGTGATCCGAAGTTACCTTTAATTGGATTCCAGACCCTGCCGGTGAGAAAACTAAAACCAAACTGGCGAATTGAGAGCATCGACTCTGAGGCAAGAGCCAGAATCATTGCGAGCACTACTACTAACACCAGGAGCGCAGCGCCTAACAACAGACTGCGAAATATTGCGTCGCCTTTGTTGCCCGTAGGCGAGAGCGCGCGCCACAGCGCGCCAAAGAGGTTTAGAGGCGGGCGTCGCCCACCGATTGTCTGTTCCATCTCAATAGGAGATCAATGATGAGATCGTCCGGCTCTTAAAGAGACACCTCAACCGCAAAGATCGCAAAAGAACTCGCAAAGAACCGTAAAGGCTTCTCTCTTCGTGACTCTGCATCCTTTGCAGTTTCTTCCTTCCTATCTTTCGCTCACCTGCGACTTATCGAAGTGGCCTGCCGCCCGAAGTGATTGAATTGATCTTTGCTTCGGCTCGTTTGACAATCTCTGCCGGCAGCGGCGCGTATTGCAGTGGTTTCGCGAACTGCTCGCCGTCATGAATTCCCCACCAGAGAAAATCAACCAGCGCCTTCCCCTTGTCGGCGTTCTTTTGGTCTTTGTAGACCAACACATAGACGTAGCTGGAGATTGGGTAAGTGTTAGCTCCGGCGGAATCGGTAATTGACACCCGAAGATCCTCTGGCGTATTCGGGACTGATTCGGCAGCAGCGGCAGTGATGGTATCGAATGTTGGTTCTACGAAGTTCCCCGATTTATTCTTGATTAGTCCGACCGGGAGACTGTTCTTTATCGCGTAAGCCAACTCAACATAGCCAATGGTATTTGGTGTCTGCTTAACCTGTCCGGTAACTCCTTCGTTACCTTTACCGCCGATGCCCACAGGCCAATTGGGTGAAGTTCCGGCTCCTACTTTCTCTTTCCATTCCGGACTGACCTTGGAAAGATAATCCGTGAATACCGCTGACGTTCCACTGCCATCCGAGCGATGCACGACCGTGATGTCCGCAGCTGAAAGGTTCGCGTCGGGGTTATCCGCTTTGATTTTTGGGTCGTTCCACTTCTTAATCTTGCCCAGGAAAATATCCACGATGACTTCGGGCGAGAAATGCAGAGGTTGCGCCAGGGAGGGAAGATTGTACGTGACAACAACGGCTCCTAACACCACGGGAGTATGAATAATCTCCCCAGGTGCAGCCTTCAGATCCTCATCCTTCATCGCTGCATCCGATGCACCGAAGTCCACCGTCTGCGCCTGGATCTGCTTGATGCCTCCGCCCGAACCGATCGACTGATAGTCGATCTTGACGTTCGGATGAAGTTTGCCGTATTCACTCAACCACTTCTGCATTAGCGGGTTAATAAAGGTCGATCCAGCACCTTGCAGATTGATAGGTCCGCCCTGGCCTCCTCCTTGTTGACCACTACAAGCGATGCCAAAGACGGCAAGCCCCAATGTTGAGATCCACAGGGCGATTGACGAACGTCGATTGAAAAGAGACATATTGTTTCCTCAGCTATGGGCGGAAAATGCGGAATAGCAACTGACTCTAGATAGTGGGTGTTACAACTATCTAAACTATGGCTGAATTCTTTGTTAACTGTCGGGGAAATCAACGAGGAGGCCTGAGCTATCACCGACGCGACCGGCGCCACCGCGATTGCAAGATTAGTTTTAGGGTCTTGAGGGTCAGAGGCTGGCGGCGTGAGGTTCATGAGACAGAATCAGCCGATAGCCCACATTGACCATTGTGTCGATACTGAGCCTGGAGGCGGTAAGCTTGTTTCGCAGTCGGTAAATGTAGACATGGAGACCCGGTAGGCTGAACGATCAACGGAAGATTCAACTCCTGCCCAACTAGCACCTGCACGTTAGTGGCTTGGGCTGACAGATTCTGGGCACTTGCCGTCACCGAATAACTCGCAGGTCGGAGCGCCGAAATGATGAAATAACCAGTCTCGTTGGTTGTGGCCGTTCGCTCTTCGCCTGTACGCTCATTCTTAACCACGACTGATGCCCCTGGAACGAGTCCGCCATTGGTATCGGTAATTGTTCCGACAATGCGGCCCTGATCCGTTTGTGCGGATGCCGGAATCGGGAAGAGAACCACTAATGCAATGATTGATAGCAATATCGAAGTGTGCTTCAGCCATGGGAAATCAAACGCGCGAATTGTGAGTCGCTTTGAACTGCTATCGATGAGTTTTCGACTTGGTTTTCCAAGACACACTCTAGTCACTTCAGGTTAAGGTGCTGTGAATTGCGCCTTAAATGTTTGTTAATGTTGTTTGAGTTCGGAGTTGACGGGACCGAGAAGTTGTCTTGCTCACGCAGATCGGAGGTGAGTTAGTTTTATTAATATCGAATTAACATTGGTGTAACAGGACGCGTGTAGGATGCAACGTCTTCCATTTAAACGCTTGACTCTTTAGAACCCGACTCGTTGTTAACTTATGCCAATTTCACATGAACTCAGTGGCGAGATTGCCAGCGCACTATTCGCAGCGAAGGAAAGGTCCCCTGAAGAGTTGAAGGATTTAAAGGAGATGGTTTTTGAGATTCACTCTACGCTTCAGACACTCACAGACAATGCTCGTAAGGCTCGTCACATTCGTTTAGCGGCTCCTAAATTTCAAGTGCCAACTCCACCAGAGACTTGATAGGATTTACTTACGCGCCATCAGTTAGAGAAATATTCCCATAAGGCTGACTAAGGAAATATTAGACAGAGATCTGCTTATTTAAGACTGCGGAGTAGTCGTCCGGAGTTTCCACCGTGGGAGAAAAGTGCAGCTATCGCAGTGAGGCAATCTGCTTTTGTTCTTCGAGACCACCGACCAGCTTAGCGTCCCAGATAACCCAGTAACGTTTTTTCTTATTATCGGGCGCTTGTTGCTGCTCGAATGCTAATCGAACAAATCTCGTCGTGAAAGAAGAATCTGCGGTCAGAGGCAAAAGCGTGAAGAAATAGCCTGCTCGCTGTGGAAGATCGCACTCGCGCCGCATTTGATTGATATGAGCTTCACATTCCCCTGCTTCGTTTAGGGCCGCCGCATCTTGTGAATCGTTGACGATGTGATCGAGCTCGTGAAGAAATCCCAGCCCACATCAAACGCGTTGAACGCGCGCTCATCACCCATTACATAATGGAAGTCGGAAAAATCGA
>WNGE01006201.1_pt1 | contig 22447 bp, 16 predicted proteins | sample 5400651 | NCBI WGS metagenome assembly WNGE01 (sample SAMN13153370, study PRJNA577476) | soil metagenome | isolation source: 60 cm soil or saprolite under grassland replicate 2 | place: USA:California | collected 2016-06-15
CCCTGTATGTAACAGGTCTCACTCACAACCCGCCAGGGTTCTTTATTGATGAAGCAGGGATTTCTTACAACGCTTACCTGATTGCAAAGTCCGGAGCAAACGAGACGGGCGTGCACTGGCCGCTCATGTGTCAACTGTATTACGGCTCCCACATCCAATACGCAAGTCCCACTCAGATCTATCTTCTGGCAGGGGTTTTCTCACTACTTAACCCTAGTACTCGGCTTGCAAGACTGGTGAGTTCTGTTTCGGTCTTTTCTGCCGCGGTGCTACTGGGAGTGTTGGCCCGGCGAGTTTCCGGTAAGAGGATGGTCGGTCTGACGGTAGCGCTCATTGCTGTAATCACGCCGTGGTTGTTTGAAGTCAGCAGGCTCGTCATCGAAACATTCTTGTTTCCTCTTTTCCTCGTTTTGTTTCTGCTAGCGGTCCACACTGCGCATACGCGAACACTATGGCGCCCTGTTGATTCCGTGAAGATCGCCGCGTCCCTAACGCTGCTGACCTACAGCTACTCAAGTGGAAGGATCCTCGCCCCACTTCTCGCCCTTGGTTTGTTGCTTTTCGCCACCAATCGACGCCGTTTGGCCGGAGCTCTATTAACAATTGTTCTCTATGCCCTGTCGCTAATACCTCTTGTAGTTTTTGGACGCGACCATCCGGGGGCGCTAACTAAGCGTTTTTATGAAGTTTCCTACATTCAGCCTTCTACTCCTCTCTCGGAAGTTCCAGCCAAATTCTTGTCGCGTTATTTGCACGAGCTTAATGTTTGGCAATGGCTGATTGAGGGTGATCCAAATCCACGCCATCATGTACCAGGCTCACTTGGGAGCTTCCTGGTCGGCGCGCTGGTGTTATCGCTGATGGGAATAGTCGTGGTGCTAATCAAACATCGCCGCGATCGGTGGTGGCTCTTCGTGGTGTTCGGCCTGGCTATCTCAATTCTTCCCGGAGCCATTTCAATCGACCAGTTTCATACGTTACGACTAATTGCGCTGCCAATCTTCCTTCTTGTGATCACCATTCCGGCCATTACATGGCTGCTCGACGGGTGGCGCACGCAGGAACGCAACGAGATTTCAGCATTTGAGGGGTCCCGGCATGCTAATCACCGCAAGCGGCGGATCGCGCTGATTTCAGTGGTGGTCCTGGCAGCTTTGCAGGCAGCGTACTTCCAATGGGTTTTTCATCGCGAAGGGCCAAAACGTCGAGACTATTTTGACGTGGCTTATCAAGAAATCTTCGACCAGGCGATTGTATTTCCTAACCGACCAATCTACCTGATTGATGGTTCGGGCCAGCCGTCATATGTGGAAGCCTTGTGGTATGCGACTGAAAAAAGAATGGAGCAAACGGAGTTTGTTCGTGTCGACCGCGATTTCGCCCTTCCCTCCGGCGCGATGGTGCTCAGCAGAGACCGGCCTTGCTCCCAATGCACTGTGCTCCTGACGAACGAGCCATACGTTTTTTACGTTGTTAAATGACCCCGAATGCCTTTTGTCAACGAAAGGTTCAGACAACCTGTTGCATTTCTCTAATGTCGTTCAACAGCAGCTGCTCGTGGCCTTCGGGATTTACTTTTAGATAGATCCGGCGCAGCCGGCCTTCCGGATCAATCACAAAAGAAGTGCGGTCCCAATACATCGTGCCTTTGTATTCGCTCTGTCCCACCCCCGCCGCTTTCAGCAGTTCCTGATTCGGATCGGCAAGTAAGTCTATCGTGAACGCAAACTTGTTGCAGAAGTCTTTGTGCGAAGCCACGTCGTCCGCGCTGACGCCTACCACCGCGATGTTCGCGTCGTCGAAGTCCTGTTTCGAGGCTGTGAATGATTTTCCTTGAATAGTGCAACCCGGCGTATCATCTTTCGGATAAACGTACAGCACCAGCCACCTGCCCGCGAAATCGTCTAACTTCACAGTCTTACCGTCCTGGTTCTGCAAATTGAAATCGACAAATCGTTGGCCTTCTGCTACCGCCATGTTGTTCTTTCTTTCAGGTTGGATTAATACTGAGCCTTAGCCCGCATAGGGAAAGCAATTGTGGCATGTCAGTCGCGCCATTGCACGCGTTGCCGAACAGATTTAGAATTGCCACTTGGATTTGACAATTTAGACCGCTTTCGGGGGAGCCGCGTTCGTTTTTAAAAGACGCGCGGCTGAGAGTCGCTTCGAGTGAGACCCCTTGAACCTGATACGGTTAGCACCGTCGAAGGGAGAAACAGTTATCCAATGACCGTTCCGTCCGTTTGATCAGGGTGGAGCGGTTTTTGTTTTGAGCCTTGGATCTTTGTACTTCGGTCTTTGATCCAGCAATGCGAAAGAGGATGGCAAATTCCTATCGGTTTTGACATCGTGGATTGAATCACGCAACAAGTCGGCTAAGCCGACGGCAGAAAATAGTCCCGGGTGAAGCGAAGCGGAACCCGGGGATCAGCATTTCTAATTGAACTTGAGCCCGCGAAGCGGGCGACAGAAGACAGAACCGGCAGCGAACGCGACCGGCGCACCAATAAGGAGTTCCAATGAGTGCCGCAATCAAACCAGCTGAGAACGAAACCATGTCGGGTAACAGTGACAAGGCGTTGCCGAATTCATGTCGCATCTACGTCGATGGCAAGCAGCCCGGCGTGCGCGTACCCTTTCGCGAGATCTCGCAAAACCAGACGCGTAGTTTCAATAACACTTTGGAAGACAATCCGCCGGTGCGCGTCTACGACACGAGTGGGCCATGGGGCGATCCGTCTGTGCGTTGTGATGTGCGTGAGGGTTTGCCGACGCTGCGCCGCCATTGGATTCTCGCGCGCGGCGACGTTGAAGAATATCAAGGCCGCGACTTGCAACCGATCGACGATGGCTATCTGACTTTTGACGCTGCCAATCAGGCGCGCCAAAAAGAGAAAGGCCGGCTTGAAGATTTTCCCGCGCTTCGCCACACGCCGCTGCGCGCTAAGCCGGGCCATTGCGTGACGCAGATGCACTATGCACGCAGTGGAGTCATTACGCCCGAGATGGAATTCATCGCCATCCGTGAAAACCTTGGCTGGGAGCGTAAACATCCTGCCGACAGAGATACGGAAGAGGCTCCCCGCGATTCCTTGCGTCACCAACACCGCGGTCAATCATTCGGAGCGGCGCTCCCTGAATACGTCACTCCTGAATTCGTACGCGATGAAGTCGCTCGCGGCCGAGCGATCATTCCCGCAAACATCAATCACCCCGAAAGCGAGCCGATGATCATCGGCCGCAACTTCCTCGTAAAGATCAATGCGAACATCGGCAATTCAGCAGTGTTGTCGTCGATCGACGATGAAGTTGAAAAGATGCGCTGGTCGATTAAGTGTGGCTCGGACACCGTCATGGACTTATCAACGGGTAAGAATATTCATGCGACCCGCGAGTGGATCATTCGCAACTCACCGGTGCCCATCGGCACTGTTCCTATTTATCAGGCGCTGGAAAAAGTCGGCGGCAAAGCTGAGGACCTGACCTGGGAGATATTCCGCGACACTCTGATCGAACAAGCCGAACAGGGCGTTGACTACTTCACGATTCATGCGGGCGTGCGGCTTCCTTATATTCCGTTAACTGCAAAGCGCACTACGGGAATCGTGAGCAGAGGTGGTTCAATCATGGCTAAGTGGTGTCTCGCTCATCACCAGGAGAGTTTTCTTTACACGCGCTTTCGCGAGATCTGCGAGATCATGGCTGCTTATGACGTTTCCTTTTCGCTCGGCGATGGTTTGCGTCCCGGCTCGATTGCCGACGCTAACGATGAAGCGCAGTTTGCCGAACTCGAAACGCTTGGCGAGTTGACAAGGATTGCCTGGGAGCATGACTGCCAAGTGATGATCGAAGGTCCGGGCCACGTGCCCATGCATTTGATTAAAGAGAACATGGACAAGCAGCTCGAAACTTGTCAGGAAGCTCCGTTTTATACGCTTGGTCCACTCACGACCGACATCGGTCCTGGCTACGATCACATCACCTCCGCAATCGGCGCGGCAATGATTGGCTGGTACGGCACCGCGATGCTTTGTTACGTTACTCCAAAAGAACACCTCGGCCTGCCCAATAAGAAAGACGTCAAAGACGGCGTCATCGCTTACAAGATCGCGGCCCACGCCGCGGATCTCGCCAAAGGCCATCCCGGTGCGCAGTATCGCGACAACGCGTTATCCAAGGCGCGCTTCGAGTTTCGCTGGGAAGATCAGTTCAACCTCTCGCTCGATCCGGAAGTTGCACGCGAGTATCACGATGAGACGCTGCCACAGGAAGGCGCCAAGCTCGCGCATTTTTGTTCCATGTGCGGCCCACACTTCTGCTCCATGAAGATCACGCAGGATGTGCGAGAGTACGCTGCGCAAAAACAGATCGATGAAGAGGCGGCGCTCGGAGTGGGAATGAAAGAGAAGGCTGAAGAGTTTGTTGCGGCGGGTGGGGAGATATATCAGAACAGTTAGTTTGCGCCCGAGCATTCATCGAAGTCTCCGCATCGATTGAGGTAAACTGAAGAAGTGATTTATGAGTGGGATTCAAAAAAAGCTAAGGCGAACATGCGCAAGCACGGTGTTTCTTTTGAAGAAGCAGCGACAGTCTTTCTCGATCCTTTTGCGGTGAGTTATCCTGACCCTGACCATTCTGACGAGGAGAACAGAGGAATCACGATTGACCGGTCCACAAGACAGAGGGTAGTTTTTCTTTCCCACACGCGGCGAGACAAACGAACTCGACTCATTAGTGGGTCGGAAGGCAACGAAACGGGAGCGTAAACAGTATGAAGAAAGCATCGGCGAAAAAAAACAATGACGACTTGAGATCGGAATACGATCTCTCTCAACTGAAAGGCGGAGTTCGTGGCAAGTATTATCGAGAAGCAAAAGCCGGCACCAATCTCGTGCTGATCGACCCCGAGCTCGCGAATGTCTTTCCAGACACCGAATCCGTGAATCGCGCGCCCCACCTGCTCGCCGACACTGCTAAGTCAGCGGCCCGCAGCAAAGCCCCTCGAAGTGCCGCATCAAAGAACCGACTCAAGCGTAGCGCTTAAGCGACGCAGCCAAAGGAACTTCCCACCTATCTGGGATTTGAGCCTCCGTCAGGCGTCGGCGGTGGATTTCAAAAGCGCGACTCTTTCAGCCAGGGTGATGCCTACCTCATTTACATTCTGATAGACGAATTCGAATCCTACCTTCAGCGAATTCCACAACTCGGCTGCGAGTGTGAAGGAGAAATTGAGATCGTTTCGGAGAATGCACAATACATTCGCGTCTATGATCCGGATGGAAACCGTCTGGCGCTGTGGAGAAACATTTCGGCCAGCGATGGCATGAATAAATAAGAGACCCAGGTATTGGCTCAGTTTGGGGTTAGCGGAGGCGCTTACAGAACCGAGCGCGGTAGCGCCGGATGTTGGAGTCTACTTTAGTAATAATTGTAAGCATACAGGACCACTTAGTACTGAACGTTGCTTTTAGGATCCGGCGCTACCGCGCTCGGTTCTGTAAATTAGCTTCCTCACTGAATTCAAACTGACCCACTACCAGAGAACCCAAGGAACCTGGTTCGCAACCTCATGATTCTGATACTCTCTCCCGTTTCGACGGTCTTAATTCTTTTTGGGCCGTGAGCCTTTGCGGAAGGTATTCTTCACGTATGGGGGTTTGTTCGGATCGCCTTCGACTCAAAAGGAGGATTGTAATGAAGAGGGCTCTACTTGTTCTTATTTCTTTGTCTATCAGTGTAAACGCTGCAGCACAGGGTTCCAGAGGTAAGGAAACTCTTAAAGGCCTTCACGGATTTCATGTCGTTGTCGAAAAGCTGAATCCGGAGCTTGAGCGTGATGGTTTGGCCGCTCGTCAGATCCAGATGGACATTGAACTCCGCTTGCGTAAGGCAGGAATTAAAGTATTTTCCGAAGGGGAAGCGAACAAAGCGGACGGCCCAACCGTCCTTCGCGTGACGGTTGATGCCGTGAAGGGTGATGATGTTCTGGAGAATCTTTATGCTGTGCATATGGGCGTCGAATTATGGCAAGGCGTGTATCTCTATCGTCTTGAGAAATCCCCGGCGTTTGCTGCAGCAACCTGGACCATACGGGGAACGGCCTTCGTAGGAAAGGAAAAGCTGGATGCTGTTCGCAGTTACCTTGCTGGTCAGGTGGATGAGTTTATCAATGATTACCTCACCGCCAATTCCAAATAGACCTGAGTGAACAAGCCTGGCTGAGGACTTAGTGCGAACTTAAGAAGAGAGACCTAAAAGCTCTCAAACGTTTCATGAGCACGAAAGTGGGTTTATCATCTCAATCTTGACGTATTGGGACTGCGCGGCTGTGCCGTCTGATGTGCGGTGGCGGCTCTGCCCCACCGGAATTGCTCTTAAAGGTTCCGGGGCTGCGCCCAATACCGGGGCATAGCCCCGAGTGGAAGGTGGGCATCTCACGGAAGATCACAGACCTTCCGCACATCAGGCGGCAGAGCCACGCAGCAGACGGAGAATGCCGGGAGTGCTGAGACGGCAAGCAGTTAGATTCAGAAATACGACCTCGAATTGAGTTACTCGTTTTCTACTTGTAAAGAAGGTAAAGGAATGAGTTCCAGGTCAATTGAGATGAAAGAAAAGGTGATCATGAAGTGTCCGGTCTGCAAGTCGCCTGACTTACGGGCGACGGACCTGGAGCCGGGTCTCACATTTTTTAAGTGCCCTGAGTGCCGGGGAAATTGGCTCAGAGGGGCGCAGTATTGGAAGTGGCTGGAGCAACACGGGCCCAACCTGCCGGAGCGGTCAGACCAGGACAGCGGCTTGTCACTTGTCGAACCCGGCATTCATATCGACTGCCCTGAGTGTCGCTTCCGTACGGTCAAGTATCTCGTCGGACATGGTTTCAGTTTTACAATCGACCATTGCGAAGGTTGCAAAGGCGTCTGGCTGGACAGGAATGAGTGGGAGGCTTTGCGGGAACGCAATCTTCATGATGACCTGAATTCGATGTTCACCTCGTTCTGGCAGGACGCGGCGGAAAAAGAGGCGCGGAAGAAACGCCTGGAGCGAATCTATATCTCGAGATTCGGCCCGCATGATTACGCCGAGATCGAACGAGTACGCGCATGGCTCGCGACGCGCCCCAACAAGCAGGACTTGCTTGCATATCTGACTGACAAAGATCCATTCGATGTATGACTGCCATCAAAACAGCAGTTGTCACTATTCAACCTAAGCGCGATCATTACCGACTTGGAATTCAGTTTCCCTTTTCCAACTCCGTGAGTCGATATTTCTAACGGCACGTCAGCGTCCGCGAACAGTTCAATGATAAGAGCAACCGTCCGTTTTCACGGACTGCCAACTGTCATGTTTCGACATCCCAGCACTTAAGTGCTGCGCTATTTATCACTCGTCCGCTGCCGGACTGTTGAAGATTTTTTTGTGCAGCGAGGCTCGTTACTTGCACCGCAAATCCTTCCGGGAGAGGAGAACTACGTGAAAATAGTACGAACGATTACCACCCGACGCCGCGAGCAAGCGTGGGGACGAACGGTTCAGGGAATTGCCCTCGCTTTTGTATTCGTAATTCTTGCTTCCGCCTCGAACTACGCACAAAAGATCTCGCCCGACGAAAAGAACCTTATCGACTACATCGACGCGCACAGCGGCGAGGCCATCGCCATGTTGGAGAAAACTGTCAACATTGAAAGCCCTACCGAAAACCTCACCGGCGTCAGGCAGGTTGGCGCGGTCTTTAAAGTCGCGTTTGAATCGCTGGGGTTCACTACTAAATGGATCATCATGCCTCCGGAGATGAAACGCGCGGGGCATTTGCTGGCGGAAAAGAGTGGCAGTAAGGGTAAACGTGTTTTGCTGCTCGGTCACCTCGATACTGTGCTCAGTGGCGAGAAATTTCGACGTGACGGTAATAAAGCATTCGGCACCGGGTCGTCAGATATGAAGGCAGGCGATGTCGTTTTGTATTTTGCCTTGAAAGCGCTTCACGATACGGGCACGCTCAAAGACGCGAGCGTTATTGTGTTGCTCACTGGTGATGAGGAAGACTCGGGAGATCCGGTAGAGGTTAGTCGCGGCGATATGATCGCCGCCGCTAAACGCAGCGATCTGGCATTGAGTTTTGAAAACGGCGGCAGCAACATCGCTACAGTGGCGCGGCGCGGCAGTAGCGACTGGCTGCTCGAAGTTACTGCGAGGACCGGACACTCCTCGGCAATCTTCAAGAAGAGCATGGGAAACGGCGCCATCTTTGAGGCGGCGCGCATTCTCAATCAGTTTTACGAAACCGTCCGCGGCGAACAGTATCTGACTTTCAATCCATCGGTGATCTCAGGGGGAACGGAAGTCGAAGTCAAAGAGCAGAACCTTACAACGCGAGGAAAGACAAACGTAGTTCCGGCGAAGGTGATCGTGCGTGGGGATCTGCGCTTCATAACTGCCGAGCAGAAGGAAGCGGCGCGTGCAAAGATGCGTGAAATCGTCGCCAAGAGCTTGCCCGGCACTTCGGCGAAAATTACTTTTTACGAGGGCATTCCCTCCATGCCTCCAGCCGAGGGTAACTACCAATTGCTGAAACAGCTCGACACAGTTAGTCAGGATCTTGGTTTTGGAAAAATTGAAGCACTTGATCCCGGCGAAAGAGGTGCCGGCGACGTTTCGTACGTTGCGCACTTGATCCCGGGACTCGACGGTTTAGGCGCAACCGGCGGAGGTGCACACGCTCGTGGCGAGTATGCCGATCTGGACACGTTGCCAAGACAAATCAAACGGGCCGCCGTGTTGATATATCGATTGACGCGATGAGCGTGAGTCTCCTTTAGAGTTTCGGGAGTTTAAGTGAATTTCTGCAACCGCTTAATTGCGAGGGAGAACACGGCCACGACGCAACAGTCTGGCGCCGTGGGTTGACGAATACGGAACCGGGAGCGATAGAGACTGTGTGGAAACTCCGGTTCACGGCTGTGCCGCCCGATGTGCGGTGGCGGCTCCGCCCCACCGGAGGTAGCACCCTAATCATTTCGGGGCTTCGCCCCTGAGTTGGGGCATAGCCCCTGATTCCATCAACTCTAGCCGGAAGGGCACAGCCAGGCACAGCCCTTCCGCACATCGGGCGGCACAGCCGTGAACCGGAGTTTCCACACAGTCTCTATCGCTCCCGGTTCCGTATTCGTCGACCCACGTTCGAGGCCGGGATTGATGAGTGCGTCAACGCGCGGGAATCGTATTGCCGGAAATATCGCGCGTCAATGATTGCGAGGTTGGTGAGTTCTCAAGACACAGGGAATCGATACGGAGCCTCCATTTTATGCTTCAGAAAGTTGCCGCTTCTCTCCTCTTCCGTCAACATAGATAACGGCCGCGATAAATTTTGGGCTGATTATCTGTCATCCTCCTGCTGAATTGATGTTAATAGACATCTCGCCGCTACGAATCTCCCGCGATTATCGTTTGCTATTTTTTGGCCAACTGATTTCCGCTTTTGGCACAGCGATGAGTTTTGTTGTGGTACCTGTGCAGGTTTATCAGTTGACTGGATCCACGTTATTAGTGGGCCTATTAAGCGCTTCGGAATTCGTTTTCATCCTCCTGATGGCGTTTGTCGGCGGCGCTTATGCTGACTTTATCGACAAACGAAAAATGTTGCGGCAAACGGAGGTTGGCCAAACACTCGTGACCGCCATGCTGGTCTTCAACGCGACTCTGCCGCGTCCGCAGGTTTGGCTGCTATTTGTGTGCGCCGCGCTTCATGCGGGACTAGTCGCTTTGCAGCGTCCTTCGTTTGAGTCGTTGATGCAAAAAATAGTGCCGCTGGAACTAATGTCGTCGGTGAGTGCATTGAATTCACTGCGTTGGAATGTGACAACAATATTGGGCCCTTCCATCGCCGGAATTATCCTCGCGAGATACGGCGCGACCACCGCTTACTCGATAGACCTGGTAACCTTTGTTGCGTCCCTCACGGCCGTGTTCCTTATTCGCGCTGTGCCGGCGCCCACGCAAATCGAGGAACGTCCAACATTGAAGTCTGTCGGCGAAGGTTTGCATTACGCCTGGAGACGTAAGGAGATTCTCGGAACGTATCTAATTGATATGAACGCCATGTTTTTCGGAATGCCAACAGCGCTCTTTCCAGCGATTGCCGCAAAATTTGGCGCCGGTACGGTTGGATTTTTCTACGCCGCACCGTCGGTGGGCGCGCTCGTTGCTACCCTGACTTCCGGTTGGGCAAGGAAAGTCAATCGTCATGGTTTGTTCGTCGCGCTGGCGGCCGCGCTCTGGGGCGTGGCCATAATCTTTTTTGGTTTGGCACAAAATCTCTATTTGGCTTTATTCTGTCTCGCGCTGGCCGGAAGTTTCGATATGATTAGCGGAGTCTTCCGAATGACAATTTGGAGTCAGACAATTCCCCACTACTTGCGCGGCCGGCTGGCCGGATTAGAGATGATCAGCTACACCTCCGGACCAAAACTCGGTGATGCCGAAGCCGGAATCGTTGCCACTCTTTTCAGTGTCAGAACCTCGATCGTGTCGGGCGGAATTTTGTGTGTGCTCGGAACAGCTGTAATCTCTGCTTTGATTCCGCAATTCATCAGTTACCACGGAAGCGCGGGCATCAAACAAAAGGAGCTGGAAGAAGCGATGCGCGAAGCTGAAACCAGGAACCTGCTGATGGATTGACGCCCCCACTTAATAGCTTCAAAAAGGAGAAATTCCATGGAGCTTCCCCTGACCCCGTTAGAATTCGCTCGTCGCACACGCAAACTCTATCCCGAGCGAGAAGGCGTGGTTGATGGTGAGTTACGTTTGACCTACGAACAATTCTTCACACGATGTGATCGCTGGTCGGCTGTTTTACAGGCACTCGGGGTCCGACAAGGCGATCGGGTTGCTTACATCGCCCCGAACACTCATGCGCAGCTCGAGTCGTTTTATGCCGTGCCTCAGATCGGCGCGGTCCTGGTACCCCTTAACTACCGGCTAACCGCTGATGACTTCGTCTACCTCATCAACCACAGCGGCTCGAAGATCGTCTGCGCCCATTCTGACTACCTCGAGGCAATCGATGGCATTCGTTCACGGTTACCAAATACCGAAGCTTTTGTAGCACTCGAAGGAAATGTGCAGGATAGTCCGGCGGGCCGGCAGGGTTGGCTAAGTTACGAGAAACTTCTGAGCGCGACGAGTACAGATTTTTTCCATCCTGACATTCAGGAAACTGATCTGCTTACGATCAATTACACGAGCGGCACAACATCGAAACCCAAAGGTGTAATGATCACGCATCGCAACGCTTATATAAATGTGGTGGGCACGCTAATTCATCACCCCATGTCGCTCGCTGATCGTTATCTCTGGACGCTGCCTATGTTTCATGCCAATGGCTGGACATTTGTGTGGACTGTAACAGCCGCCGGGGCGACCCACGTCTGTCTGCGCAAGGTAGAACCGGCGGGCATCTTCGAGCGTGTCAAACAGGAATCCATCAGCATGCTTTGTGCGGCCCCGACGGTTTTGATCAGTATCGCCAATGGCCCGGAGGAGCTAAGGCGCGAAGCGCGGCGGAGTATAAGAATCCTGACTGCTGGTGCGCCGCCGGCCGCTGCAACCATAGAGCGCATCGAGGGCGAACTCGGCTGGGTAATAACGCAAGCTTACGGACTAACCGAGACGTCGCCGTTTATCACGATCTGTGAACCCAGACCGGAACATGAAGAACTTGCCGGCGCGGAGAGATCGGCGATCAAAGCATGCCAGGGAGTTGAGTTGCTGACATCAGGAGAATTGCGTGTCGTGGATGAAGAGGGATGCGACGTCCCGCGCGACGGCGAGACGCAAGGTGAAATCATCGTTCGCGGCAACGCCGTGATGAAGGGTTATTACAAAGACCGTGACGCTACTGAAGCAGTCATGCAGGGCGGCTGGTTTCACACCGGCGATGCGGCGGTTGTTCACGAGAGCGGCTATGCCGAGATTAGGGATCGTTTGAAGGACGTAATTATTAGCGGCGGTGAGAACATTTCCTCGGTGGAAGTTGAAGGAGTATTGCTGCGCCACCCGTCAGTGCAGGAAGTTGCAATCGTGGGTCTGCCTCACGAGCGCTGGGGTGAGTCGCCGCAGGCGTTTGTAGTTTTGAAGGCAGGAGCCAGGGCGACCGAATCAGACTTACTGGAGTTTGCCCGCGCGAATCTGGCCCACTTCAAAGCTCCTCAAGGTGTAACATTCCTTGCCGAACTCCCGAAGACCGCGACCGGCAAAGTTCAAAAGTACGTACTGCGGGGAAGGCCGGCGATCGCAAAACAGTGAGGCCCAAAGAAAGCTCCTGCATGAAACCCTCAGCGAAGAAGAGAAAGACTGATACTGGCGAAAAACAGCTTGAGCGCGTGCGGCGAATTTGCATGGCACTGCCTGAGACGGTGGAAAAGATTTCACACGGCGAGCCAACCTTTTTTGTCCGCAAGAAAGTGTTTGCAATGTGTTCCAACAACCATCACAACGACGGGCACATTGCTGTGGTGCTGCCTGCGGCGATCGGCGTCCAGGCGGCATTGGTCCGGGCGAATCCTGAGAAGTTTTACAGGCCTCCTTACGTCGGTGTACGCGGCTGGATTGGCGTCGAGCTTGATCGGGTTGACGATGAAGAGTTGGCGCTTCATGTGCAGGAAGCGTGGCGATTAATTGCTCCTGAGAAACTGCAGGCCCTCTTGAAGAATGACGAGCCATAACCAAGAGTGGGGGCGAGCCCGCCTTCCATACCCAGAGCTTCGGAGAGTTGAAGGACTTCTTTTTGATTTGAAAGGTTTTCAACGTAGAGCAGACATAGTCGACAGGAAAATCTCGCAGGTTGGGAAGGCGGGCTTGCCCCCGCTCTTACGTGATACGAAATTAATTCAATGAGCTTCAGCTCCAGCACTCGAAGGTCCGTCGAATAATGAAAAAGTTTCTGAAGGTTTTGGTCGCGTTGTTTGTGATTGCGGCGATAGCTTTGACCATCTTTTGGTTCGCGCGCCCCGCAGACATTTCTTTTGACGAAGTTCGGTCCAGCGTTCCAAACGCGGAATACAGCCACTTCGCTGATATCGACGGCGTGCGCATTCATTACCAGGAAAAAGGAACTGGAACTCCGCTCCTCTTGCTTCACGGTTTTACCTCGTCAACCTATTCGTGGAAAGACGTGTTCGAGCCTTTGTCGAAAACGTTTCGAGTGATTGCGGTTGACTTCAAAGGCTTCGGCTTTTCAGGTAAACCCGACGGCGACTATTCAAGCCGCGCACAGGCAACGTTGATAGCACACCTGCTCGATTATTTGAAAATTGACCAGGCGTGGTTATGCGGCAACTCGATGGGCGGTAATGTCGCACTCTTAAATCCGCAACGCGTTGCGGGATTAATTCTTATCGACAGCGGCGGCGTGGAGGTGCCAGGCAGCGGCTCACTTGCGCCCGGTTATCTTCTTATTCCGGTTGTGGGCCGTGTCTTGACGGCACTCTCGTTAACCTCAGACAAACTCGTGCGCCAGGGTTTGGAGAAAAGTTTTTTCGACCATGCGAAAGTTACCGACGAGCGCGTGGCAAACTATTATCGTCCGCTGCAAACACGAGCAGGACAATTGGCGGCTCTGCGCGCCCGTACACAAGCAGCAGACTTTTCGATCGAACAAGACTTGAGCCGAATCAATGTGCCAACGCTGATTATCTGGGGCGCTCAGGATGGGATCATTCCACTCGAGGCAGGAGTCAAAATGAGCAAGCTTATCAGAAATTCAAAGTTGGTTATTCTTGATAGTTGTGGTCACCTGCCACAAGAAGAAATGCCTGCCCGAGTCGTTGACGAAGTGATGTCGTACATTGCCGGCAGGAATCAAACCAAAAATAATCAACTGTCAATGACATTCGGATCATAGTAATAGAACTACGCACCTTAAAACCTGGAATTGGATGTTTTAGAATTGAACTGGCCATGAAGAGAGTTGCGAAAACCTATCCTTACGTTAAGCGGCAAGATCCGTTTCCGTTCGTCCTTGAAGAGCTGAGTTCGCTTCGTCCTACTGTCAAGCGGCTGTTTGGTTTCACGAATGTTTACCTTGACGAGAAGCTTCTCTGCTCGCTTCGCGACAGCGTCAGGCAGACGGGATCCAACGGGATGTGGTTGTACACGACAACAGAAGACGTCGAGAGTCTTGGCAAAGAGTTTCCTCAGTTACCAAAGCGGCAGCTTTGGCGTTCCGGTAAAAACGCCTGGGTAATTCTGGCGTCCAGGCTGGAAGAATTTGAGGAATACGCCTTTAAAGCCTGCAAGCTGATACTGAACGGCGACCAGCGTATAGGACGGATAACACGCAGCAATCGAACGGGAAGAGTCGCGGTAACAAAGAGTTTGGACAGCCGATCCCGGGAGCGCACGCTCCGGCCGGCATGCGTCCACCCCGGCCACGGGGCTAGCCGACACGGGCGTGACGAGTGATCCTGACAAAGCCAATGATCCCTTGGCGCGATGGAGACCGGACTTTTTTCCTGGAAAAATTCCCGATTTGTGGCAAACCAATTACTGCTTTAAACAGATCGCCGGAGTAATTTATGTTTGGTCCCAAGTCATTAACAGTGTCTACATGTTTGGCCGTTCTGTTGATTTGTCTTTCCAGCAGTCTCTATTACTCTCCGGTTGCGGCGCAAACTAGCGAGAGCATCGCGAAGTTGAAACAACACGCTATCGACCTCACCAAGCAGACAAAATATACGGAAGCGCTGCCACTGCTGGAAAAGATTGTTACTGCCGAGCCGGAAAATGCAGAGATGCAGTTTTATCTCGGTTTTGCCCTGGTTGCACAAGCTGCCAACACCAGCGATGAGGTCCAGCGAAAAGCACTGCGCGTGCGTGCTCGCGATACTTTTGTAAAGTCAAAAAGGTTGGGCATTAGAGAGCCGGTAGTTAACGCCTTGATTCAAGCTATTCCTCTCGACGGTGCTGACGCGGCGGCATTTTCGCAAGACATCGCAGCCAATAGCTTGATGACCGAAGCGGAAGCTTTGTTTTCACAAGGCAAGCTCGATGAAGCGCTTAAAGATTACCAGCAAGCGCTGGCGCTCGATCCAAACCTTTACCATGCAGCGCTTTTTGCCGGCGATGTGTTTGTACAAAGGGGTGATTTCGCCCAGGCCGAAGGATGGTACAAGCGCGCGATAGCAATTGATCCAAATCGAGAGACCGCTTACCGTTACTCCGCGACGCCGTTGATGAAACAAGGCAAAACCGAGGCGGCGCGCGACTGCTACGTCGAAGCTTTCATTACTGAACCTTATAACCAGTTTGCTCGCGCGGGTCTGATTCAATGGGCGGAAGCCACCGAGACTCCTCTGGCAAATCCGGACATCGATATTCCGACTGACGTTACTCTTGACGACAAAGGCAACGCGAAAGTCAATCTTAATGCCAACGCCCTGTTGAGCGGCAAGGATGACGGGTCGTTTGCCTGGATCTCGTATGGCGCTACCCGTTCGGTATGGCGGAAGGAACGATTCGCCAAAAGGTTTCCGCAGGAGCAGGTCTATCGCCACAGTTTGCCGGAAGAAGCAGAAGCTTTGCGTAGCGTAATAACGCTTGCGTCGGCCGACAAGAAAGTGAAGAACCTAAGCCCTTCGCTCCGGAAATTGAAGAACCTCAACGATGAAGGTTTGCTCCAAGCGTATATCCTGATGGCGCGTGCAGATGAAGGCATTTCAAAGGATCACCCCGCATATCTTAAAGAGAACCGCGATGAGCTGCGACGTTACATGATTGAATACGTAGTGACCGGCGGCGGGAACTGAAAGAAAAACAACGGTCAGAGCGCGCTTGACCGAGACGCTCCGATGGTTTTCGGATAACTCAATGTGCGAAATTCAGGATAACGTCCCAAGCCCAACGTTCGAGTTGAGCATCATGTGTATCCTTGACCTTAGCGTGTGGTGCATTGAGTGCCTCCTCCATTACTGGTGCGCCCCACACGTTAATGGAATTCAGCGGTGCCTGCACGACCTCACCTACTTCAAGGCCGAGCTTACCTAAATACTGTCTCCCCTCTTGAACTGGTTGCGGCAGCACTGCGACCAGACTGTGTGCCCCGATGTGCCTCAGCAATTCGCCGGTAGAACGGAGCGCTTTCAGTGCAGAAGTGGCATACACTAGAAATCGCAAGCACCAATGTCATATCTTTCTTGGACCAATCCGGTCCACCCGTTGGCGGAAGCCCGCGCGTAAGCAAGTGGTCTGTTCTCACCCGTGCGCGGCAAAGAGAGCCCTTCCTGACGGTCGTGCTTCTGCAACATAAAAAGAGGCGGGCCAAAGAATCTGCTGGCGCCGCCTCTAGAACTTTTGACCCGTGGCTGAACTCAAGGGGTCGTCTTCTTCGCCTCAGCGTCCTCTTTCTTTCTTACGTAAATCTCGCCGCGCGGCACCAACCCGGCCTTGTTTGCCAAACTAAAGACTGCCGACTCAGCCAAATCTTTATTGTCCAGACGGAAGCTGGTAACTCCCGCCACGCGAGTATCGGGGTCGCTGTATTGCACCTTGCGACAGTGGCGGCGGAAGGTCGTCTCTTCTGCGTATCGGCAAAAGTCGAGGTTACGGCATTGTACGGAATAAAAAATAAGTCCTTCTGATCCTTGCGAAAAAGCAGACGCTGATTGGTGTCGTCGAAGGTTAGTGTGCCCTCCATGGTCTTGTTGTAGCCAAAGATACCGCCTTCATATTTCGCGTTCATTGTTTGCGGAGCTGCAGGAGGCGCCGCCTTGGTCGCATCTGCGGCCGTGCTTGTGTCAATCGTTCGCGGGCGCTGAGCACATATCGCGACCGCCATAAACATCGTCAACAAAAATATACTAATGAACTTCATTCCGTTAGCCTCCACCGACGTTCAAAATCATTTGGCGAATGGCCGCACTCGCTCGGCGGCTTCTTTAAAATCAGTGTCACCTGGTGCCAGGCTCAAGCCTTTCTGATAAGCATCCAACGCTTTCGCATATTGCTTCGTAACCTCATAGGCGTAACCCAGCTCACGATAGACATTGATATCTTCGGGTGACTTCTGCGCAGCGGTTTGCAGCGCGGCAATCGCTTTGGGAAAATTCTTCGCGCGCGACTGAGCTATTCCCAGAAGATAAAACGTTACGCCCTTGGCGTCAGGCTGTAACGTGGCCCGCTCAAGGGCGGCCGCGGCGCGCGGATATTGTTCCGAGCCGATCAGGGCTTGTCCAAAAAGCGTTACCGCCTCAGCGTCAGTTTTGATCTTGATTAAGCCTTCACCTGCGCGAACTGCACTTAAGTAGTCAGCGGCGGCTTTTGTCGCATCAGGATTGAGCGCCGCGCGCCGTAGATAAGCTGACGTCAAGAGAGTCCAGGCGACGGCAAAACGTGGATCGTTGATGGTGGCGCGGTTCAATGAAGCGATGGCGCTGTCCAGATCGTTTTTTGCGATCGCGATTTGACCCAGGTAGAAAAGCGACAAAGAGTCCTTCGGGTTTGCCTTGACGGCAGCGGTGAAGGTTTTTTCCGCATCCGCTGGTTTACCGATTTTGTATTCGGCAAGACCGCGATAGTAAAGCATCGCTGGATCCGGCTGTGCTCCGACTCGCGTGGTAGCGGCAACCAGCAAAGGTAGAGCGCGATCGAATTTTTCTGCGAGGACGTAGGCTTGCGCTAAGGCATCGGCGGTATTGGGATCTTCCCGCTTCGCAACCTGTTGCAGATCGAGCGCTCGCTGCAAATCCTCAATGGCGAGTGGATATTGTTTGAGACTCAATTCCGCAAAACCGGCAATCTTCCAGGCCTCGGAGTCGCTGGGAAACTGTGCCGCGATACCCTTCGCTTCTTTGGCAGCTTCGGCAAACTGTTTTTGTTGCAGAAGTTGATACGCATGGGAGGTGTCGCCGCTGCCCACCGTGTTTACAACGGGCTTCACTGGCTGAACCTCAATTAAGGGACGGTTTGAGTTGTTTCTCGCGGTGGGACTCGGTTTCGGTTCCGGTCGCAGCAATGGATCTTCCGCAGGCTTCGCGACCGGTTTGACACGCCGTGGCCGGCTCGATTGTCCTGCCACGATTCCGCACAAGACCACCAGACACAGACTCAATGAACGGAAGCGGTAAAAGCGTCGATTAATCATAGATAATTCTTCCGGGGAGAGATTTGATTCGAGGCCAACAGAAGCTTTCCGAAAGACATGTTTCCGATGCGCCGGGCTGCTCTTTAGTTTGCCCACGGTCGAGAAAAGACATCGAAGCCCGATTTCTAAAGTCTACCTTGAAAATCAAAAATTATGTTTTACTCCAAACTGAAACTGTCTTGGGTCAAACGCCGCGGTCGGCTGGCTGTAGTAACGGCCATTGCCGGCGCGCTGGCCGAAGCTGTTTACGTCGCTAAAGAGAGGCGAGGCCGCCGCTTCATTGAAACGATTGAAGAGGTTGAAGCCCTCGGCGATCAGGTCCAGGTGTATGCGCTCGCCGAAACGGATCTCCCGCATCACACGCAAGTCCAGCGATGCGTAACCGTGCGTAAGGCCCAGGTCGCGACCCAGGCTGCCAGCCGTAAAAGCCGTTGTCGGAATGAACAGTGTGCCATCAGACGCGACGCTCGGACGATCCGTCGAGCCTTGCAAATCGCCGTTGGCATCGGTGCCCGTCAAGATGTTGAAGGGACGTCCCGAAGAAATTTCGAGAATCGGCGCCACTGTAAAGTCTGCGAGGAAGCGATGACCCATACTCGAAGAACTACGCCATGATGCCGGCGAACTTAGAGCGCCGCTGAAGACAAAGCGGTGCCGCTGGTCGAAAAGTGAGTCGGCACGCTCGGCACTGAAGTTACGATTGTCCTGGGGCTTGAGAAGCGTTTGCAGGTCGCTCGAATCGTCAATCGAATGCGACCAGGTATAGGAGGCGAGAAACTGGAAGTTGTTCGCGAAGCGTCTCTTCACTTCCAGGTTAAGCGCATTGTAGTTTGAGTTACCGTCGGACAACTGCGCGTCAACTTCACCAAAAGGAGTGATTGCGCCGGGCGTGCGAACGGAGTTCGCAGCAGCCAATGCCGCGTCGAAAGCCGCTTTGTTAACGGCGCCGCCCGTTATCGAGGAGACAAAGAAATAGTTCGGCGCGTTGGGACGGAAGAAATTCGCGGCAATCGGATTGACAACGCCCTGGCCCAAACCATTGCGCCCGACGAGGCCGGGGATGATAACCGTGAAACCGGGCGGGCATCCCGCGCCTGGACAAGCATTGGGTATCGTAAATAAGAGGGATTCGCTGTTGCTGGATGGATTGCGTCCCGCGAAGCGGCGGAAGTTTTCGATTAACAGATCGGCGCGTGGCGCGTTGACATCCTGGGGGTGTGGAAGATGATGTGCACCGACGAAAATGTAGCTGGCAGAGAAGGACATGTCTTTCGTCAATTGACGTTCGACTGTCAGGTTGGCCTGGTTGGCGGAGGCATACTGAAAATCTTTGGCGACGGCCAACGTAAACGGGAAAACCGGGCCGAAGCCCACGAATGTTTGGTCGTTGAAGCGAACTCGTCCCGGCAGGTATTGCGCAGTAGTTGCGACACCTGGAGTGGTGAAAGAGGCGGGCAAGCCAAAGGCTGCACACACCGGGTTGCTGCTTGCGGGCGAGCAAACCGTTCCTTGAAATATCTGTAGTGGATTCAGAAGTTGGTTGGGCGCTGGGCTGCCTGGCAAGACGTTAAAGTATTGCTGTTGCTGGGAGGCGTCACCGATATCCGAGTTGAAGGCAACAGCGAGCAGCGGGTGATCGTAGAACAGACCGTAGGCAGCGCGAACGACTGTCTTGCCATCGTTGTTTATGTCCCACGCGATGCCGCCGCGCGGCGCAAAATTGTTCTTGTCGCGCGGAAACCCTTGTTGCCCACCTACCACGTCTTGTGCGGTTTGCAGATCGGCGGCCGACAGTGTGATGTGGGTCAGTGGATCGGTAAAACCAATCGGCGGAATCGTGTCAGTCAGTTCTACGTCGTAACGAACTCCGTAATTCAACGTAAGGTTCGGGCGTATCTTCCACGAATCCTGAGCGAAGAAAGCGATCGGGCGATTTGAGATAGTGCTGTTCGGGTTGCCGAAGCCCTGGATGAACACGGAGGGTACGCCGAAACCGTAGGACTGGACCGGCGTTAGGTCCGGCGGCGTGCAGAAGGCCGGGGCCGGCGGCGTGAGACAGGCCGGAGTCAAAAGAGCCGCATCCAAAAATCTTTGCGAGAGGGCGCCTGGAACTCCGCTAAAGTTGAAGAGTCCCGGAAAGTTCAACTCAAAGCGCGCCTTAATATCAATGAAGCTATAGTCGCCACCGAATTTAAACGTATGATTCCCATGGACGTAGTTTAGGTTATCGGTGAATTGATAGCGCGTCTCCGTACGGTCAACCGGGGAGAAAGGATTCGCTCCGAGGAAGGCCGCGCCGATGACCTGGATAGCCGCACCAGGAATCTGCGAATTGAACGACGCCCGGCGCTGTCCAAAGTTGAATCGCAATTCGTTAACGGCCCTATCTGAAAGCGTGGATGCCAGAGACGTAGCGACTGAGACGTCGCGCAGTTTCTGGATGCCGGTGCGTGAGAAGTCATTTTGTCCGACGGTTTGGTTCTGCGACTCGTCCTGAATACCGGTTAGCTCGCTCGGATTGTAGCCGAACCTCATCGTGAACTGATGGTCCCGAGTGATTTGATGGTCCAGACGCAGCGAAAAATAGGTCGAGGCTTCAGAGATTGGAAAAATACGCGACAAACTGTTGAGCGGCCGAAACGCGATTGGTTGGCCGTTTGAATTGACGGTCGTAAAGTTGGGGAGGATGCCATTGTTGGCAAGCGACGGAACAGGGGCGCCGGTGAGGAAGAAACGTCCGCCAATGAATTGCCCGGCACCAATCGCGCCACCCGGGCTGCGCAACGTGCTGACCCCGTTCAGTCCAATCTGTCCGCCTGACGAAGCAAACGTTGCGTACGTGATGGCGCGAGAAATGCGCGCTGCATTAAGACTTGCCAGTTCGCCCTGAATGAAAGCGGCTTGCGCAGCCGTCAGATTAGAATAGACGTTGGTGAACGGCAGAAACGGGGCACCGATTGTGATGCTGCTGGTCAAACCGGCTCCAACATTGCCGGTAAAAAAACCTGACTCCTGGCGACGCCGTTGCTCGAAGCTGGTAAAGAAGAATGTCCGATCTCTATCCAACGGCCCGCCTAATGTTGCCCCATATTGGACTCGCGTAAACGGTGCCTTCTTGTCTGGATCGTTGTCGATGAGGGGCGCAAAGGCATTGCGAGATTGAATCGACTTGTGGCGAAGAAAACCGAAGAGGTTTCCATGAAAATCGTTAGTGCCGCTCTTGGTCACGACGTTGACAATTCCACCAGTCGCACGGCCAAACTCAGGCGCGTAAGAATTAGTTGCCACCTGATACTCCTGCACACCTTCCTGGCTCACAGTGGTACGCGCGGCATTGATGGAGTTGTCGGTGTAGTCAGCGCCGTCTACCTGCACCAACGTAGATCGGCCGCGCTGGCCGCCAATATTTAAGCCCGACGTTGGCGCCGGCCCGATAGGACGCCCGTTGTCGCGTCCGACCGTGGAGATAGTCAAGGCGAATCCTGTGGCGCTCCGCTCATTGATGGGCAGGTCGTTGATGCGCGTCTGATCGATAGTATTGGAGACCGTAGTGCTTGACGACTCGATAAGGGCAACCTGAGCGGCAGAAATATCAACCGTAGCGCCAAGAGATCCAACCGTAAGCGCAATATCCAGATCCGCACGCTGGCCGACCGTCAATGTCACACCCATAAGTCTTGCCTTGGAAAACCCGCTCGCTTCTACCGTTACCTCATAACTTCCGGGCGGAAGGTTGGTAATCTGATAGTAACCTTCACCGTTTGTGGTCACGTCGCGCGAGAAGTTCGTTGCAGGATTGCGGACGGTTACGGTGGCGCCCACGATGACCGCGCCGGACTGGTCGCGTACGACGCCCTGCAAGTCGGAGGCATTGGACTGCGCCTGACCAAAAGCGACGTTCGAACCAGGCAATCCACAAACCACTGTAACGATCAAAAGAGCCACGAATCGAATCGAAGAGTGAAGCCACTGCGTAGGGGACGCAAACATCATTGTTTCTCCTTAGCTAGGTTAGCGACTTGGACGGCCGGGTAAGAACCGGCTTTGAACTTCGGATTATTATCGGGCGACGATTCTCAGATTGTGATTGCTGCAAAGTACCATTGTCCACGACATTTTGGGGGAACGAGTAGGTCGAACTAAGTCAAATAAAACGACCTTTAGAGATAGTCGCCGTGGAATCCCAGGACAGTAACGCTCCGCCTTTTTACTCCAAAAGCTCCTATCTGGCAAGCATTTATGGCTCTATCGAATGGGAATCCCGCAATAACGGATGGACAGATCAGCCGCTTGAGACTGTTACTTCGCAAC
>WNGE01006199.1_pt1 | contig 22443 bp, 18 predicted proteins | sample 5400651 | NCBI WGS metagenome assembly WNGE01 (sample SAMN13153370, study PRJNA577476) | soil metagenome | isolation source: 60 cm soil or saprolite under grassland replicate 2 | place: USA:California | collected 2016-06-15
ACAACCAGAGGGGAAGCCGACTTAAACAGGTCATGCCCGCGGAGGCTCTCCCCCCGGTCTTTGCAGGCTTGCAGGAAGGCCGCGCTCACCTGATCGGGTTTGGGCCGAACGGAATTCACGACCACAACGCGAGATGTCCCCGCGTCCATGGGCTGGTTTTCCGCAACTGTGGCGGAGTATCCGGTCTCGCTTAAGGTCTCTTCCGATCCATCAGATGCTGCGTCCTCAGCGGCCGGCTCGTGCGGTTGCGGGTTGCCCAAAAGCGCGGGCTGCGAGCTCGCAGTCCGGGTCGAGGCGGAGAGGACGCCACTCGAAGCCGCATTAACGTAACGATAGAAACGCGGCCGTCCCCGCCGTTTCCAATACGGCGCATCGTACGAATCGACGCCGGGCCCCGAACGCAGCGCGCTGAAAAAGGAATGCTGAACGGGATTGATCACAATCCCGGCATGTCCGCGCCAGACGGCCAAGTCACCCGGTTGCGGACTTGCGACTCGCCGAAATTCGCCGATCCCAGCGTAAAGATCCGAAGAACTCGCGTACTCATAAGGGAAACCAGCGCGCTCGTAGAGGTCGTGGACCAAGTGGGAGCAATCGGAACGGAAATCCGCATGACGATGGCGGGAATCCAGTGCGGCACCCAGAATCGCCAACCCCTCACCCAGAGTCAGGGGCCGGGGCGCAACCGGCTTCTGTTGCCGAGCGGGGGTTTCGTGAGTGACTCGGTAGGCCCCGTGCGAGTTTTTCTCCTTCGCTGGCTGTCGCTCTTGCGCTGACGCGGCCAGGGTAGCGCCCAGGCAGAGCAGAAATAACAGGGCGTTTTTGGCGTAGAACTGCATAGTACGTTTATAGCGCGCCTTGAGACAAACAGCACAGGTCACAGAGGTGCTGCCAGGACCGCGAAAAGGGTCCTGACTTCAGATGCACCTTAGGGTGCGGGATGTTTCCTGGGCGGACGTTCGGCTAAGCCAACACCCATCAAATCCTTGCGTCGCAAGAGGCAAGCGGAAGCCTTACTGCACAGCATTGCCGTAGGTCGGCACTCCTTGCTGGACCAGGAAGAGAAGGGTTTGTCCTCGGGATGACCAACCGCTTTGGGGATATTGCGAGGCCAATTGTTGCGCTAACGCGAGCGCGCGGTTCCTGGCTTCTCCGGATTTCTTGAGCTGCTCCTGAGTCTTATAAATCTCGATCAGGGCGGCCTGGCGCGAGGCGGCGTTATAAAGGGCTTCGGGGGCGGCCGGCGATTGCGGGTGTTCTTTCGCGTATTTCTCGTAGACTTCGGATTCTTTTTCCGGGCATTTTGGCGAACCTTGCCAGTCTCCGCAAAGTTTGTTGTCGAGCAGGTGGAAGGCGGCCAACTCAGCCCACTTGGTGCCGGGGAATTTCTTCATGACTCGTTTCATGGCCTCTTCGTCAATCCCCGCTCGCAGGTAGTTTTCTTTTTCGCGGGCCGAGGGGCGGGACATGACATCGGATTTCTCGATTTGCCATTTGATGTCGGCGGCGCGATAGAGGGCTTCGCCGGAAAGCGGGGCGGTGGGAAAGACGTCATACACCCGGTGATAGAGACGCAGGGCGTCCTGAGCTGCGCCTCGGCGGCCGTGCCGGCGGCTGGCTTCCTCTTCGGAATCGGCAGCGGCGCCGAACAGGATGCGGTCGCCGTTGGGAGTGGAGGCCCAGACGACGCCGGCGTCGAGAATCCATCCGCTTACGGTTTTGCCTTCCCTCTCCTCATCCTCGACGAAGGCAGGATCGGGGGTCCGGGCGGAGCCGAGCAGAGCTTCGACGTGCAGCCAGTTGCGGCTTTTTTGGAGCAGGACGACTTCGCGGCCGCGTTCGACGTTGCCGAGCTTGCTGGAACTGGCGTCGGGCGAGAGGTAGATGACGGCTTCGCGGACCAGCGCTCCGCGATCGGCGGCAAGCAGGAAGGAATTCCCGAGGATGACGAGAGCGGCGACTGCAAGTAAGGCTGTGGTCTTCACGGCGGTATGGATCTCCGTTTCGAGGGTAGCACGCGTGGGAGGGCCGTGGAATGAGTCCATACGGACCCTTGCCATAAGGAGTTGGATGCAGCAATTGTTGATTGACGTTGACATCAAAGCAACACGTGCTGTACACGAAGTGTGCTCTTTTACATTGGATTTGCCCGGGGGCCTGGAATGGGAGGAAAACTGAAGTGGGACACTCCGCTGGAGCAGCGAATGCAGCATGCCGGCGCGAGGCTAAGCTCGCGGCGGAGACAGTTGCTCGAGTCCATTTTGGAAAACGCGGAGGAGACGTATTACCTTTCGTCGCGCAAGATGGCGCGGAAATACGGAGTGGACGCCGCCACCATCGTACGCACGATTCAGGTGCTCGGATACGAGCAGTTCGCGGAGTTCGCGTCGGACTTGCGTTCGCACTTCGTGACGCGCATCACCCCCTACCGGACGATGAAGTCGGCGACTCGGCAAGGACGAAGCGTGGAGGGTCACGTCCAGAACAGCCTGGTGATGGATCGCGCGAACTTTGAGGCGTTATGCGAGGGTGTGCCCCCGGAGCGAGTGGTGGAGTTAGCACGCAAGCTGATCAAAGCGCGGCAAATCGTGGTGGTGGGCGTAGACCTGGCGTATTCGCCGGCATGGTTTTTGGCTTATAGCCTCTCATGGTTAGGGTTGCGGGCGGAGGCGCCCGTGGGAAGTTCGGGGAACCTGCATCACCGGGTACGGGGACTGGGACCGGGAGACATTGTGGTCGCAATCAGCTTTGGCCGGTGTCTGCGTGAAACGGTGGAGGCAGCGCGTGTCGCGAGAGAGCGGCGCGTGTGGACGTTTGGCATGACGGACGCCGGCAATTCACCCATCGCCATGGTTTGCCATGATCACTGGGTTATTTCGGTGACCAATCCCAGTTTCAATGGATCGTACGTTGCGCTGCTGGCGGCGCTGAATGCGCTGCTGGTGGCGTGCGCGCATGTGCAGTCGCGGCGCTCGTTGAAACGTCTGCGAGAAATTGATCGCGAGGAAGCCGCGGCCCGGCGTTGGTACACGCCGGACGTCGCCACGGAGAACAAGCGCCCATGATGATGACGGCCGCTACCGCGGGACGAGACATTGTCATCCGCGATCTTAGAAACATCGACGATCTTCGCCAGTTGAAGGCCGTGGAGAAGGAAGTGTGGGGAATGGCCGACGAGGACAGCATCCCGCTCACGCTGGCCATTGCCCACAAGGCTGCCGGCAACATTTTTGTGGGGGCATTCGATAAGGACAAGCTGGTCGGGTTTGCGTTCGGGTTTCTGGGACGGGAACATGGGCAGACGACGATCCATTCACACTTGCTCGCGGTGCTCGATCCGTACCGGCGTCTGGATCTCGGTTCGCGGTTGAAGCAGGCGCAGCGGGAGCGCGCGATGGCGATGGGAGTTCACGAGATGACCTGGACTTTCGATCCGCTGCAGAGCCGGAATGCGCATTTCAACTTCGCGAAGCTCGGCGTGGTTTCCGATTTATATAAGGTCGATTTCTACGGACCCGAGACTTCCAGCATGCTGCACCGGAACGGGACGGACCGCCTGTGGGTGCGGTGGATGCTGAACTCAAAGAGGGTGCGAGATCGGCTGGCAGAGAAGAGTGCGCGCACCGAGACGCTGGATGCGCTCAGGTTGTTGGCTCCGCTCGTGCGCTTCAACGGAGACGGATGTCCGGTGCGGGCCGATCTGGCGGATTCGCTCAGCCGCCAGCGCGTCAGCATTGAGATTCCCAGCGCGATTCTTGACGTTGAACGCGCGGACATGGGATTAGCCCGGGAATGGCGCGAGGCGACGCGCTGGGCGTTTCGGGAAGCCGTGAAGGCAGGATTTTTTGTAGCGGAATTTTGCCGGTCGATTCGCGGGCAGCAGGGGCCGGGAGCGTACTTGCTGCAGAAGGGGACAGTGAGCGAAGTCATCGCCAATATATGAAGAACAACCGCGCAGGGCGAAAATTGTCCCGACAGGAGCAGAGGTTAGTCGCCCGAGGAGTACTTACGCCTCCGCGAAAGAAGCGTCCCAAGTCTCCCTGGCCGCAGCCGCCCGGGAATGTTTCGGATAAGGTCATGGAGCAGATATGGCGGGACGAGCGGGAAGGCCGATAGGGAGGCGTCCTGCACTGGAATCCCACTCATCGCAACGAACGCGATGAGTGAGGCACCGGCGCTCAACCACTTCACAATTCTCTGGCCGGAGCGGATGCCGGCCCTGGAGAGGGTTGCCACGTGAACCGCAAAACCTTTTCTAAAATCGCTGGGCGAGGGAAGGGACGCTGCCCCTTCACCCATCCCCAAAAACCAAACCTGGTCGTTTACACAGAAGAGTTGACACACCTGTCATTGCTGGTAGTCGAAATCGCCAGCGGCCTCATGCTCGTCCTGGTGCTCATCTTGATTCGCAAAAACTGTCAAATTCTCGGGCCTATTGTCAAGTTTATTCCGATTTTTGTGATGTACGACTTCCTCAGGATCTAGTTTTCTTCCTAATTTTTTCTCCATCACCGATCTGCTGACCAACTTCCCGGAGTCCGCATATCTGCTGTACCCCCACTTGTCAATATATGTTTCAGCCATTCTTGTTCATCTCCCGGTTTTTAATGCTCCGAAGTTAGCGAATGATGCCCAACATTCGCGTCACCCCTTCCAACACTGCTACCTTGCGGCGAAACGCCAGTTCGCACAAGGGCTCGTTCGTGGCCGTGACGACAGTGCTCCGTGCGAGGTTACTGAAGTCACCATCGTGCTGACACTGGGACTGTCCTGCTAACCCGAACAGCAGTTTTGCAATGGCAATCTCGATGCGTGTGGGAGGAATTGAATCGTTCGGTGCCGATCCCCACGGCTGCCGCTGTCGCTGGATCAAAGCCGAGAAACCTCTGCCTCCTATCTCGGCCCATATCCCTAGCCTGCGATTTGCTTCCAGACGTGCCACGCCACCACGGGGCTGCGCTGCGCGCACTGCGCGCACAGCAGGGTGCCCTCGGGTTGGGATGCGATTCTCCCTGGCGAGGAGGCACTGAGCACGACTTCGCTCTTGCACAATGCGCAAAAGTAGCCACCTCTGACGCCCTTGATTTTGTCGGCTTCGGTCGATTTGTAGTCCTCTTTTCGTTCACCAATAATCACTAGCGGACGTTGATAGCCCATTTTGTCATCTCCCATGTCGCACGCCGGGGTGCGACCCAAGTCCAACCCTAGCAGCACTGAGCCGAATGAGGCTCTGATAGTTTGAAAAAGAGAGTGTAGATTTTACTTGCTGCGGGGCCTGCGGGTTGCTTTGCGGGAAAACTGGCTTGAGGAAGCTCTGTGCCGTTCTGCACGGATAAAGTCAGCGTCCAGAGTCGCATGTCCTTCGATTGTCCTATCAATGCTCATCGTGCATGCGACTAGAGCCTTGCCCTTGCGCGTGAATACGTCTAGCCTCCCGTCATTGCGCTCCCTCAGATCGACTAGCGAACCGTCGAAGTCAAACGCTACTATGGCGGGCTGAGGCTTAGCACGTTTGAGACAGATCGATTTTTCCGCCTCAGTCCAAGTATTTGTGTTCTCATCATCGGCGGGTATGCTTCGCTTACATGTAGCCGCCAGCTTGTCTTTTGTGTCATGCTTCGTTAGGTCAGGGTCAGAAGACCAAAAACGCAAGACCCACGTGTGCGGTCGGTCGGTTTGCGAAAGGCTTGCTTTGACACAACCGCGCCAACCCCCTAGAGCCTTCCATATATCTTTCAAGAATTGGAGTTGATCTTGCGCCTCGGCACGATCGAGAAGGTGGACGGTCACTTCTAAATCTGCACATTGTTCCATATCTCTCACCGCTTCGGCTTGCCCCACGCTTCCGTGAGATCAGCGTCGATCAAGTCCTGTTGCGCCTTGTTCCTACTGATCGCAGTCAATTCGGAGTTTTCCCCGACCTCTCGTTCTTCGATAATTGCCGCGTGCCCCACGCTACACAACCTAGCGCGTCGCCGTCATCACGTGCTGGATTCCCTTGATAGCCCGCATGTATTGCGCGCGTTCGAAGGCGGACGGATCGGGGCAGTTCTTCTGGCTCATGCTGCCCTGCATCTGCTGGACGGATTCGTATTCGTGCGCTTCCATCCACTGGCGGACACCCTGCTCGATCGCACGCAGGTGGTTGATGCCGTTGCGCAGGAGCGTGGAGCAGAGCATGGTAACGTTGGCGCCGACCATGAGCAGTTTGATGACGTCCTCGGCTCCGTGAATGCCGCTGGTAGCGGCGAGGCTGGCTTGGACGCGTCCGCAGAGGATGCCGATCCAGGTCAGCGGGAGGCGCATGGCTTGCGGCGTGCTCAACAGAACGTGGGGGTTGAGTTCGAGCGTTTCGAGATCGATGTCGGGCTGGTAGAAGCGATTAAAAAGGACCAGGCCGTCGGCGCCGGCCGCGTCGAGGCGTTTGGCCATGTTCGCCAGGTTGCTGAAGAAGGGGCTGACCTTGACGGCGACCGGAATGGTCACGGCCGATTTCACGGCCTGCAGGATGTCGACGTAGTGCTGTTCAACCTCGGCGGAAGTCATATCGGAATTGGTGACAATCCAGTAGATGTTGCACTCGAGCGCGTCGGCTCCGGCTTCCTGAATTTGGGTAGCGTATTGAATCCACCCGCCGACGGAACTGCCGTTGAGGCTGGCCATGACGGGAATCTTCACGGCGGCCTTCGCCTTGCGAATGTGTTCCAAATATTCATCGGGTCCGAGGTGAAATTCGGAGGGCTCCGGAAAAAATTTGATGCTTTCGGGATGGCTCTCGCTGCCTTCGCTGAGGTAGAAATCGAGTTCCAGACTTTCCTGGCGCAGTTGCTCCTCGAACAGCGAATAGAGAACGACGGCCGAGGCTCCGGCATCTTCAAGGCGGCGGAGATCGGCGATTTCCTGCGAGAGCGGGGAAGCCGAGGCAACCAGCGGAGTGCGAAGTTGGAGTCCGAGATAGTGGGTTGAAAGGTCGAGCATTTTTCTCTCCTGGTTCTTGTAGCGCCAGTCTCGTAGCGCCGGCACCTTGCCGGCTGTCCCGAGGGCGACTCGCCCTCGGAACTGCGGCGCTACTCAGTCGGCAGCCGGAGTTGCCGTCTTGCGAGACGCGAGGTACTCGTAGAAGCGATAACGCACCTCGGCATCGTGTTGCGCCTCACCCCAGAGGCGCTTGGCGTCTTCGGGCTTGCTCTTGGTGAGCATCTTGAAACGCGTTTCCATGAGCAGGTAGTCCTGCACCTTGCGGGTGGGCGAGCGGGAATCGAGCTGAAACGGATTCTCGTTGGCCAGCACGCGCTCAGGATTGTAGCGGTAGAGCAGCCACTGGCCGGAATCGACCGCGGCTTTCTGGTTCTGGTTGGCCGTGCTCATGTCGATGCCGTGGGCGATGCAGTGCGAGTAGGCGATGATGATGCTGGGCCCGTCGTAGGCTTCGGCCTCGAGGAAGGCTTTGAGGGTGTGCTCGTCCTTGGCGCCCATGGCGACGCTGGCGACATAGACGTTGCCGTAGCTCATGGCCATCAGCCCAAGATCTTTCTTCCCGCCCGGCTTTCCTCCCGCCGCGAATTTCGCAACTGCGGCGCGTGGCGTCGACTTCGATTGCTGTCCGCCAGTGTTGGAGTAAACCTCAGTATCGAGCACGAGCAGGTTCACGTTCTTGCCGCTGGCGAGGACGTGATCGAGACCGCCGTAGCCGATGTCATAGGCCCATCCGTCGCCGCCGACGATCCAGACACTCTTTTTGACCAGCATGTCGGCGAGCACGAGAAGTTGCTTCGCATCGGGCGTGTTCACAGTCTTGAGTTTGTCTTTCAGTTCGACGACGCGCTGGCGCTGCTCGTAGATGTCGGCCTCATCCTTTTGCGGAGCGTTGAGCAGTGCGGTGACCAGTTCGCTGCCGAGGGCGCCATCGACCCGCTTCAACAGTTCGCGCGCGAATTCGGTTTGCTTGTCGATGGAAAGGCGGAAGCCGAGTCCGAATTCCGCGTTGTCTTCAAAGAGCGAGTTGGACCAGGCGGGGCCGCGGCCTTCGGAGTTTTTCGTCCAGGGAGTCGTGGGCAGATTGCCGCCGTAGATCGAAGAGCATCCGGTAGCGTTGGCAACCAGGGTGCGGTCGCCGAACAGTTGCGAGAGCAGCTTCAGATAGGGCGTTTCGCCGCAGCCCGAGCACGCGCCCGAGAACTCGAACAAAGGTTCCTGCACTTGCTGCTGACGGATGGTTCCGACCTTAATCTTGCGGCGGTCGAATTCGGGAATCTTGAGGAAGAAGTCCCAGTTGTCGCGTTCGGGCAAGCGCAACGGGGGTTGCGGCGCCATGTTGATCGCTTTGAGCCGCGTCTCCTGCTTGTTCTTGACGGGGCAGACGTCGACGCAGATCGCGCAACCGGTGCAATCTTCCGGCGCGACCTGGATGCTGTACTTCAGGCCGGCCCATTCCTTCTCGCGCGCTTCGGTGGACTTGAAGGTTTCGGGAGCGCCGTCGAGATCTCTGGAATCGAAGACCTTGATGCGGATCACCGAGTGCGGACAGACCATGGCGCACTTGCCGCACTGGATGCAGATTTTCGTGTCCCACACCGGGATTTCGAGAGCGAGGTTGCGCTTCTCCCACTTGGCCGTCCCAGTGGGGAAGGTGCCGTCGACGGGGAAGACGCTGACCGGCAGGCTGTCGCCGCGATTCTCGTAAATCGTACCCAGAACGTTGCGGTCGAAATCGGGCGCGTGGGCGGGGAAGGGAGCCGGAATCTCGAGGGTGCTGGTGACTTGGGCCGGGACACTTACTTCGTGCAAGTGCGCCAGCGTTTCGTCCACCGCCTTCATATTTTTCTGAACGATCTCTTCACCCTTCCTGCCGTACGTGTCGCGGATGGACTTACGAATAGCTTCGATGGCCTCATCCCCGGGCAGCACTTGTGAAATGGCAAAGAAGCAGACCTGCAGAATGGTGTTCATGCGGCTGCCCATGCCGGTGTCGCGCGCGACCTGGTAGCCGTCGATGACGAAGAAGCGGGCCTTCTTGGCGATGAGCTGTTGCTGCACCGGGCGCGGCAGTTTGTCCCAGATTTCTTCCGGGCCGAAAGGGCTGTTGAGCAGGAACGTCCCGCCATCGACCAATGCGCTGAGCATGTCGTAGCGTTCGAGGAAGATCCACTGGTGGCAGGCGATGAAGTTAGCTTTCGAGACAAGATACGTGGAGCGGATCGGCTTGGGCCCGAAGCGCAGGTGCGAAACCGTGACGGCGCCCGACTTCTTGGAGTCGTAAACGAAGTAGCCTTGCGCATAGTTGTCGGTATTTTCGCCGATGATCTTGATCGAGTTCTTGTTGGCGCCCACCGTGCCATCGGCGCCCAGACCGTAGAACATGGCGCGGATTACGCTGTCGGGCTCGGTCGAGAACGATGGATCGTAATCGAGACTGGTGTGGCCCACGTCGTCGTGGATGCCGACGGTGAAGTGAGTCTTCGGCGAAGGCTGGTTGAGGTTGTCGTAGGTGGCTTTCACCATTGCAGGGGTGAATTCCTTGGAGGACAGTCCGTAGCGGCCACCCACCACTTCGGCGGACCGCTTCCCCTCGTGCAACGCGTTGACCACATCGAGATAGAGGGGTTCTCCCGCGGCTCCAGCTTCTTTGGTGCGGTCGAGAACGGCGATCTTCTTTACCGAGGCGGGAAGGGCGGCGAGGAAGTGCTTCACCGAAAAGGGACGATAGAGCCGGACTTTGAGCAAGCCCACTTTCTCACTGCGCGCATTGAGGGCTTCGACGGTTTCATGAGCGGCCTCGGCGCCCGAACCCATCATGACGATCACACGCTCAGCGTTGGGTGAACCCACGTAATCAAATAAGCGGTAGATGCGGCCGACGATTTGGGCGAACCTGCGCATCACGGCTTGCACTTTATCGGCGCAAGCGTCATAGAACGGGTTGATAGTTTCGCGGATCTGGAAGAAGACGTCCGGGTTCTGCGCGGTGCCGCGCAGCACGGGGTGTTCGGGAGAGAGCGCTCTGCGGCGGTGCTCGAACACGCGCTCCATGTCGATCATGGCGCGCAGGTCGTCGTCGTTGAGCATCTCGATCTTATTGACTTCGTGGGATGTGCGGAAGCCGTCGAAGAAATGCAGAAAGGGAATGCGGGTTTCAAGCGATGCCGCGTGCGCGATCAAGGCCAGGTCCATCGCTTCCTGCACCGAGTTCGAGCACAGCAGCGCGAAGCCGGTGGTGCGGCAGAACATCACATCACTGTGGTCGCCGAAGATGGAGAGGGCGTGGGTAGCGACGGTGCGCGCGGAAACATGGAAGGCGGTGGGCGTCAGCTCGCCGGCGATCTTATTCATGTTCGGAATCATCAGCAGCAGGCCTTGCGAGGCGGTAAATGTGGTCGCCAGCGCTCCGGTCTGCAGTGCGCCGTGAACGGCGCCGGAGGCGCCCCCTTCACTCTGCATTTCGGTCACTTGCGGGACCGTGCCCCAGATATTGACCAGCCCCTCGGAGGCCCACTGATCCGCCCACTCGCCCATGTTGGAAGAGGGAGTGATGGGATAAATGGCGATGACTTCGTTGACGCGATACGCGACATGCGCGACCGCCTCGTTGGCGTCCATGGTCTTGAACTTGCGCATCATGATCTCCCTTTGTGATGTGGCGGCTGCGGCTGAGACAAGAAATCCACCCGGAAGCGGCGGGGCGGACCCGCCGTCGTTCTTCAATATGCCGGAGAGAGGCGGGCACGGTCGGCAACCTAGGTCACCCGGAACTGTGATGGGCATCACACCTCCGCCGGCCGACCAGAACACGCTTTTTTCTTGGCCCTGCCCCAATCCTGCAGCTGTCATCACAGAGACGGGTGATCGGCATCACTGCCGGAAAGGTTGACTCACGACAAAATTGCGCCCCATCTCCCGGAAAACACACGGGCCCCGATGTTCCCAGGTCCGGGGAGCCGCAATTCAGTACGTTGAAAGAGGGGTTTCGAAAGGGACTTGTAAAAGAAAGCAATGGGGCTAGAATTCATCTCCATCTCCCGGAAAACACACGGGCCCCCGATGTTCCCAGGTCCGGGAAGTCGCAAGTCAGTACGGCGAAATCAGTACGGCAAAACAGGAGGACAAGGAATGCGAGCATGCTGCGCGATGGTGTGTGGTCTGGCTGTTTTCTGTCTTTTGGTCCCTATGGTAGTCCAGGGCGAAGATACCTATCCGACGGCTCCGGCGGCAAATAACTCCGCCGCAACGGCTCCGGATCCGCTGTTACAACTTTTGGTGAACAAGGGAGTGCTGAACGCCGAAGAGGCGAAGTCGCTCAACGGAACTCCCGCGCAACTGAGGGCGCAACTGCTCGAACTGCTGCGGCAAAAAGGAATTCTAAGCGCGTCGGATTACGAAGCGCTGACCACTCCGCCCGCCTCGGCGCAGGTGGCTCCGAATCTGGTGGCTTCAACCACGCCGATTCTGCCCTCGGCCCTGGCGACCAATCCCGCTCCTGAGCCGCAACCGGCGGCCAAGCCGGCCCCGCCCAAGTTTATCCCGGCCGTAGCTCCCGTGCGCGTTATGCCGATCGATTCCCCCAAGCGCGAGGGTCTAATTCCGGACATCAAGATTGGCGCCGTGCGCGTGAAGCCCTACGGCTTCTATAAAACCAGCGCCGTCTACGACTCATCTTCTCCCCGCGGAGATGACTTCCCACTGCCCGAGTTCCTAAACGCAGACACGGGACCCGATGGTAGTCCGGCCTTCCACATAAAAGCACGAGCTCTGCGCCTGGGATCTAACTTTGAGTGGGTCGATCCTTCCGCCAAGGTAACCCTGACGGGGAAACTGGAGATCGATTTTGAGGGTAATTTCTCCCGGGTCGACAATCGCAGCATCTCGACCATTCGCAGCAATGCTCCTCAGATCCGCCTGGGCTGGACGCGCCTTGACTACGCCGCCAGCGACAAGGACACCGTCTTTGCCCTATTCGGACAGGATTGGACTCCGTTCGGGTCTTCCACCCTGCCGGCCACCATCGAGACAACTGGGGTGGGCGTCGGGTTCGGCTCGCTCTACGAGCGCGCGCCCTTGATCAAAGGCGGTTTTGTGCACAACTTCGGTGGCTCTCGGACATTCAAATTGTCGCCCGAGGTCGCAGTCGTGCTGCCAGCCTTCGGGAATGTACCTGCGGACGTTACTACGTGTACGATCCCGGCGACTTTTGTTCCTGGGACCGCGACCACCGTGACTTGCGCAGTTACGAACGGCACCGGCAACCAGATCCAATTCGGTGAGCGTCAAGGTACGGACTCGGCCCGTCCGGAGGTGGAAGCCAGGCTGGTTGGCCAGTTCCAACTTGATCCCGCACCCGGCGTCGCACCTGCTCAATTGATTGTGAGTGGCGTGGAATCACGGCGCAACGCGATTGTGCTTAAGTCCGCCGTGCCGCTCTGTACAGGCACCGGTTGCCTCACCGATGGCGTGGCCGATCCGAAGAAGTTTCAGAATGCCTTTCCAACCGGCTTCAAAACTTCAAGCCAGCGCTGGGGCGTCTCGGCCGAAGCCCAACTCCCAACTCGCTATCTCACGATTACCGGCAAGGCCTACCGCGGAGCCGACCTGCGCTTCTTCTTCGCGGGTCAACTTTTCTCGACCTTTAATGACGCTCTCGGGTTGACCGACACAGCCAGCGTCTTCTCGGTCGATGCTTCCTCAACAGTCGCTTTCGGACTGGACGGAAGCGGAAACCCGGTCGCTGCGCCGCAGCGTCCGGTTCGTACCTATGGCGGATTTGTGGAAGTCGGCTTGCCTCTTTCGCGCATATTCCATGCCAATCCAGCGGGACGAGGCGCAGGGTGGACCATGAACTTGCACGGGGGATTCGATGCCGTGCAGGCCAACGATGCCAGGCGGCTAGCCCTCCCCTCCAGGGCTCGCAGCGATTGGTTCTTTGGAAACCTCCAGTACAAGATGAATGCGTGGGTCACTTTCGCCTTCGAACAGTCGCTCTACGAAACCATTGCCATTCCCAATTCGTCTGGTGCGTTCCCGCTCTTTGCCGGGACACAGCACCGCGTAGCCAACGATCGTCGTTCCGAGTTCGCGACGATCTTTACGTTCTAGCGAACCGGCGTATACTTCACCGGGTTAGGCGATAGCAGGGCCTGGCGGCTTGAATGCCATCGGCCTTGGCATCGCCCCGGTGTGGGTACTCTCACTGTGGCGTAAAGGTGGAACTTTCCGTATCAGCGCGTTTGGAATAGGAGGCATAACGACTATGGCCAACAAGAAGGGCGCAACGATTTCCCGGCGCAACTTCATCAAGGTCACAGGTGCAGCGTCGGTTGTAGCCGGCATCGGACCTGCGTTTCTGTTTCCGGAGCGGGCACATCCCCGATTACGACAAATGGTTCGATAACACATTCACCAAGGAGTGGGGCAAGAAACACGACACGAACGTCACCGTAGACCATATCAACCTGACTGAACTTCCCGCCCGTGCCGCGGCCGAAGTGTCGGCCAAGAAAGGGCACGACCTGTTCATGTTCCTCTCTCCGCCAGCCGCTTTCGAGCCCCAGGTCCTGGACATGACTCCTGTCTATCAGGAGTGCGAGAAGCGGCACGGCAAGAAGATCGAACTGGCGCACAAGTCAACTTACAACCCCAAAACCAAAAAGTACTTCGCCTTCTCCGATTCCTACGTGCCGGATCCGGGCAACTGGTACAAGGAGTGGTGGGCGGAGGCGGGTTATCCCAATGGCCCGGATACCTGGGAAGATCTGCGCATCGGGGCCAAGAAAATCCGCGACAAGGGCGAACACCCATGCGGCGTGGGCTTGTCGCAAGAACTCGACAGCAGCATGGCCATGCGCGCCCTGCTGTGGTCCTTCGGCGGCGCGGAACAGGATGAGCACGGCAATGTCACCATCAACTCCAAGCAGACCATCGAGGCCTTGAAGTACATGCAGGCGCTCTACAAGGAGTCGGAGACCTCGGAAGTGTTCACCTGGGATCCATCGGCCAACAATCGCGCCATGCTGGCGGGGAAAACGTCGTTTGTGATGAACGCCATCTCGATTACCCGCCAGGCCGAGCGCGAACATTCGCCCATCTCCAGCCACATCATGATCAGCCAGGCGCTGAAAGGGCCAGTTAGGCGGATCGCGGCCGAACACGTGATGGACTGCTACGTCGTCTGGAATTTCGCGGAAAACAAGGAAGGCGCCCAGCAGTTTCTGATCGACTACATCGATGCCTTCCACGAGGGCTTCAAGGCCGGCAAGTGGTACAACTTCCCTTGCTTCCCAGCCACCGTGCCCGATTTGAAGAAGGAGATCGCGAGCGATCCCGATGCCCAACCGCCCGAGAAATACAAGGTCCTCGAGAACGTGCTGGACTGGGCTACCAACGTAGGTTATCCAGGGTACGCCACGGCCGCCATCGACGAGGCGTTTCGCACCTGGGTGATTCCCACCATGTTCGCCAAAGTGGCGCGCGGAGACGAGACTCCGGAGAACGCCGCCAAGGCCGCGGAGCAGGAGTACAAGCGCATTTTCGAGAGATGGAAATGATGTTCTTCCGGGGGATGGAGAGTGGCAGTAGTTGAAACCAGAAGTCTCACGAAGGTCTTTACCGAGGGAGAAATCGGAGCCGTCAACGACGTAAACCTGGAGACTAGGGAAGGCGAGTTCCTGGTCTTTCTGGGGCCGTCGGGGTCGGGCAAGACCACACTGCTGCGAATGATCGCCGGCCTGGAACAACCCACGGCCGGCGAGATCCTGATTGGCGGCGCGGTGGTGAACCACCTTTCGCCTCGCGAGCGCCGCATCGCCATGGTGTTCCAAAGCTATGCCCTCTATCCTCATCTCTCGGTTTACAACAACATCGCTTTTCCTTTGAAAGCACAGAAAGTGCCCAAGGAACAGCAACGGCCCAAAGTGGAGTGGGCGGCCTCGCTGCTCGGCATCGGAGCGCTCCTTAAACGCAAGCCGCGGGAACTTTCCGGCGGCGAACGCCAACGAGTGGCGCTAGCCCGCGCCATCGTGCGCGAACCGTCAGTCTTCCTGCTCGATGAACCGCTTTCCAATCTCGACGCCAAGCTGCGCGCGTCCGCCCGCGAGGAGCTGGAGCAGTTCCACAAACGCATCGGCACCACCACCATTTACGTCACTCACGACCAGGTGGAAGCCATGGCCATGGGCGATCGCGTGATGGTCTTGAACAATGGAGTAGTGCGTCAAATCGGCACCCCCACTGAGGTTTACGACCATCCGGCGGACACTTTCGTCGCCACCTTTCTGGGATCTCCACCCATGAACCTGCTCGACGGTGGCGACTCCATCGTCGGATTCCGGCCCGAGCACCTCCTGCCCATTGAGCTCGCGCCTAACCCAGTCATCAATTTCCGCCTGCGGGTTCAGATCACGGAGTATCTGGGCGCCGAGTGGATCCTGTACGGCATAGTCAGCGAAGGAAAGTTTAGCGGCAAGGAAGTGGTGTCGCGGCTTGGATCGGCGGCCTCATTCCGCCCCGATGAGCTCTATGACTTCGGCATTCGCGAGCCGGACTTACATTTCTTTGACCGCCACAGCGAAAAGCGAACCGAACCTAAGGTGGTCGCATGGCAATGAAGACCGGTGGACCGGAGATTGATGCCACAGTTCGTTCGCCCATGACCGGCGTAGCGCCTCCCATGCGCCCAGGCGGGCAAGTCCCGTGGCGCCGCACGCCGCAAGGGCAGTCACGCCTGCTGGGGATCGCAATGTTCTCTCCGGCCATCGTCTATCTCGCCCTTCTCATTGGCGTCCCGTTTGTGCTGGCCTTCGTTTATGCCTTTACCGATGCGAGGGTGGGCAGCGTCAGCTTCCATTTTGTCGGGCTGGAGAATTTCAGGAGCATCCTGGAGAGTCCGAGCTTCAGGAAGGCGCTCGGCAATTCCTTCATATTCACCATCGCATCACAGATATTGGTTATCATCGGCTCGACCATCCTCTCGCTGGCGCTCAAAGACAAGTTCCGCGGCCGCGCTTTCATCCGCTTTGTCATTCTGCTGCCCTGGATCGCGCCCATCTCGCTGGGTGCGATTGGCTGGAAGTGGATCTTGGACTCTTTGTACAGCGTCATCAATTGGGTACTGGTAGCGCTGCATTTGTTCAAGCCTTACGCGGCGCCCATGTGGCTGGGCGAGCCGACTCTGGCTATGATGTCGGTCATTCTGGTACACACCTGGAGGCTGCTGCCTTTTTCGACCGTTATCCTCCTAGCCGGTCTGACCGCCATTCCCAGGGACATTCCCGAAGCGGCGCAGGTGGATGGCGCCGGTTTCTGGCGCACGCAGTTTCAGATCATGATCCCGATGATGCTGCCCATCATCAGCGTCGCTGTGTTGTTCGGCGTTGTCTTCACTTTTACCGATATGGCTGTGGTCTATATCCTGACGGCCGGGGGGCCCTACGACTCCACCCAAGTGCTGCCCTCGCTGGCGTTCTTCACGGGCATTCTCGGCGGTGACTTATCTGCCGGGGCCGCTATCTCACTGTTCCTCGTTCCTATTCTGGTGGCCATTACTTACCTCATGCTGCGCACGGCGTACAAGTCGGAGGTAGCATGATGCGTCCAGCGCCATCCCGCAATCTCGCTCGACCCGTCGCCCGCTGGATCGTGTTAGTGGTGTTTTCCGTTCTCCTGGGATTCCCTTTCTACTGGATGCTGATCACCACCTTCAAGCAGACTGCCGACCTCTACGCCCTGGAGAACAATCCTTTTATCTTCAATCTTCGGCCTACTTTGGAACACCTGCGATTCCTGTTTACGGAGACGAAATACCTCGTCTGGATGGAGAATACTGCAATCGTCGGCATATGCGTCGTGGGCATTACCCTGATCCTGGCTTTGCCCGCAGCCTACGCCCTCGCCCGTTTGACCGGGCGCTGGGGGCAGCGAATGGGTGTCGGAATCTTTCTCACTTACCTGGTGCCGCCCACTCTGTTGTTCATCCCACTCTCCCGGGTCATCGCCATCCTGGGCTTGCAGGACACCATCTGGTCGGTCGTGGTGGTGTATCCGACATTTACCGTCCCCTTCTCCATCTGGCTGCTGATGGGCTTCTTCAAAGCCATCCCCCGCGAACTGGAAGACGCGGCCATGGTGGACGGACTCACGCGGCTGGGAGCTTTCGTAAAGCTGGTGATCCCGATTTCGCTCTCTGGCATCTTGACGGTGGTGATCTTCACTTTCACGCTGGTGACGCAGGAATTCGTGTACGCCCTGACCTTCATCTCCAACGAAAGCAGCCAAATGCTGGGAGTCGGAGTGCCCACGTTTCTGGTGCGTGGTGACGTTTACTTTTGGGGCTCGCTGATGGCCGCGTGCCTGATTGCCAGCCTGCCCATCGCAATTGTGTACAACCTGTTTCTCGACCGGTTTATCGCCGGTTTTACGGTGGGCGCGGTGAAGTAACGCGCAAAGCGCGGTTGCTGAGTTCGTTGCACGCTAGGACCTTATTTTGGTACGTTACATTGCAAAATCGGAGTTGGACCTGACTCGCAGCCGCGATGCTGTCCTGGACAAGGGACAGCCTGGTCTCGTTTGTGCTGGAGGAGTCGATGTCTCGGACGCGCATTGCCGCTCCCACACCTGGCGCACTCTCTACATTCCAGATCTATCGCGGAATCTCGGTAAGACCGTGGCACGATTTCCGTTCGGAATTCGAGCCGATTTTCACGTTCTAGCAATGCTGGACAAGCCTCGGGAGGAGTCCGGTCCAGCTCGAAATTGCAGTCCGTTCGATCAGTCAGCGCGCACCTGCCCTACGGGAGTCGTGGTGGTTGCGGAGAGAGACCGGCTCCCGGATCCCATTTCACTATCTGTAAAGGAGAAAAAACTGTGGCTAACTCAAATGTTGCATCAAACCCCGACGGCATAAGTCGTTGGTGGCGCGTAGTCGGCGGGATGTCCATGAACCTGGCCCTGGGCACGCTGTATGCCTGGAGTGTGTTTGTGGCCCCCTTGGAGAAGGAATTTGGCTGGAAGCGGGCTCAAACATCCAATGTGTTCACCATCGCAGTGGTCGTGTTCGCACTAACGTTTATCTTGGCGGGACGGCTGCAGGACAAATTCGGCCCGTTCTGGGTTTCCATGACTGGCGGCGTTCTCGTCAGCCTGGGTTTCTTCCTGTGCGCCTTTACGCACAGCTTGAACTACCTGTATGTGTGCTTCGGGGTGATTGGTGGGCTGGGCAACGGATTTGGCTACGCCACGCCCATACCGGTCATGGCCAAATGGTTTCCCGATAAGCGCGGCTTGGCGGTGGGACTGGCTGTGGCGGGATACGGCGGAGGCTCGGCAATCTTTGGCCCGCTGGCCAACTTGAAGCTGATTCCCGCCTATGGTGTGCACACCACCTTCATGATCCTGGGGGCGATTTTCCTGGTCATGACCGTTTTCGGTGCCTTATTGCTGCGTAATCCGCCCGCCGGATACAAGCCCGCCGGTTGGGCGCCCACAGCAGCCGCCAAGGCTGCCGCGACTACCTACGAGTTCAGCCCCAGCGAGGTGCTGCACACGCCGGCGTTCTACTTCATGTGGGTTGCCTATGCACTCGGCGCTTCAGCCGGACTGATGGTGATCAGCCAACTGGTTCCATTTGGCAAGAGCGTGGGCATTCCGAGCACGGCGCTGATCACGATGAGCTTGGTGGTGGCCGCAATCGGCAACGCCTCGGGTCGCATCCTTTCCGGCTGGATGTCGGATGCGCTGGGGCGCCTCAACGTGCTGCGACTCATGATCGCTATCTCGATGATTGCCATGCCCATTCTTTACCAGGTGGGCGGCAATGTGGCGTTGCTGTACATAACGGTGTTCATCGTGTACTGGTGCTACGGCACACAGCTCTCGGTCAACGCCTCCACCACATCCGACTTCTGGGGAACGAAGAACGCCGGCCTCAACTACGGGTTGCTATTCACCGCATGGGGTGTAGCCGGCATCATTGGACCCAGGATCGGCGGGGTGCTGTTCGACAAGTACAAGAACTACCAGATGGCGTTCTACACGGCGGCGGTCTTGGCGGGAGTTGCCCTGCTCTGCGAACTGGCCGCCAAACGCCCGGCGGTGCCCGCAGCAGCAGCTCCGGCCGGCAAGAAAGTGACGGCGGTAGCCTAGCTTCTGGGCATTGGGATCTGATCTCAGGAGCAGACTTCGTGGAGAGAGCCGCGCGGGTTTGCTCCTGATATTTTCTCGAAAGACGCGGCGGGTCGCGTCTGGCAAAAACCGAGATGGGCCCAAGCCGCGCGACCGTAGCGCCGACGCCTCGTCGGCTGTCCCGAGGGCGCCCCCGCCCTCGGGGTCGAGGCTGTGCTCTTAGTTCTTCCTGAGATTTGCGGAATTTGGTTTCTTGGCGGGGTCGCCGATCCCGCACGAACCGCTCCGTCAGGTAGGCACGCCCAGCTTGGGCAGAAGCCATTGCGTCAACACCAGCCAAGTGACGATAAACAGCGCGAGTCCAAGCCACTGATTCATAGGCATTCCTAGTGTAAGGACCCGGACGGCGAAGGTCTACCGGAATTTCTTCAACGCGATTCCAAAGCCTCGCGCTGCTGCTCCATCTGCTGGAGGAAAGCTTCGACCGGAACCTGGGCCTTCTGGCGGAACAGATCGACGAGAGAGTCCCCGGTCTCGGTTTCTGACCTGTCCACGAACGAAGTTTCGAGACCGTCCGGTGCGACCTGAAGTTCGGGCGCTCTCGCCTGATGGGAGCGCAAGGTCTCAATCATCTGCTGGGCCTGCTCCCGCTGCTCCGAAGTGGCTTGAATGAATTCCACTCCCATCCCGAATTCCGGATGTGCCACCCGTACGATACCTCCAGCACGAAGCTCAACATCGTTGGTCTTCTTGGAAAGGATAACGCGGGTCCCCTTTGGGAAAGGCGATTCTGTTTTCAGGTAACAGCCGCCCGTGCTCAGGTTGGTGAGGCTGCAATCTATCGGCGGGTCATCCTGCTCAGGCTCGGGAAGCTGGCAGTTTAACCATTGCCGCAGAATGGTGCGTTGTTCCTCCTTGAGGTTGGTGAAGCGCACCCCGGCCTGATTTCCGCTGTCTTCCCAGGCCAGCTCGCCATAGAGGTCCAGCTTCTGGCTCAGGCCCGGCAATTCCAACGAGAAGCGGACGAAGGTTTCCTTCGCAAGCGTCCCATCGTACTGGATCGCCATGCCACCTTCGCAGAGGTCAACCGTCCTGGCTTTGTACTTGTCGGAACCGTTGCAGGTAACCGGAACTTGCACGGCGACCCGCAACTGGAGCCGCCGCTCGCGATTCATCAAAGCCCGGACGGCGCGGAAACTGGCTTTTGCGCGCTCGCCCGAGAGAGGCTTGTAAAGGACGAAATGGGCACCCATCTCAAAGCCGCCGCGCAGTCCAACGGTCGACTCGACCAGCGCGATCGTGAGGGCCCGCTTGTTGACGGGAGCCGCTTGTGCCGCCCGCAGTACGCTGCTGGCTTCTTCTCGGTTGGAGCAATCGACGATGATGGCTTCGAAACGCTGGCGAGTGAGTTTACGGATGGCCGCTTCTGCCCCAGAGCAGAGCTCAACCGCGATTTCGAGGTCGCTCAGGACGCGGCGCAGAACGCGTACCGTCTTTTCGTCGGAACTCAATAACAGCGACTTCAGGCTCATGCTTCGCCCCTGCCGATCCAAGTCAAATTTGCCGTGCGCCGCCTCCGTCTTTTGGAAGCGGATTGGGGCTGAATGTTGCACGAGTGCCCTTCAAATGAACTGCGGGGGAGGGTCGCCCAGTCCTCAAGGGTTCTCGCGATTTCATTCTTCTCTTCGCACTCTAAGTCTATGAGATTCCGGGGTCAACGCAATGACCTGATCTTCCGGTTACTCTGGTCACCCGCCTCCCGCGAACCGCTCACACATCCCATCGGCTGGGGAGCAGCCTTCTTGAGTCCGCAGCATGATCGCTAATCGCCCGATTGGTTGCAAGTAGCTGGACGGAAAGGGGATATGCGGTCAGCTTTGGATAAAACGATTTTTCTATTGACTTATGAATGGAAACCTATTATTATCAATAGCTTCCAATCTAGCTGAGGGGCTGACAAGCGCTTTCCTTTCTTGGGTGAATCCCCGCAGCGATTTTTGGAATCAAACACAAAGGCGGCGAACTGGAAGTAGGAAGTCCCCCATCCACTGACAAGAGGGTATATTTTTCATGGCCAAGCGACGCGGAAATCCCAACTGGGGCAAGCCCGAGCCCATCGGGCCGATTACTCCCACAATCACAGAGTTTGAACAGGTTGTGCACGAGTATAAACTCTCCCCCGACCAGTACTTGCGGTCCACACGGCTGCGGGAATGGGCGCGCCGGAACAAGAATTCCAAGTACATCCCCGAGCCATTGCTGGAGGCCTGGGGCTTTGAAATCGAATCCACCCTGTAAGCGGGTTGATTTAGGTTTTACTGAAGGGTCGCCGTTGGCGACCCTTTCCTTTTATGCTGTAGGAGCGCAGAGGACGGCGCGGACATGCTTGCAGGCATGAAATTTGGTGGAATGGAGTTGGTTGGCCTGATCGTTGCGGTCAGCTTTGCCGCGGGACTCAACGTCTACGCCACCGTTGCCACCTTGGGGTTGCTCGCGCACGCCGGTGTTCTTGATTTGCCCTCTGGCCTGCAACTGATTTCCAGTTGGTGGGTGATCGCCGCGTCGGGTGCGCTGTTTGCGGTGGAGTTCTTTGCCGACAAGATTCCCGCCTTTGACCTGTTCTGGAACGCGCTCCATACCTTTGTTCGAGTTCCGGTTGCAGCCCTGATCGCGTACGGTGCGACCGCGCAACTCTCGCCCGAGAAGCAACTACTGGCGGCGCTGGCGGGTGGAGTGATCGCCTTGGCCGCGCACGGCGGCAAGACCGCTGCCCGGGTGGCGGTGACACCCTCTCCAGAGCCGGTTTCGAACATTGCGCTGAGCACGGGAGAAGACGCGCTCGCCATCTTTTTGACGTGGTTTGCGACGCAGCACCCGATCATGGCAGCTACGATTGTGGCGGCGTTCCTGATTATGATTGTGGTGGCGATCCGGTGGGTGGTGCAGGCCTTGAAGAATCTGTTTCGTGGCGCAGAAGACGAACTGGCTGCCGCGAGTTCCAAAAAGCTGAACGCCGTCTGAGAGTCTCTGGGACTAGAATGGCTTCCGTATGACGCCCAAGCCACCATTTACCGACGTTGTGACCGTGATCGATGAGATCCGCGCGGGGCGCATGATCGTCGTCGTCGATGACGAAGATCGCGAAAATGAAGGCGACCTGACGCTGGCGGCTGAAAGGGTTACGCCGGAAGCGATCAATTTCATGGTGAAATATGGCCGCGGCCTCGTCTGCCTGGCGATGACCGAAGAGCGCCTCGAGCATCTGCGAATCGGCCCGATGACCGCCGAAAATACTTCGCAATACGGCACGGCCTTCTGCGAGGCGATTGACGCGCGCGA
>WNGE01002498.1_pt1 | contig 22432 bp, 17 predicted proteins | sample 5400651 | NCBI WGS metagenome assembly WNGE01 (sample SAMN13153370, study PRJNA577476) | soil metagenome | isolation source: 60 cm soil or saprolite under grassland replicate 2 | place: USA:California | collected 2016-06-15
ACGGGTTGCACATGCCCCGCAGCCGCTCGGCCGTCCAGGCAAGGCAGGACCTGCAGGATTCGGGGATCCCCAGCCGCGGGTGGCAGACCCGACAGTACCCCGACACGTAGGAGACGCCGACGCCGCAGCATTTGCACGCTGGTGGCGGCACGTCGGGGTGCAGGCAACGATAGCAGCGCTGCCGGTTGACCTCGCACACCCCGTCGGGGCAGGTCCGGCAGGGCCGGACGGTCAGCGTGGGCATCGCGGGCCGTGGCCTTACACCGGCGGCGCCTGGCGCCAGCGCTCCGGCGAGGTCGGCTGGGCGCCGCAGCTTCGGGAGCTGCTGGCATTCAAGCAGGTCGAGGCCGTCCTCAGCGTCGACGCCGCGGTCCAAAACCTGCTCGGGGGTGCGCCCGAGGAGGACCGCGACGTGGTCGCCGAAGTCGTCCGCAGCGTCTTCGGCCACCCGTTCACCCGCTCGCGCTCGGCCGGCAGGTGTAGCCAGCGATGCGCCAGCACCTGCTCGACGATCCCGACGCCCAGCCGGCGGCGCTGGAGGAGACCGAGGCGGGGTGGCTGCGGCTGTCGGCGCGGCTGACCCGCGAGATCGGCCGGTTGGCCGACCGCGACGACCTGATCGTGCAGGCCGCGCCGGGCGCGGGCCGCGGCTCGCCGGGCTGTTTTGTGCCGGCGCTTGCCACCATCGAGGTCGATGGTCGCCTGCTCCCCAAGGCGGTTGACCAGGCACATGCCCGGCCGCGGCGGCTGTCGGACCGGGAGCGCTATCCGGTGCTGTGGGGGGTGCTGTCGCACGAGGCCGGCCACGCCCGCCACACCTGCTGGCAGATCCCCGATGACGCCCCTGCCGCCACGGTCGCCGCGGCCAAGCTGCTGGAGGAGCCCCGCGCGGAGGTCGGCCAGCTTGGCCGCCGGCCCGGGGATCGTCGCTGGCTGCGCGCGTCGGCCACCGACCTGGTCTTGGAGGGGGAGATCCCCGACGAGGCGGTGACGCCATGGGCGGCCGCGCTGGTGCTTGGCCGCGTGGACGCTGGCGTGCTGGACCCCGACGAGGCCGCCCCCCTGACGGCGATGGTCGAGGCCACGCTCGGCAAAGACCGGCTGGGAGCGCTGCGTGCGGTCTGGCAGGCCGCCCTGGAGACAGCCGACGATGACGGTGAGGCGATGCTTGGGCTGGGGCGGCGCTGGTGCGGTCGATGTCGACCCCGACGGCCCCGACCCCGACCCCGACGCCGATACCGATACAGGCGTGGGCGCCGGTGGGCAGCGCACGCCGGAACAGGGCGCTGGCGGCTCCGACCCGAGTGGCCGGGCGGAGGCTCTGTGCCCGCGCTCGCCCATCGCCGAGGCGACCCGGCAGGTCCTGGCGGCGGTGGCCGCCAACGACGCCGAACAGGCCGCCGCCGAAGCCGCCGCCGCGGCAGCCGCCGAGCGAGCGGCGGCCAAGGCCCGCGAGGCGACCAGCCGCCGCCACGCCCACGACGCCGCCGCCACGGTCTTCGCACCCCACACCCACACTGGCGGCGCCGGCACGCCAGCCACCTGGACCACCCGGCCACCCATCCCGGCCGAGCGTGCCGCCGCCCGCCGCCTGGCCCGCCAGCTGCGCGCCGCCAGCCACCGCGACCGCGCCGCCACCCACGTCACCTCCAAGGCGCCGCCCGGCCGGCTGCAGGTCCGCGCCGCCTTGGCCGCCGACGCCCAGCGCACCGCCGGCCTGCCGCCGACCGCCGAGCCATGGGCACGCACGGTCCACCGGCACGTGCCATCCCCGCCGTTGAAGGTCGGCATCGCCGTCGATGTCTCCAGGTCAATGCAGCCGTTCGCCAAGCCGCTGGCCTCCGCCGCCTGGATCCTGGCCCGGGCCGCCGGCTGGAGCTACGCCACCGCGGCCACGGTCTGCTTCGGCGAGCAGGTCACCGCGGTCACCCGCCCCGGCCAGGTTCCTGCCCAGGTCCGCGAGTTCGCGCCGACCACGCCACCGAGGTGTTCTGCCAGGCCGTGGACGCCTTGGACGGCGCGGTGATCGGCGCCGCCGCCCAGCGCGCCCTGCGGGCCGCGCCATGACCGATCCCGCACCGACCAGCAAACCGAGTGATCGCGCTACTGCTCGACTGGCGGATGGCGGCGAGGACTCGGAGCCTGTGAAATCGGCGACTGTTCGACTGTCCGGTTCGGCCGGCATCGGTCATCACCGAACGACCAGCCGTCACCTGTTCGCGACCAGTCGGTTGGAGGCCACCCCGAAGCGCTCGGCCGCACCTTTGACACGGGATCGCACCCGTCTGTCATCGACGGTCGCGCCACGCTGATGATGTGCAACGACGACTCAACTCGTCCACCTCTATAGATAGAGGCTTGCGATGGGCGTGGCAGAGGCCGCTGTCGCCTCTATCGTGTAGCCTCCACAGAGGACAACTGCATGATACGTAGTTTCTCGGCCTATCCGCGCAAGCCGTGACCCGACAGGGCGACCGGGGTCACAGCGAAGGAGTCTGGTCATGAACGTCGATGCCATCGAGGCTGTGCGCCTCGGCCAAGCTCGCTGCCAGCGCACGACCTCGTGTTACGTGCAGGAGTGTTACACCCTCGCCCTTGATGAGCTCCTGCGTCATCCCGAGAATGAAGGTTCTCCGGAACAGCTGCTCAGCAAGGCTCTCGCCCACGCCCGGACGCATCTACGACGTCGCAGGGCGATCATGGCGATCAGTGCCGCAAGTCACCTGATGGAGATTCTCGATCCGTCCGGTGGACGGGCCGGCGACGAAGAGCACCTGGTATTCGTTGAATACCACGATTGGCTCGGTCGTAGCGGTTTGCGGCGCGACCAGCGCCTGCTGCTCGCCTCGCAGATGTACGACATCGATCCGACCGAACTCGCCGTTGTGCTGAGTCTTCCCGTCGCCCGAGTGCGTGAGCGGCTGGCTCGGGCACGGTCGGCAGCCCGGCGCGTGTGGGTTGCGGCGTGACTGCCTTGGCAACGCCGCGGCTCTACAAGCTTCGTCCCTGGTTGATCAGAGCCTTGATTCCTGAAGGAGTGCCGGGTTCCTATGTGCTGTACCGCCAGGGTGTGCCCGTCTACGTTGGGCGGTCAGACACTGACCTGCAGCGCCGGCTGCTTGCGCATACGGCGAGCATGCGGGGCGAGTACTTCAGCTTCAGCACCTGTACGCATGCGCTCAACGCATTCAGCTCGGAATGCGCCCTCTACCACGCGCCGCCTCCGGGCGGGATCGAGAACAAGGTGCATCCGGCGGCTCCTCCGCAGTCCGGGGCGCTGTGCCCCTTTTGCCCAGGCACCATTGCCGCATCGCGAGGCAACCGCCTCCAAGCCCTGGCACACCCAGTCGGGCTCTCGATCCAAGAGCCGCGACCGCCCCACGACGTGGAGGATACGAGGCAACAGGACAACCGACAGCAAGGGAGTGCGTCATGACCAGCACGCCGCTCGCGACTGAGCTGCACCTTCCGCTCGACGGGGACGCCCTGGCGCCAGGGCGCGCCGAGATCGTTAAGGTCGACACCGCGCTCGAATCATGGCGGGATGCAGGCTTCGACCTGACGGCAGCGGTCGGGGAAGTCGTGGACAACTCGGTGGAGGCCGCCGCCACCAGGATCCGGATTCGGACCTATCCCGAGGCGAGCAACGCCGCCAAGAAGATCGAGGCGATGGCCTTTGCCGACGACGGCAACGGCATCGGCCCGGAGATCCTCGCCAACGTGCTGTCCCTGGGGTTCAGCACCCGCTACAACCAGCGCAACGGACTTGGCCGATTCGGCGTTGGCCTCAAGCTCGCGGCGCTCTCGCATGCCAAGCGCCTCGACATCTACACTCGCACCCCCGGCAGCAACAGAGTCTGGCACGCCTTCCTCGATCTTCAACTCATCGCCGAGCACAAGCAGAAGGTCATTGAGCGCAACGAACTTGACGACTTCCCTGCCGAGTACGCCGACCTGATGATCGACGGCCACGGCGAACCATTGCCGTCGGGGACGCTTGTGGTCTGGTCCAAGATCGACCGCCTTGAGTCCGGCGGGCGCTACAAGAACGACCTCAAGCAGCGACTCGCCGAACTGCAGTACTTCCTCGCCCGCGCGTACCGACGCTTCATCGACACCGGCCTTCGCATCGAACTCAACAATCGGGTCATCACCCTGCACGACCCGACGTTCCAGCTTGAGAATCCTCGCGTCGAAGACAAGCTCGGCAAGGACGTCCGCGGCGAACTGATCTCGAGAGACACCATCGACATTGACGGTGAGCTGGTCACGGTCACCGTGGCGCTCGTCCCCTCCGAACTGATCCAGGCGCGCGGCAAAGGCGACGCCGGGATCGTCAAGGACCTGCACATCCCCGACAACGAAGGAAAGATCAGCTTCCTGCGGCAGGGACGGGAGATCAACTACGAGCTCGTCCCACGGATGCTACCCGACGGCGGCAAAGCGTGGGGTGACCGGTACATCGGCATCGAGGTGGAGTTTCCCGCCACGCTCGACGAGTACTTCCAGGTCCGCCACGTCAAGCGCGGTGTGGTGCCGGTCGACAAGCTGTGGCAGGAGTTGAAGAAGGTCCTGCACCGACCGGTCATGGCCGCGCGCAAGAAGTACAAGGAGCGCTGGGACGCCATCGAAGAGGAGACCCGACGGATCGGCGAGGACCACTCCACCGCTACTGATGTGGTGGCGAAGGTAGACCAGACCGCCCCTCGGGGTCGTGCCGGCTCGGGCATGTCCACCCAGCAAGCGCAGCAGAAGGTCGACGAGGTAATCGAGGAGCTGCAGATCGATGCCAAAGCCGAGCCGGACAAGGCCAAGCAAGTCAGGGAAACCATCGCCCGGCTCCCCATCTCGATCGTGGACAGCACCTGGCCCGGCAAGGAACTGTTCGACATCACCCATCTCAACGGCCAGGCCATCCTCAAGCTGAACCACGGACACCCCTTCGTCCGCGAGATCTATGACGCCGTCAAGAATGCAGCCGACCAGCCTGCCGACGAGGTTGACGCCGCCGAGGCGATCCGCCTGCTCCGTAAGGTGGAGCTAGGTCTTGAGCTTGTCCTGCTCGCCTACGCCAAGGCCGAGAACATGCATCGAGACCCTGATCTCGCCTACAGCGACCTGCGCAGCCACTGGGGACAATTCGCGGCCTCCTACGTCAGGAGCGCCCTCAAGGACTTCGACTGATCTGACCGAACAGGCCCGCGGGGCGGCCGGGCGGCCGCCCCGCGGGCCTGCGCACTCAGGCGAATCCACAGCAGGTCATCCACCCCTTGCCGAGGTCGGAAGCGCGCCATACCGTCGACCTCGTCCTTCCGCCTCCCGGCAACTGGAACGCTCGAAGGATAGTTGTCCACATTCTTGGGTGAGCACCTTCCGCGCTTGCCTTCTACCGGCCATGCTTGCGTGACCGGTTCGGAGACGGTCAGGCCGGCGCTCGTCCCCCCGGGCGAGGTTCCCCTTCGGTGCGCGACCTCACCGAAAGAGACCATCCTGGATTCTGGCTGTCGCACATCCGTTCGACAATACCTGAGAGCCGGTGACTCCTGGAGGAAGGATCGCGGAGGTGATAGCAACCTCCAGGAGCCCACGGTATGGTCTTCGCGGCGGACGACAGGAGGATACGATGCAGGAGCATGTGGCGCCCGAGACAGACAGTCCTCCGGTGATCTACCTCGACTACAACGCCACCGCCCCGCTCCGGCCCGAGGCCCTCGAGGCGATGCTCCCTGTCCTGAGGTCCGTGGGGAACGCCGCGAGTCCCCACCGCCTCGGACAAGATGCTGCCGCAAGGGTCACAACTGCCCGCCATCAACTTGCCGACCTGCTTGGCTGTTCACCCGGTGAGCTCATCTTCACCTCGGGAGCAACTGAGGCCAACAACCTCGCCTTACGTTCGGCCGTCGCGCGTGGTGGACAGCTCATCATCAGCGCCGTCGAGCATCCTGCCATCCGCGAAACAGCACATGCGTTGGCGTCCGACGAGTCCGGGGATCCCGTGGTCCTCCCGGTCGACAGGGACGGACTGCTCGATCTCGACGCACTGCAGCACGCCCTACAGTCAGGTGGCGTGGCGCTTGTGTCCATTATGGCGGCTAACAATGAGACCGGCGTCCTCAGCGATCTCGACAGCATCGTGAAGATCGCCCATGAGGCTGGTGCCCTTGTGCACACCGATGCGACGCAATTCGTGGGACGGCGGCCCTTGGAACTTTCCGCCCTTGATGTCGATCTGCTTTCGCTGTCTGCGCACAAATTCGGCGGGCCGCAAGGCGTCGGCGCATTGTTCATCCGTCGGGGAACCAGACTGCCCCAACGGCCCGTGCTGTACGGAGGCGGACAGGAAGACGGGTGGCGTGCGGGCACACTTAACGTAGCCGGCATCGTTGGGACCGGAGCAGCCGCCGCTGCCGCCCACGCCAAGCTTGGAGAAGAGAGCGCGCGAACGGCCCTCCTGCGTGACCTGCTCGAAGAAGCCATCCTCACCAGACTTGCAGATGCGCGCATAAATGGGCACCGCCAATGTCGGCTCCCCAACGTCAGCAGCCTCACGTTTCCCGGCGCACCTGCCGACGCGATCTTGACGGCCATGCCCAACATTGCCGCCTCGGACGGCAGCGCCTGCGCCTCTGGAGCCGTCTCACCAAGCCACGTCCTGCTCGCAATGGGCAGAACCCGCGAGGAGGCAGAATGCACCGTTCGCTTTTCTCTTGGCTACGCCACCACGCGAAGTGAGACTGAGCGTGCCGCCCGAGCGGTCGTCGCGGCAGTCATTCAGGTACGATCCGACCTCGTTGCCACGGCAAGATCCTAATGACAGTGACACCAGCGTACGAGTCAACTACTGCTCACGTTCGGAAGGGTACCTGGCCGATGTCTGACACCCGACTTGCAGAGGCGGCGACCTTGTCGTTCGCGCGTCATGAGACGTTCGCCCCTCGATTCGGGTGGCTGCACAAGGCCTACATCGCGATCAGCAACGACACCGACGTCTTCTTGCAGAAGGACGCCTCTGTGGTCCTTGGTGTCGGCAAGAACATGGTCAATGCCATTCGCTACTGGGCATATGCCTTCAAGCTCACCATCGAGCACCCGAAGGGGGGCGCCTCCCGGGCGTTCGTCGCTGCCCCAACGTGGGAGGCATGTTGGCTCCTCGACGAGAATGGCGCCGATCCATACTTGGAGGACCCGAGCAGTCTGTGGCTCTTGCATTGGTGGCTTCTGTCTCCGGTATGTTACGCACCTACTTGGTGGGTCGCCTTTCACGCTTTACCGTCCTCCCGGTTCTCCGAAAGCGAGCTGGCTGACTTCGTGGCCAGGCACGTGCGGCTTGCCGGATGGGAGATGCCGGCCGCAGCGTCGATCCTGAAGGACGTCGACTGTCTGACAAAAATGTATGCTCCGCGCAAGACGCCCACCGGTTCCCCAGGGAGCTTCGAGGACCTTCTCGACTGTCCGTTCCGGGAGCTCGGCCTCCTTGAAGCCGTAGAAGTCCGACCCGGAGAAGGCCGCACCTGGCGGTTCACCAGTACGACCCGGAGTACCCTCCCATCTCGGGTCATCGCGTATGCCTGCCTGGACTACGCAGGCCGCCACACCGGCGGCGCAGGCTCAGTATCCCTGGCGCGTCTCGCCAATGAGCCGGGTGGGCCCGGACGGGCGTTCCGGCTGCGCGAGCCGGAATTGGCTGCCGCGCTCGAAGAGGTGTATCCGCAACATCCGCAAATCACCGTAGCCGATGCCGTCGGGCAGCGAAGCCTGGTATTCACCACCAACCCCAGCACACTTGCTTGGAACGTCCTCGACGCGCACTACAGTCATGTAAGAAACAGAATCCCTACCAAAGAGCAGTGGCTCGCCGACCACAAAGAACTCGACGCAGAACTTCAACGCCGACAGCGCGCCACCAAGCCGCCCGCCCTCGCCAAGGAGATCCCATGAGCGCCAAAGCGGCCCGGACGTGCAGCGCTGATCGTGCAAACACTCCTGAAGTACCCATTGGTATCAGTATTATCGGCTCCCAGCTCCGCTCCACCAACCTTGAGCGTGACGTGCAGGCCGACTCGCTGCCGCCACTGTATGTGGGGGTGCGGGCGCAAGATACGCTCAATCGGCTCACTGCCGCCCTTGAGGATCTTGCCCGGACGCGCGCCTGGTCGCTGACAGGGCCTTACGGTTCCGGGAAGTCCAGCCTGGCGCTGCTGCTTGACGCGCTGCTCGGACCGGACGGTCAAACGAGAAGACAAGCCGACCAGCTCGTCGCCGCGGCCAACACCGCCTTGATCGAGCGACTCAGCAAGGTTCGTTCTCTACGTGCTCCCCACGGGTTCCTGCGGGCGGTGGCGACTGCCCGCCGCGAGCCACTCGGCGCCACCTTGGCGCGCGCGTTGCGGACGGCCGCGCCTCGGCACTGGCCCCACGGACAGATTCCGAAGCGTATTACCTCTGTCCTCAAGCCGCTGCACGAAGAGGAGGTCAGCAGCGCCAGGTTACTCGACGCCATCGAGGCCTTCTGCACGGATGAGCCTGTTCTTCTCGTCATCGACGAGTTCGGCAAGACGCTCGAATATCTTGGCGGCCGCGGAGACCTCCCCGATGCCAACGACGACCTGTTCCTCCTTCAAGAGCTCGCCGAGCTTGGGGCCGGCAAGAACGGGCTGCCGTTGTACATCCTGACCCTACAGCACCTGTCGTTCCTCGATTACGCCTCTCACTCCACCGCGTTGCAGCGCCGTGAATGGGCCAAGATCCAAGGACGATTTGAGGACATCAGCTTCAGTCCTGATCTAAACGATGCGGTTCAGCTCATCGGGCGTTGCCTTGACCACGCTGCTGTCCCCGCCGCTGGACGACAACTCATCCATCGGCATGCAGAAGCTGCCGGCAAAGCATGGTCAGAACGCGGGCTCGGCGGCGTCCTCGCGGGGGACGCGCAGCGCTTTGCGGCGCTGTACCCCTTGCACCCCCTCACCGTGGTTGCAGCGCCATTGCTCGCTGCCCAGGTCGGCCAGCACGACCGCAGCCTGACCGGCTTCCTAACCAGCGACGAGCCACATACCGTCCAGCGGTTCCTCACCACCTACGCCACCAAGGCGCCCACCAGAGCGAACACGGTTCGCCTGTCACAGCTCTACGACTACTTCCTGGCCTCCGGGCGCACCACCGTCCTTGCCTCAGCCAACGCGAGCCGCTGGATCGAAATCGACACACGGATCAGCGAAGCCCACGGGCTCCCCGACATCGATCTAGAAATCCTCAAGACCATTGGCCTGCTAAACCTCATCGACTCCGCCGGAGCGCTTCGAGCCAGCCCCGACATGGTGCTCTTCGCCCTGACAGATCCAGTACGCTGCACCGACGAATCCGCCCGCAAGAAGCTGCTCGCGCAGCTCAACCACCTGGTCGACCGCGGCTTCCTCGTCTTCCGCGAGTTCAGCGACGAGTACCGCCTGTGGCAAGGCAGCGATGTTGACCTGCGAGGCCGACTCGATGAGCTCCGGGAGCGATGCGACGATCACGCTGTTGTCAAGCTGCTCGCACGCAACCTGCCAAGCGCCGTCGTCGCCGGCCGTCACAGCCAGCTCACCGGAATGCTGCGTCACTTCATCACCACGGCGAGCGAATCCGACACCGGGACGATCAGCGGACCGCAGATCGAGGACCCCGCCGATGGCCTGCTCATCTTTCACTTCGGCGACGAGCGCAACCTCCCAGCAGTCACCTCGCCGCTCCCAGTCGCCATCGGCATCTCCGCCCGCGCTGACACGGTGCTCGAAGCAGGCCGGTACCTGCTCGCCCTCCAGGAGTTGCTTGAGGATGCGACCCTCGACGCGGTCGCCCGCCGGGAAGTGACCGAACGCCTCGGTCAGGCCCGTGCGATGCTTGCCACCGAACTTACCGAAGCCTTTGTTCCCGGCCGATCAGGCACACGGTGGCAGCTGCTGATCCCAGACGACGATGCCGCAACCGCCCGTGTATTGGGCGATCCGCTTCCCGCACGCAGCCTGGCCGGCGTTGTCTCTGCAGCCTGCGAAGAGGCCTACCCGTATACCCCGCGGATCCGCAACGAGATGCTTGGGCGTCATCAGCTCACCAGTCAGGGTGCCAAGGCCCGCCGCGAACTGCTGACCGCGATGGTCACCCATCCCGATGAGGAATACCTTGGCATCAGCGGATATGGACCTGAGCGCGCGATGTACAGCGGGGTCCTAGGATACCTCGGCCTGCACCAGCCCATGCAGGATGCTGCGGGAGTCGGAGCGGCCAGCCTGCTGCCCTTCGGCTACGCTGAACCAGGTCCAGAGTGCTCGCTCCATCCAGCCTGGCGGGAGCTGAGCCGCACTCTCGCCGGAGCGACCCAGGAGATTTCCCTCGATAGGGTGTTCCGGTTGCTTCTAGCGCGGCCCTACGGCATCAAGGCGGGCGTCGTCCCGGTCATGGTGGTCGCTGCGTTGTTGCTTCATGCTGAGGACGTTGCGCTCTTCGAGGAGGGCTCCTATCAGCCCCAACTCATGCCTGAGCTGATCGAGCGGCTCGTCAAAGCCCCGCAGCGATTCACGTTCAAGGCGGTTCCTGCCAGCACGGGGCAGCGTCGCCTCGTCCTCGACAAGCTCTCCCAGCTTCTTGAAGTAAACCTCCGTGCCCGCCCACGCAGCGCCATGCGCAATCCTGCACTGCTAAGCGTAACCCAGGCGCTACTGGACCATGTGCGCACCTTGACTCCGTACGCCATGCGCACTAGGCGAATCAGCTCCGCGGCCGTGGCTGTGCGCGACGCTCTTGTGAGTGCGCGTGACCCTGATGCACTTGTCTTCACCGCCCTACCCGCCGCCCTCGGTATGCGACCCATCAAGCCGCAGGCGCCTCGTGATGAAGCAGCCGCCGAAGCATTCGCCGTCCACACGGCAGACGCGCTGAAAGAGATCCAAACAGCAACCGACGACCTGCGTAGCGAAACTGTCAAGATCATCGCTCGCGCCTTCCGCCTGCCACAAGACCTGCGGACTCTGCGCAGCGATCTTGCGGCTCGGGCGCGAGGGTTCGCTGACGCGCTCCTAGAACCGAGCCTCAAGGGGCTCATCGCGCTCGCTCTCAACGACAGCCTGTCCGACGACTGGATCGACCCGGTGATCATCCGCATCGCCGGCACCGCCCTTAACGACTGGACCGACGAGAAGGCAGAGCACTTCCCCGTCCAGGCGCAGGCGCTCGCCGACGCCCTCGACCGAGTCAGTCACCTGTACCAGGCCGCTCGACTCGATGCCGATGCGCACCCCTTCGACGCGCAGCTCATCACCCTCACGAGCGCCGACGGCAGCGAGAACCGGACCATGGTCTACGTGCCGCACGCCGCTCGGGAGACCGCAACCAAGTTCGCCGCGACTATCCTGGACCAGGCCGAGGGCGAACTCGGCCCGGACGGCGGGCGCATCCTGCTTGCGGCCCTCACCCAAAGCCTCATCGCAACCGATGCCCCCAAGGTGATCGATGAGAGCGACCCACCTCGCAACCTGAAGAGGGTGATCCAGTGACGCAGCTCTCCAACGCCGACACTTCAACGGCAACCCGTCACGTCCTTGGAATTTCCGGCGGCAAGGACTCTGCCGCCCTCGCCATCTACATGCGCGACCGTGTACCCGAGATGGAGTACTTCTTTTGCGATACCGGGGCCGAGCTAGCCGAGACCTACGACTACCTCAACCGACTGGAAGCCGCGCTCGGCAAGCCCATCATCCATCTCAACGCAGAACGCGACTTCGACCACTGGTTGCAGGTCTACCAGGGGACACTCCCAAGCCCCCAGGTTCGCTGGTGCACCAAGAATCTCAAGATCAAGCCGCTGGAGGCGTGGATCGGCGAAGACCAGGCCATCTCTTACGTGGCCATCCGCGCAGACGAACACCGTCTCGGATACGTTAGCACTAAGCCGAACATCAGAGCCGTCTTCCCATTCCAAGAAGACGGCATCGACAAAGATGGCGTCATGCGCATCCTCGAGGAAGCCGGCATTGGCCTGCCTGCCTACTATGAATGGCGCACTCGATCCGGTTGCTACTTCTGCTTCTTCCAACGAAAGCACGAGTGGCTCGGCCTCGCCGATCGTCATCCAGATCTCTTCCAGCGTGCCATCGAGTACGAGGACAAGATCAGCTACGAAGAAAACGCCATGCAGGGACGCAAGTACACTTGGTCCCAAGGCGAGTCGCTTCGTGAACTCCTCGCACGCCGCGAAGAAATCGAGGCCAAGCATCGTGCCGCCATGGACCGTGCCGCCCGCCGTCTCAAGCCGAACCGACCACTGCTGGAAGTATTGTCAGACGCGCATGATCAGGACGACGACACGCCTCCATGCGTCGTATGCCATCTGTAGGTGCAGTCGAGTGCTGGCACAGGTCGTACACCCGAAGCGATCCTCTTTGGTGGTTGAGGCGAGGTATTCTTTACGAATGCGTCCAAGTTGCGCCTCGTGGAACGAGCGGCGCTAGAGCCGATCCACCCCGGGTGAGCGATCGATCACCCGGGATTCGGACAATGGTTGTATGTCATTGCTGGATATCTCTACGCAGGCCCTCGAGCGCATGAAGAATGTCCTGGTCGATCTCACCCGGAAACGGTCGGTACGAAATGCCCGTCGCATTAGTGCCTTGATCCCAGTTTATTCGGAGCATTCGAGAATGCTCCAGGAACTTTTCAAAGCTCTCTGGTGGCGGGAGCTCGTAGAGTAACCCGGCCTTGCCGACTATGAGATCAGTTAACTCAGCATTGATCTTCAGGATCTCCTCGACGACGAGACGTCGCCGGCCATCCGCCTCACTCTTAATCTCTTCGATGTGGTCGATGAGCTTCCATGGAGTGACCCCGGGCTGAGCATTAGGAATCTCAGTCAACTGTTCCCACAGTCGCCGGCTCAAAAGGCGCCACATGTAGAGTGGTCCGTACAGTTCATTCTGCTGACGAATGCGATAATCTTGGGCCCGGTGTGTTCTTACTGCCTTTTGCGCTTGTCGGCTTGAGAACCATGAGAAGGACGTAGTCACGAGACTCGCGCCCGCCACAATGATGGCAGCTATAACAGCGCCATTGACCCCCGCCGACTGAGCTTGCTGAGCCATCGAGAGGAGGGCTATCACGATTGGCGCCTTGCCAATAGATTGATCCAGGTACCGCGGACCACGCCGGGCTGGATGGCGCTCCAGGTCACGTCGAACCTCGCAGCTCTGACAAGGGCCTCAATGGTCGGGTGGTCATAGTATTGGAACCAGCGACGTCCGCCGACTGAACCAGCCCTCCACTCGCTTCCGGCGCCGTGTGCCACCGACAGGAAGAGTACCGCCCCCGGCTGGAGTACGCGGTGCACCTCACGGAGCGCCTCGTGAGCACCGGCTGAGGGAAGGTGCAAAAGCGACGCACAAGACCATGTACCGGCGAAAGCATTATCTCGAAATGGAAGGCACCGAAGGTCACCCTGGACTAGCCGAGCAGTGGAGTCATTCCTACGAGCGATAGCGAGCATTCCCCTGGACCGATCTAGGCCGACGGCAGTCACCCCTAATCGGGCAAATCGTACAAGATCGCGTCCTGGCCCACACCCAGCGTCGAGCACAGGACCCGTTGTGATCGGTAGTTGACTCAGGAATCGCTCAATGTACTCGGCTAGATCGACTTCTGCGTAGCGACGCGCGTACCTCTCGGCCGCGAGATCGTAGGCGGCGACCGTCTCTTCTACATATTCTTCTGAATCCAAATCCGGCTGTATCATCCTGGCTCCACCACGAGGCTAAGGAGGTTAAGTTCGTTCATGATAGATGTCTGATGCGACAGCGGAGGTGAAGGGGTTGTGCTCTCGACGGCGGGTAGCCCCGAGCAGGAAAGCTGTTGCCACGATGGTTTGCTCAGCAAGAAGCTCGACCTGCGGCCCCGCCCTCCTCAGCCACCGCCAACTTCCCAGCGGTCCGCCAGCTCGCGGGTCCCGGCCCGCTGAATCAATCGCCGCACTGTCTGTCTCGCGATGCGCGTCAACCTCCAGTGCGACATCGACTAGCAGCTGCTTCGGCTCGATGGGAGGATTGGCCAGGTACGCCCCCGACATCGGCGAAGCCCAAGCTCGACCCCCGAGCGGCGACCGCTCTTCTCACGGTGATGTCGATGCAGAACCAGCCGCTGCGGCCGAGGTGGCAGCGCGATCCGCAGCGCGGCCAGCGTCTGCCTGCAGCAGCTCGCTAGCTCATCGGTCATGGCTGAGAGGGTAACGGTCGCGCGCTGGCAACCTGCAAGATCCCTCAGGGTCCACAGGTTCGAGCGCAGTCGCAGAAGCAGCGTAGCCTCTTGCCGTGACTCTTCGCGACCTTCACGGCATCCGGCCGCTGTACATCGTGCCCCGCGACGACCTTGTCTCGGAGGTCCTCGTCCCGTGCCTGCAGTCGACCAGCAGCCTGTCGTGCATGTTCGGCTACTTTGGCAGTGCGGCTCTGCGCGACATCGCTCCGGGGCTAGCGGTCTTCCTCGGCCGCTCAACCGAGCGTATGCGCCTGCTCGTCAGCCCAAATCTCAGCGCCGACGACCTCGAGGCGATGCGGACTGGGGTGACGACGCCGGCCGAGGTGCTGGAACGCCGCCTGGCTGAGCTGCTTGGCGAGGCGGCGGTGAGCGAGAGCGCGCTGGTCCGCCATACCCTGGAGTGTCTGGCCTACCTGCTTGCCGTCCGGCGTCTTGAGGTGAAGGTGACCTACCTTCCCGATGGGCTGTTCCACGACAAGGTCTGGTTCTTCGCGGACGCAAGCGGCGCGGTGGTCGTCCACGGGTCAAGCAACCTTACGGTGGCTGGGCTGACGAGAAACCACGAGCAGATCCGTGTCGAGAAGTCCTGGAGCGGCCAGGACCAGGCGACCGTCATCACTGAGCTGGCTGAGGAGTACGACGCGCTGTGGGACGGTCGCCGGGAGTACGCCGTTGTCCTGGATCTACCGCTGGCCATTGAGCAGAACCTCATCAGGGAATACCAAGCTGATACCGCCCCGACCCACGCCGACTTCGAGGCGGCTTGGAGGCACGACTACCTGCGCGGCTTAGCCTCGCCGCCGGTGGCGGCGAACCCGTCACCCATCTCTACGCCGGCGCCGCAGTTCCTGATCCCTCCCCACCTGGAGTGGGAGACCGGCGACTTCGCCCACCAAGGTGTTGCGGTGGGCGCCTGGGAGGAGGCCGGCCGCCGCGCCATCCTGGAAATGGCAACAGGGTCCGGCAAGACGGTCACCGCACTGGTGGGCGCTCATCGGCTCTACGCCGAGCAGATCCCGCTCCTCGTGGTGATCGCGGTACCCGTCCTTCCCCTGGTAGCCCAGTGGGCCGATGAGGCCCGGGCATTCGGGCTTGGTCCGGTCATCCCTGGCAATCAGGCGAGTCGACGCACCAAGCTTGCCGCCGTCGAGTCGGCGCTGCGGCGGCTGCGTCTGCATGCGGCCACCGTCGAGTGCCTTATCGTCACCCACGACCTGCTATGCGACCGGCAGTTCCAGCAGCTTGTCGCCCAGCACCGCGGGCCGTCGTTGCTGATTGCCGACGAGGTGCACAACCTCGGCAGTCCATCCTTTCGGTCTAGTCCGCCCGAGTGCTTCTCGACCCGGCTGGGCCTGTCGGCAACCCCCGTGCGCCAGTACGACGACGAGGGCACCGCCGCCCTTGTCGACTTCTTCGGAGAGATCGCCTTCTCCTTCACTCTCCAAGACGCGATCGGGACTTGCCTTGTCCCTTACGACTACTACGTGCATCCGCTCGCATTGACCAGCCACGAGCTCGCCACCTGGCTCGAACTCACTACCAAGCTCAACCGGCTCGTCCGGAAGGCCGACGAGGGTGACCGTACGACCGAACACCGCATCCAGCTCTTGCGCAACAAGCGACGTCTGGTCCTGGAGGACGCCGCCGGCAAGCTCCATGCGCTGGACGAGGCCCTGGCGCGGGTGGGACCACGCTCCCTCCGGCATGCGCTCGTCTATGCGACCGACAAGCGCCCTGAACAGCTGCGGACCATCAATCGGATGCTGCGCCAGCTTGGGGTTCGGTTCCACCAGTTGACCGACGCCGAAACGTCACGGCCCCGCCTGGCCAGTGAGGTCCTAGCCGCCTTCCGACAGGGCGACCTGCAGGTCCTGACCGCCAAGCGCGTGCTCGACGAAGGCGTCAACGTGCCCGAGGTGGCGACCGCGTTCATCGTGGCCAGCACCACTGTCGAGCGCCAGTGGGTCCAGCGACGCGGCCGAGTGCTTCGCAAGTGTGACGCCATCGGCAAGCAGCACGCCGAGCTGCACGACTTCTTAGTCGTGCCGCCAGCCGACGAACTCGGCAGCGACGACGACGTCCGGAATCTGCTGCGAGGCGAGCTTGACCGCATCAGCGAGTTCGGCCGGCTCGCCCGCAACGCTGCGGCGCCCGATGGGGCGCTTGCGGTGATTCACCCAATCGTGGTCGACTACTTCGGCTAACACTGGGCGCAGGGGGCAAATCGGAATGGCGGTAAACCAGGCGCAACTCGTCGCCACGTTGCGCGAACAGATCGCGGTCATCGACGAGGCGCGGCGCTGCACCGGCTACCAGCAGGAGCTGCTGGACACCCTGGCACGCATCCTCGAGATCGAGCGCACCAGCAAGCTGAAGCGCATGTCGGCTCCACAAGAGGTGTCCGGTCAATGCGAGAACCTCGGCTTGATCCTGCTCGAGGGCGGGTGGCGAGGGTGACGAGACCGGCGGCGGTCAGCACGTTCAGGGTCGCAAGGAGCTGAGGTAGTGCTGCTCCTACGCCGGGCTCATTTCGAGAACTTCCGTCTTCTCAGGGACGTCGAGCTCAGCTTCTCGACCGACCTTGCCAAGCCCCTGACAGTCGTCCGGGCCGAGAACGACTCCGGTAAGACCACTATCCTCACGGCGTTGCAGTGGGCGTTCTTCGGCGACGGCGTCTTGCCGCAACTGCCTGGCCGGCCCTATCGGCTGCACCCGATCGACTGGGACGCGACCACCGCGTGGCGAGTGCCGATCAGCGTGGAGGTGGAGTTCGAGGTCACCTCCGAGACCGTCTTAGGGGATGGCGCGATGCTCGAGGAGCGGGAGGAGTTCCTGCTTCGCCGCAGCTGCACCGAGCAGGTCAGCGAGGACGGAAGTAGCGGCCGCGGCCCGTCGACCCTCGTCCTTTACCGGCTGCTGCCCGAAGGTGACGAACCAGTCGTCAACCCGAACCTGGTGCTCGAGGACAAGCTCCCGTCCAAGCTTCGGGAGGTGTTCTTCACCGACGGCGACCGTGCACTCGCCTTCATCGAGGTCGGCACCACGCAAGGCAGCAAGCGGGCCAGAGTGCAGCACGCCGTACGGGCCTTGCTGGGCTTGGACCTCATCGAGGACGCCCAAAAGCACGTCAAAGCGACGCTTGCGGAGATGAACCGGGCCGTCAAGGCCATGAGCCCAAACACCGAGGCAGGCAAGCTCGGGGAGCGGCTCGCAGAGATCGAGAGCGAGCTGTCCGAAGCTGATGAGGCCAAGGGGACCGCCACCGAAGCGCTCAGCCGGCTGGAACTCCAGATCCGGGAGCTCGACACCCATATCGCCGAAGCATTGCGGCAGGGCAACCGAGACCAGCTCGAAGCCCAACTGCGCAGCGCCGAGGACGAGCTCAAGGCCGCAGAGCGGACCGAACGCGAGCTCATCCGGCGCCACAGCGACCTATTCAAGGACACCTCTCTGGTCGTCGGCCTCGTGGCGCCGCAGCTGCGCAAGGCGAAGGACCTCCTCGCTGGGCTCAGGGAGCGTGGAACGATCCCCAAGAAATTCCTGCCCATCCTTGAGGAGGCGCTGGAGCAACGCATCTGTGTATGCGGAACGTCGCTCGCCGAGAACACCTCCACGCGCAAGCACGTCTGCGACCTGATCGAAGAGCACCGCAGGGCGGACGATATTGCTGACCGTCTCACTGACCTCAACACTCTGGCGGCCGCCAAGTACGTGGCACTGCTTGAAACTGGCGCCGAGGGCTGGGCAGCGAGCGCCCAAAGCTCCTTCCAGCTCGTGTCGGATGCTCGGCGCGCCCTGGAGTTGGCGCGAGAGCGAGCCAAGGAACTCGACGGGCAGCTCAGGGCACTCCCCGATACCGCGATCGCTGACCTGGTCAAGCTCAAGGCCGTGGCCGAGGAGCAGAAACGGGTACAGACCCGGGCCGAGCGAGACGCTGAGATCAAGATCTCCGGCCTCGGCCGAGAAAAGGCTGAGCTGACCACCAGACAAGACAAGCTGCTCCGGGCGGAGCAGAAGTACAACCGGCTGCGGGCCAACCTCCAGGCGACCAACGACGTGCACCGCATCCTGAACGCCACCTTCACCGCGATCCAGCACGGCAAGATGGGGGAGGTGAGCGAGCAGATGAACCGCTATTTCCTCGAGATGATCGTGGCAGACACCGCCCAGCACGCGATCATCCGAAAAGCAGAGATCACCCCCGACTACGACATTCTTGTCACTGGTCCTCAAAATCGCACACTCGACCCCGACCGTGACCTCAACGGCGCCTCCAGACGGGCGCTCACGCTCGCGTTCATCCTCGCCCTCACCAAGGTCAGCGGCGTCCGCGCACCCAATCTCATCGACACTCCCTTAGGCACGACCAGCGGCGACGTCAAGGAGTCGATCCTGCGCACCGCCGCGACCCACTCCACGCAGCTCATCTTGTTCTTGACCCGGTCCGAAATCAGAGATGTCGAACACCTCATCGACGCCTTCGCCGGCAAGGTCTGGACACTCAGCAACAGCGCCCACTTCCCAACGATGCTGGCCCACGACCCTGGCAGCGTTCTGCAAGGGCTGGTCTGCTCCTGCAACCATCGGCAACTGTGCGATATCTGTGAGCGACGCCGCGATGCCAACAGTGATCTCATCCGGCGGTCCGCATGAGCTACAACCCCTTCGCCCAGTACGACTTGCGCGTCCCCACGCACTTTCACGACGACATCAGCCGCTTCTCCAGAACGTTCAAAACCGCCGGGGAGAAAGCCAACCCGCTCGACAGCCCGTTCGAACGCTACGTCGACGTGTGGATGCTCGCTGTGTGCATCGGAGCCAGCGAGGGACGCACCATCGACCTAAGAGGCCCGGCCGCTCACCCGTTCATCACCGGGGTCGTCCTTGCCTCCGACCCCGACCGGATTGAGCTGCTCGAACTGCTCGCCATCGGGCACACCGGTAACCCGTACGTGATCACCGAGCCGAAGCGAGTCATCGACCTCGCCAACGGCTTCGCGGCCGCTGGCATGCCGACCGTGATCGACATGCTGCGCGGCACCCACAGCCGGCCCCTGTGGAACATCACCACGCAGCTCGTCAACCGACTTGAGGGTCCGGTCGCGGCAGCAGCCGACGTGGACGAAGCTGGCTGAGCGCCCTACCGGTGCGGAGCCACCGCGCCGCAAGCACGTGCTGACGAGACACCAGCGTCGCCCTCGGCGACAATCCCAGCCTATGAGCACCTCGTCCGCGCCGATCGAGCGGCGACGCACAGCGCTGCGCCGCACCTCCTTGTCAAAGCCAGTCGCCGTGGCATTGGCTGATGGGCTCCTCACGCCGCACACGTCGGTGTTCGACTACGGTTGCGGGCGAGGCGGCGACATCGAGCGTCTTCGGTGGCTCGGCTACGAAGCCGCCGGATGGGACCCGGCATTCTCCCCCTCCACGGCCAAGCAAGCCGCCCACGCCGTCAACCTCGGCTACGTGATCAACGTGATCGAGGACGCTGGCGAGCGCGCAGACACCCTACGGGCAGCCTGGGACCTCACCCGCTCGGTGCTCATCGTCGCCGCCCGGCTGGCAGAGCAAGCCAAAATTCGGCATGCCACCGGGCACCTCGATGGGCTCGTCACTTCCCGGCGCACCTTCCAGAAGTTGTTCACGCAAGAGGAACTGCGCGCCTGGATCGACGACACACTCGGCGTGCGGAGCATCGCGGCTGCACCCGGCATCTTCTACATCTTCCGAGCTGATGAGGCCGCCCAGCGCTACCTCGCCTCCCGCTTTCGCCGTCAGGTCGCGGCCCCGCGAGTCCGGACCAGCGAACAGACCTTTGAGGCCGCCCGCAGCCTGCTTGCGCCTCTCATGGGGTTCTTCGCCGCTCGTGGCCGTCTTCCCCGGCCCCACGAACTCGAGGGGAGCGAGGCGCTCATTGAACACTTTGGCAGCCTCCGGGCCGCGTTCGCCCTCGTCAAGCGGGTCACCGGGGCCGCGCAGTGGCAGACGATCGTCGCCGAGTGCCACCGGGACCTCCTCGTCTACCTGGCCCTGGTCGCCTTCCATCGGCGCCCCGCCTTCTCCACACTGCCCGAGGAGCTGCAATACGACATCCGAGACCTCTTCGGCACCTACAAGGCTGCCTGCATGGCCGCGGACGAGCTGCTGTTCAGCGCGGGGCATGCCGAGGACATCGACCTCGCCTGCCGCACTGCCACGGTCGGCAAGCTCACACCCGAGGCCCTCTACATCCACGGCTCCACGCTCGCCTCCCTACCACCGCTGCTGCGCGTCTACGAGGGCTGTGCACGTGCCCTCGTCGGCACGGTTGAGGGCGCCAACGTCCTCAAGCTCAATCGACGCGACGCGAGAGTCTCCTACCTGTCCTATCCCGGCTTCGAGCGCGATCCCCACCCACCGCTGCACAGTGCCGTGGTGGCGTCGCTGTCCAGACTCCGGGTCGACTTTCGAGACTACAGTGAGTCGGCCAATCCACCGATCCTGCACCGCAAAGAAGCACTCGTCGCTGCTGACCATCCCCTCCGAGAGAAATTCGCCAGGCTGACCACCCAGGAAGAACGCTTTGGGCTCTTCGCAGACCCGAAGATGATCGGGACCAAAGCAGGATGGACGGAAGCCCTAGCCCAGGCTGGCGTGCGCCTTCGGGGACACCGGGTACTGCGCGTTCGGCCTTCCACCGCCAAGTGACTCGGGACTACTGCCAACTGCGGGATAGCACACCAGGACGGCGATCAATCGATGAGAATGATCACCCGGGGTTGTGGTTTCTTCATGCCGGATTTCGTTCCGCTGCCGAGAAGCCAGCGGCAGGATAGCGCTGGACGCCTGGCCGTCGACGTTTGGAGGGATCTGGCTGGCCGGTAGGCTATTCGTCGCGCACTAGATCGTAGACAAGACTCTGTGAGGTACGCACGCCCGTGAAGCTCACGGAACTGGTCTCAGTCATCGCGAGCTGGCCGAGTGGATCGACGATGACGCGAATTCTGGGAGCAGCGTTTTGGCCCTCGACCCCGGACACGACGATGAGGAAGAAGTCAGGCGTGCTCATAGCTCGGCGAATCTGCGCGTCCTCAAGAGTGATGCGGTCGGGCTCTGCGCCGGCATAGACCTTCAGCTCGAAAAACCGTTCGAGGGCGTCCACGGCATCGGCCCCGACGCCGTGCTGCGCGCGCAGATCCCTCATAGCGTCGGCGTCGCTGGCGAGCACCATACGGACCAGTTCAAGACCGACCGACTCCTTGGTGCCGCCCGTGTAGCTGGGCGGGGCTGCACCGTGGTGCGGGGCGGCGCCCTGCGGCCTCGGCGCTGGCAGGTCTTTCGCGCGCTCGCCCCCCGTGGGGTTCATAAACCTCGGCCGTGTGCGCTGAGCAGCGAGGACCGGGGTCGGGGACAATCGGCCAATGGCCCTGTCCTTCCTCTATCTCATGGCACGCTGGCTTGTCGGCATGCTGCTCGGACGCCTCCGCAGCGAGCACGCCAAGGACGTCGAGATCGCCGTGCTCCGCCACCAACTCGAGGTGCTGCGCCGCCAGGTCAAGCGGCCCGAGCTCCGACCCGCCGATCGAGGGCTGCTCGCGGTGCTGAGCAGCGCGCTTCCTCGCCGGCGCTGGTCGATCTTCCTGGTGACGCCGGCCACGATCCTGCGGTGGCACCGGCGGCTGGTCACGCGCAAATGGACCCAGCCCGACCGTCGAGGTGGTCGTCCACCGCTCGACGACCAGCTGGTTGCGCTGATCCTGCGGCTGGCTCGGGAGAATCCCCGTTGGGGTTACCGGCGCATCCAAGGCGAACTCAAGAAGCTCGGCATCCGCGTGGCAGCGACCACGATCCGCGCGGTACTGCTGGGCGACGGGCTTGGGCCCGCGCCCCGACGGGCGTCGGTCACCTGGCGAGCGTTTCTTCGAGCGCAGGCCACCGGCATCATCGCGACCGACTTCTTCACCGTGGAGACCGTGCGCCTGAAGACGCTCTACGTCTTGTTCTTCATCGAGCTGCACACTCGGCAGGTTCGACTCGCCGGTGTCACGCGCCGCCCGAACGGGCCATGGGTGGTCCAGCGGGCACGGGAACTGTCGATGGAGCGGCCGGAGGGCATGACCACGCCTCGGTTCCTCATTCGTGACCGGGACAGCAAGTTCACACGGGTCTTCGATGACGT
>WNGE01002500.1_pt1 | contig 22428 bp, 19 predicted proteins | sample 5400651 | NCBI WGS metagenome assembly WNGE01 (sample SAMN13153370, study PRJNA577476) | soil metagenome | isolation source: 60 cm soil or saprolite under grassland replicate 2 | place: USA:California | collected 2016-06-15
ACAGACCGGCGTCCCTCAAGATTTATTTTTCCCGGTCGGCGAGGGTTCACCACTTTGCAATACCTTCACCCTCCTCAAATACACCAGTGAGGGCTACAAACCGATTGCGCCAAACTTTACTCTCAAAGAGTTCATGGATATAATGGGCCCTCGCCCAAATATGACGTTGCGTATGCTCACACGTGGTCGTGCGGCCATCCTGCCACAAATTGTCACCAACATCGGCGGTAGCTTGAAACTGATGAAGACATTATGGCCCCACATTGGCTCGGACCCTTCGTTCTGGACCAGCCGCAAGACGCTCACGCTTTTCGTCAAACCATTTATGGATGAGAGCGATATCGACATGAGCCGCATCGAACGCTGTTGTTTCCACAACGCGTCGCCCAGGGGCGTTATGTCGTTCTGCGCACTGAACGCCAAATTGCGCCCTGCACAACCACACGCCGAGGAAAAAGCCTTCATTCCATTACCCACCCGCCGCGCCAAACAACAAACGGCGGCAACAAACTCATGTTGAAGGACGTATGAAAACGATGCGCTTCTCAATCATAGTTCCGGTGTTAAACGAAGAAGCAGTGCTGGAGGACTACCTCGCTCCTCTCGCCGGACAGTGCGCCCAACATGATTGTGAGTTGCTTATCGTTGACGGAGGAAGCGCCGACAATACGGTAACTATTGCGCAACGCTATGGGCAGGTTACCCATTCAGCTCGCGGTCGAGCAACTCAGATGAATGCAGGCGCTGCGGTCGCCAAAGGCGATGTCCTGCTCTTCGTACATGCCGACACTCGTCTCCCCGGTGAAGCTTTTGGCGCGATCGAACAAACGTTGGCATCACCAGGCGTTGTTGGCGGCGCCTTTCGCATCTGCTTTAACTGTGATCGTTGGACTTATCGTTTGGTCGCTTTCACAACCAACCTTCGCTCGCGCTTAAGCACTATTTTTACCGGAGATCAAGCCTATTTTATCCGCTCAGACATTTTTCGTGCCGTCGGCGGCTATCCTGATCAGCCGCTGATGGAAGATCTCGAGATCATTGCACGATTGCGCAAGATTGGCAAGGTTATCCTGCTGCCTCTCTACGTCACAACATCAGCGCGTCGCCACGAAAAGACTGGCTTACTTCGCAGTATCCTCCTCATGTGGTATCTGCGCACACTCTATAGATTTGGCGTCTCACCCACACAACTGCAACGCCTGTACATCGACATTAGATAACGTTGGGACCCGATCATGACCTTTAACAAAATCATCTGGCCATCCGTAGGGGCCGATTTATCGCGCCCACCGCCGATTTATCGGCCCTAACACGCATCAACCTCAGCTGCCTCACCGTGTCACCCTGAGCCGCAGCGAAGGGTCTGTCTGCTTGGGCCTCCAGATGCTTCGCGGAGTTTACACTGAGCGTAGCGAATGTGCTCAGCATGACAGTGCTGTGACCCAAACGGCTTCCTGGATTATTTTTTGAAACCTCATCATCGCGTCCCAGGCCACGTTGTTTTCAAAAATGCACTTCATGCGTTACAATAGACAGGAGAAAACAACCCGATAGAAAGCGCATCTCATGGCAGAAAGTTCCATACAACCAGAAATTAACGCACCAGCAAAGACCGATAAACTGGCCATCCAGTTTGTGGAACCACCTGCTGCCATAATGCAACAACCGGCAACAACATCTGCGACATCTGCGACATCTGCAACATCTGCAACATCTGCAACAATTGCAACATCCGCAACTTCCGCAACTCCCCCAACCATCATCTGGACGCCACGTTTCATAGTGCTCTTTGCGCTGACGCTAGTAATAGCATTGAGCGCCGATAGTCTACTGACACAGGCCGTGTTGGATCGTCTCTTTAGGGAAACATGGGTTTCGCTGGCTCACTTACTCCCCGCACTTGTCTTTCTGCTGGCCATAATCATTGTTACACGTTCCTGGTGGATACGCCTGGGAGCTATTTTCGCCTCTATCTGGGTACTCTTTATAAGTCTCAATCATATCTTACCTTTTTTCAGACTTGATCCCGGTTCATCAATACCATCGCTCTTAAACGCCATCATTTGTAGTGCGTTATTCGGCGCCTACATTTGCCTCTCCATTGACCGCACACCCTTTACACGCTGGGATATCTGGTTCTTCAGAATAGTACTAATTGTAAGTATCTGTGCCGCCCCATTGATCTACATCGCTACGCCAGCGGATAGCCTGACACTGAACACAATCGAAAGCGATCTAGCAGCACTGGGTCTTGTTCTAGCCCTGCTGGTATGGTGGGCGCGCCCTTCATGCTGGAAAATGCAGCCCGGCCTGGCGCTCCTCTTCGGTATGCTGCCCGCTATTGAACTCCTTCTCTCCCTGCACGGCATAGGTACCGGAGCCACAAACCTATACCTCACCCAGGTTTCCCTGCTCTGTTTCCTCCTTGGCACCATGCGCCTCTTAAAGGGCCAGTTTCGTTAACCAATCACTGAAGCAGCCGCAATCCCCTTAATAACATACACCAGCGTCTGCATGTCCCCCACCAGGAACGTCTCCTTCACACCCACCGGCCGCGCCTCACCCTGTCTATTCACCCAGACCGTTGTATATCCAAGCTCGGTAGCCGGCACAATATCGTATTTGAACCCAAAACCAGCATGCCACACCTCTGACTTCGGCAGCCCCAACCGCTCACGCGCCAGCAGAAACCCCTTATGGCTCGGCTTGTACGCCCCCGCCTGCTGCGCCGTGATGATCTCATCGAACGTCACGCCAATAGTCCGCTCGGTCTCGGCAATGATATCGTTGTCAGTATTCGTTATCAGCACCACCTTCAAGAACTTCTGCAACTCGACAATCGCGTCCCTCGTATCTGGAAACGGCTTCCACCGACCCATCGCATTCGCGAATTCCTCGACATCAGCCTCCGCGTAAGGCAAATGATAATGATCGAAGGCCATCTTCATTGTTTCACGCAGCACCTGCCTATAAGGAAGATATGGCCCCTGGATATACTGAAACTGCACTTCTTCCCAATAGTGCTGCAAAGCGCGCGCGTCTACTCCTGTAATACGGTGCTCCGCCAATTTCTGTGTGAAATATCGCTCAATCTCTGCTTCCCAATCGATGAGCGTCCCATAACAATCAAAAGTTATCGCCTTTGGTAACGTACGCATTCTCTCTTCCTTAATCCCGAAATCAGACGGCAAAATATGACATTGTCCTCACAATTGTAGACCGTAAGAAGCTGCACCCAAAAGCGCGCTCCCCGGATTGAGAATAACATTGATCGGAACATCTTCAAGGAGCTTCACAAAACGCCCCTTACTGTGGAAAGCCTTCATAAAATTCTCACTCTCCAGGAAAACCAGGATTCGCGGCGGAATACCACCTCCCAGGTAGATTCCCCCGGTCGCCATCACTTTAAGGGCTAGATTCCCAACCTCCGAGCCTAGAATGGCAACAAATGTATTCATTGTAGCAACACACAAATCCGACGACCTTTCGAGTGCGGCATTGACAATGACCGGAGAAAAATCTGTGGCTTTCGCCAGACTTTCAGACAACCAGCGTGGCTCCTCAGCGAAGCCACTATCTCTCAGATACGAATAAATATTCGGAATACCCTTACCTGAGCAGACACGTTCATAGCTCACGTGGTCGTATCGTTTAAGCAGATAGCGCAATAGCTCGATCTCTTGCTCGTTGGTAGGAGCAAAATCGCAATGTCCTCCCTCCGAATTGTGAGCGTGATAGTGCGACGAATCATTCCACGTCAGGAACGCCTCCCCTAGACCCGTTCCAGGCGCAACGACAGCAATATTCCCATGAGCAATGAGCTGTCCTTTACTCACAGTATGCAGTTCAGAGGGCTCCAGAAAAGGGATAGAGCGAGCAATAGCCTCAAGGTCATTCATCAATAGAACAGACGAGACCTTCAAGGACTCAGCCAGTTGCTGCTCGCTCATATCCCAGGGCAAATTCGTAATTGTGGCTCGACCGGCAACGACAGGACCTGCAACACCGAAACTGGCCCGATCAACGGAGAGACCAGTTTGAGAAAGGAACGTGTGTACAAGCGCCTCCAGGCTAGGATACAATGCGCTGGGATATGTTGCCTCGACCAACGGCTTGCGCAAACCCGCCTCGGCTGAATAAATAGCCAGGTTTGTCTTCGTCCCACCAATATCTCCCGCTAGTAGCATTAATTTGCTCTCCTTTGTCATAAAAAAAATCGTGACATTACCCCTATATTGGTGTATAATAGCGTGCTTAGAAACACAGCACCAAAACAGGACTCTATACAGCAGTATAAACCATTCATGCTCGGAGAGGCAAAACGATGACCACTACGTCGACAAATATTACACGCGGCAAATATCATATCTGGACCGTCGGTTGCCAGATGAACCAGGCCGATTCTCAACGTATCCAGGCCATCCTTGATGACCTCGGCTGGGAAGAAGCCGGTATGGATCAGGCTAACCTCGTGATCCTCAACACCTGCAGCGTGCGTAGAGCGCCCGAAGAAAAAGCGCACAACCAGCTTTCACAGCTGAAACAGGCCAAGTCAAAGCGCAGTGACCTCCTGGTGGCGTTGATGGGATGCATGATTGGTAACCAGAAGACTATTGACGATTTAAGCAAACGCTATCCACATATCGACCTGTTCATGAAAGTAGAACAGGCAGACATTCTACCCCGCTTTCTCGAAGAGCGTTGGACCCCCATCTCAGGCGCAGGCTGTCTTGACATCGAATATATGCCCAACAATGACGATGACTCCGTCGAGAGAGATAACCTGGTCACTGCCGCTGAACCAATCTTACCCACCTTTGCTACTTCAACCAATACCATAGGGAAACGCACCGTATTGCCAATGGCCATCACGCCAAAACCCGGCGAACGTATGGCTCACTACCCCACGAAAATCGAACCGGCAAAGACAGGTTCTACCGCCTGGCTGCCCATCGTTCTGGGTTGTAATAAAGTCTGCACCTATTGTATCGTGCCGTATCGCCGCGGTCGAGAGCGCAGCCGCCCTGTAGATGAGCTGCTCGCTGAAGCCCGCACGCTTGTCTCGAAAGGGGCAAAAGAACTCACCTTGTTGGGCCAGACCGTCGAGGCGTATGGACTCGATTTACCAGGTTACCCCGATCTTGCCTTCCTGATGAGTCAACTGAGCACTATCGATGGCTTGCAACGCATTCGTTTCATGACCTCGTATCCGCGTCACATGTCTGATAGCATGATAGAACGCATGGCAAACCTGCCAAAAGTCTGTGAACACCTGAATATTCCCGTACAGGCTGGCGATGACGCGGTGCTCAAGCGCATGAAGCGTGGCTACACGCTCGACGAATATAGGGAAAAGATTCAGCGTGTACGGGAACTATGGCCTGGTATTACACTCTCTACCGATGTGATCGTAGGTTTTTGTGGCGAAACAGAGGAAGAGTTCCAGCACACGCTCGATCTAATTCGTGAGATTCGCTTCGACGTCGTGCATGTCGCTGCCTACTCTGTTCGCCCAGGCACTGTCGCCGCACGCTGGGATGACGACATCCCACTGTCCGAGAAGAAACGTCGCCTGCATGCCGTGGAAGAGCTGCAAGCAGCCATCTCCCTGGAAATCAACCAGCAGTACATCGGGAAAATTGAAGAAGTGCTGGTCGAAGAAGAAAACAACAAGCATGGTCGTCAACAGTGGAAAGGCCGCAATCGCGCCAACAAATTGGTATTCTTCCCAAACCCTGGCGAAGTAAGCAATATCCAGGTTGGGGACCTTGTAAATGTCAAGATTGAACAAACTACCGCCTGGTCATTGCAGGGTTGCGCAGTTGCGGTATAATAGGCAGACTATCAACATGATGATGGAGGAGGCACTTGATGACGCAAGCACAATCTTCTGAAGAGAAAGTACAACTAAAAGTCCAATGGACCCGTCTGGCGATCGATCAGGCCCTGGCAAGCCAATGGGCAGAAGCGGTCATAACCAATCGCAACATCCTGAATTTCTTTCCCAACGAAGCAGAAGCCTATAACCGTCTGGGTAAGGCATATAGCGAGTTGGGACGGTACTCAGAAGCCCGCCAGGCCTACACCCAGACGCTAAAATATAGTCCAAACAACACCATCGCCAAAAAGAATTTAGATCGACTCTCATTGCTCCAGGAAGAACCTGCCACAGTCCACACTGGAGTAGAACGCATCGATCCCCGGCTCTTCATCGAGGAAACCGGTAAAACAGGTACAACCGATTTGATCAATATTGCCTCAACTCCAATTCTTGCCAAGGTTGGCGTCGGCGATAAAGTACAGTTACATGTCATCGGGCACACCATTTTTGTGCGCAATGCAGTAGGAGAAGACATCGGACAGATAGAGCCTCGCCTTGCCAACCGCCTGATTAACTTCATGGATGGTGGCAATCGTTATGCAGCAGCCATTCTTGCCATGGAACAGGGGCTGGTACGGCTCATCATTCGCGAAGAATATCAACATCCCAGTATGTTCGGCAAAGTCAGCTTCCCATCACAAGGCGGCGGCGATACCATCCGTGCCTACACCAAAGATACCATGGTACGCTACGATCGTGGTGAAGACGATGACGAGCTTGGCAACGAAGACGAATATTACGACGGCGGCGACGAAACAGACGACCTCACCGAAGTTGACTTCGAAGGCGCCAGCGAACCCGAAGAGTAGTGGGATTCTTATGGGCAGCTACCCCATCCTTCTCCACCTGCGGCGGAGAGCAAAGAATAAATCCAAATAAGCACAATAAAGGAGCAACCAATGAACAAAACCAAAAAAGTAGCCTGGCACAAACATCTCGCAAGAGCCAAAAAGAACAAAGAAAAGCGCAAAGCATATAAAGCAAGTGGAGCCTCTACTTCCACATTAACAGCGCGGCGATAATCGCCGCGCAACCCTATTACTGGTGCGTGAGTCATGAGCAGCTCGTCAACTCCGACAACTTCCGCTTCGGTGCGCAATATTCTTACTCTGCTCGCCTCACGCGACGCCCAACTGGTCGCCGGCGCAACAGGGCTGGAACGCCGCGTAACATGGTCATGTCGCATGCGCGCGCGCCTACCCGCCTTCGAAAGCGTGCATGGAGGAGAACTTGCCCTCCTCGCGCTCTCACAGTTACGCCGCCTTGATGAACCGTTGCCTCACCTCATGAAAAGTCTGCATCAAGAGGGGGTAGCAGCAATAGCAGTAGCAGCTCCCTCCGTTGAATCACTCGGAGAAGAGGCCTGTACGCTTGCGAACCAGCATAATCTCCCACTCATCCTCCTTCCCCCTTCAGCATCCCTTGAAGCGATCGAGCGCGAAGTGATTACCTTCGTCGTCAGCTTTCGTGGAGAAATTGAACGGAAAGCAACGGAAATCTCACATCAGCTCATGCAGTTAAGCATTCAGGGAGCGGGAATACAAGGCATCTGCGAACAACTCGCCAACAGTTGCAACAAATGGGTCGTCGTCCAGGACACCGAACGCCACGTCCGCCTACAAGCAGCGCCTGCCGGCGCAGGTATGCTTGTACTGCCAGCAACCCTCGATGACGAGGCACTCTGGCAACAAGGTCTCGTCCAGATCATTGCCCCCATTCTCGTACACCATGACGTCGTCGGCCACCTCTCCCTCATAGGACACGATGGTGATTTCGATTACCTGGATCGCATCACGCTGGGGCAGGTCGTGCCAATACTGGCGCTGGAGTTCGCCCGCGAAAAAGAGCGCAGCGCCGTCGAGAGTCGGTACCAGTTGGAAGCCTTCATGGATGTGCTGCAGGGCAACTACCAACAGCCGGATGAGATGCTTGCCCGCGCCCGTTTACTGGGCTATGATCTCACGGCCCCGCAAATTGTTGCCATCTTTGAAATTCACGCCAACGAGCCTGATTATCCTCCAGGCAGCCCCCAGGCACAGTGGAGTCGCAGAGTTCGTGATGCACTGCTACTGGCGTGGCCTGCAAGCTGGATATTAACCGAATCCCGTCGTGTAATAACCATACTTCCACTTCCCTCTACAAACAATCATAATAGTAACAGCCATAGAGATGCTGAAAAAGTCATCCTTACCCGCCTGGAAAGGGTGCAAACACGTTTACAGCAGGGCAATAACAATGCTTTGCCAGCTTATTCAATTGGCCTTGGACGTGTCGCAACAAATCTACAAGGCATCTCACAATCCTATCGCGAAGCGCAACAGGCGCTGGAAATAGGACGACGACTCTTTGGCGAGAATCAGATACACTCATTCACGCACCTTGGTGTCTACCGCCTCCTCTTCCATCTCGATAGGCAAAGCGAACTCCGCGACTTTTATCGAGAAACCCTCGGCCCGCTGCTTAATACCGATACACGCGGAGACGGCACCCTGATTGACACCCTCGAAGGCTACTTCCGCTGTAATGGCAATCTAAGCGAGACCGCCCGCACCATGCACTTACACCGCAATTCACTCTTGTATCGACTGGGAAGAATCGAGGAAGTCCTGGGCCAGTCCCTCGACGATTCAGAACTGCGCTTGTCCCTACAAATTGCCCTGAAAATACGCCACCTGCTACAGTAGCTGCTCATATCAACAGTGACTATGATATACTCTTAATGTGAAAATGCCTACGTCGTGCGTGTGTTGCCGGAGCAGTTTCAGACTTTGAGAGAATTATGGAAACAAACAACAGCCACCACCGGCGTATTTCCAGCATCCGAGGAATACCTTTTATCGTGCTCGCAATCCTCTTCGTAGCTGGAGGCATTGTATTTTTCTCTAAATGGAGAATTGCTCAACCTCGTTCTCAACCTCATCTCAACATTCCTGCCAACTCAAACAATGCCATGTTCGGCTTTGATTTGCAACGCACGCGCTTCAATCAATCTGAGCGTATCCTCAACATAACAAATGTCTCTCACCTGGTACCCTACTGGTCAGCATCCACCGCAGCCTACATCAACTCCTCGCCAGCCGTGGCCAATGACATCGTGTACATTGGCTCGAATGACAAGTTAATGTACGCATTGGACGCAAAGACCGGGAAAATCCTATGGGCACACAATGCTAATGATGGCGTTGGCTCTTCACCGGCGGTTGCAGACGGCATCGTTTATGTTGGATCAAATGACGACAACCTGTATGCCTTCAACGCCAGAACCGGTGCGACTGTGTGGATCTATACAACCGGCGGCCCGATCTGGTCTTCACCTGCTGTGGCGAATGGCGTGGTCTATGTCGGTTCAAATGATCATTTGTTATATGCATTGAATGCTGCGACCGGTAAGGTTCTTTGGACTCATTCCACCGATAACTTCGTCTCCTCCTCGCCAGCCCTGGTCAATGGTGTAGTCTACGTTGGCTCGGAGGATGACAAACTCTATGCATTGGATGCCAGGAATGGGAAGACTCTATGGATCGCCACCGTCGGACTACCTTTCCGCGTCTCCTCGCCAGCCGTGGCCAATGGCATCGTCTACATTGGCTCTGAGGATCGAAACGTGTATGCATTCAATTCCACAACGGGCACTCTCCTATGGAAAACTCCTACAGGCGACTTAATCCACTCCTCACCAGCCGTAGCTCACGGCATAGTCTACATTGGTTCAACTGACAACAAACTCTATGCTTTCGATGCCATGACGGGGAAACCTCGATGGATGTTAACTACAGGAGACAGAATCTACTCCTCGCCAACCGTCGCGAATGGTATCGTCTATGTCAGTTCGCAAGATCACAAATTGTATGCACTTGATGCCATAACCGGTGCAATACTCTGGACCTATACCACAGGCGACGCAATCGACTCCTCACCAGCGGTCGCAAATGGAATGGTCTACGTCGGCTCGTTTGATGGGAAGGTATACGCGTTCCACTTGTAGAATTCTGGCGAACGAAAGCAAATGGATGTGCAGAAGCAATTGCCTTCCTTACGTTACGCCGTCTCAACAACCTTCCCAGCCGCCGCCCGTAGCAATCGATCGCGTATAGCAAGCCCCAGGCCATGTTCATCAAAGCTCCGGCAGAGAATGATATCTACACCGGCAGCTTCTAAAGCGCGTAAACCCACGAACAGAGTGGCCGCTACCTGTGCGGGATCAGCGGCATTCCCAAGACTCTGTACCAAAGCGCCACTCTCTTGAAAAAAAGGTACATCTTCATCCGCAACCAGGACACCGGCCAGCTCGCCACTCTCACATCGACGCCTGACTTCTGCCAGCATCGCTCTGCGCATCGACTCCACATTGCCCGCGAAAAGAATCAGAGGAACAGCAGGCGCATAATGGGTCAGAAGTTGACCAGGAGCCTTCTGCACTCTCTTATCATGAACATCCTCTGGCGCAGGAATTTGGCGAGTTGCCAGTTGAACATCAGGCAACATAGTCCGCAGTTCTTCAAGGCTGACACCGCCCGGACGCAAGATCGTTGGCACAGCCGCACAAAGGTCGAGCACTGTCGATTCAACCCCCACCTCACAGGGACCGCTATCGAGAATAAGTGGTACGCGCCCATTGAGATCAGCAAATACGTGTTGAGCCGTTGTGGGACTCACATGCATAAAGCGATTGGCGCTCGGAGCCGCAATAGGTGAACCCGCGGCGCGAATCAACGCAAGCGCGACGGGATGGTGCGGCATCCGCACAGCCACAGTCTCCAGCCCCGCCGTGACCAATAAGGGTACGCGCTGACTACGCGGCACAATCAACGTCAAAGGACCTGGCCAGAATGCACGAGCCAATTCCTTTACGTGCCCTGGCAGAGTAGCGGCCAGCTCTCGCAAAGCATCTTCATCAGCAATGTGTACAATCAGTGGGTCACTCAATGGGCGTCCCTTGGCAGCAAAAATGCGCTCGACCGCGCGGGGTTGCAGCGCATCTGCCCCAAGGCCATAAACTGTCTCGGTAGGGAAAACGACCACCTCGCCTGCCCGTATCAAAGCCGCGGCGCGCTCTATCTTTGCTGCCTCTGGATGAACAGGATCAACAGCCACAACTTCCGTATCTATTTTCGGCATCAGCAATATAACACCCTTATCTGGTTTTTTTTCGTCAGTTCTCAACCTGAAATCTTTTCACCTGCCCGTTCTGTTCACGATAAAGTAAAAAGTTGTCAAAAATACCCCTTTGTAGTGGAATTATCTTTTCGAGCACCTCCGTTTCATCAAGCCAGCTAACTCGTCCCTCTATGCTGTTTCTTAGTTCTCCCTCAACAACTTCGGCATAAAAGACCATGCTTAGTGTACTCAATCGCATCAATCCGTAACTAGCAGTTGAGCTATAGCCGATGAACTCATTCACTTTCAACGTCAGACCTGTCTCCTCCTTACCTTCGCGTAGAGCCGTTTGCACTGGTCGCTCTTTCCAACGCATAAAGCCTCCCGGCAAGACATACCCACCCTCAGGGCGCTCGATCATAAGATACCTGCCTTCACGTTGCACAATGATAGTTACACAGCCCAATGGAGGAAGGTTACCCGCTAGGAGGAAATTGAGGAAGGTAAAAAAAACCCCGACGGATGATTTTAACATCCGGTAGAGCGCGTTCTTCAGCACAGATGATTAGCCACCGATCTATTCATATTCACCGATCTATTCATATTCATTGTTTAGCGTATTGTACGTGCTAACAACGAATACAGCAATAGAGGTGCTTCAGTAGTGAAGCACCTCTATTGGTGAAAACTCATCGTTGTGTGACAAAAAGCAGCGCTCTCAAGGAGGACGCAACTATCGTCCTGTACGCATCTGGGCTCGGCGGACAAGAGCGTCAACGGTCACAGCAATCAACAAGACGACGCCCTCAACCATTTCCGATACATCCGTCCCCTGGCTCATTAGAGCAAGGCCATTTACCAGGCTACCGATGATGAGCGCTCCAAGTACAACCGCCCAGACCGACCCTCTACCTCCAAAGAGACTAACACCACCAATCACAGCCGCTGCGATTGCATTAAGTAGCAACACCGGGTCGATCTGGCTCGCCACGGCAGTGCCACGGGAAGCCAGGATAATACCGCCTACAGCAGCAAGCGTCGAACATAAGGTAAAGCACGCCATACGTATAACTACGACATTAATACCCGCACGCCGGGCTGCCTCAGCACTACCACCGACAGCATAGACATGACGCCCAAATGAGGTTTTCGTCATAATGAGCCAGAATAGCGCTATCAATCCAAAAAGGATTGCGGCCGCATAAGGCACACCCTGATAGCTTACAAAAATGGCCACTGCCCCCCCTACGAGGAGTGTAGTTACCACGATCTGTAAAACAACCTGCAGAAGCGTCATCGTTCTGAGACCTGCTCTCTTTCGTCTCACATAGCCGGAAATGAGACTAATGGCATACAGCAGGATGGCTATAAGTGGCAAACCGATACCCAGGTAGTTAGGCAGGAAACTCTCAGCACTACCCGCAATAGCAACTATGAAAGGGCTGTTGATGATTAGCGTACTTTGTCCGGCTAGCAGATTGAGCAGCAGTCCTGAATAAAAGATGGACGCAGCCAGTGTCACAATAAACGAGGGAACGCGCATTACAGCAACAAAGAAACCATTGATGAAACCAACTATAGCGCCTGTCAGTAAAGCAGCCAGTATAGCTACCAGGGCAGGGACCCCATTGCGCTCAGAAAGCACCGCCATGACCACTGAACAGAATACGCTGACTGAGGCTATCGAAAGATCGATCTCACCTAGCAGCAGAACCATAATGACACCAAGTCCAAGTATGCCAAAGGTGACAATCTGTCCCACCAGGTTTGAGAGATTCTCCGGCTTCAGAAATAGACCGCCAGTGACAATTGTGAAGTAGATCACAACCAGGATCAACGTAAACAATACAGGCACAAAACCAAGGTCACTGCGTAGTAATTGGCCCACCGTGCGACGGGGCATATAAGATGGTACCTCTACATCGGCAGCCTGAACTGCCTGGCCGCCAAATGCAGCCATCTTGGAAGCTTCTGATGGCTCAGGAGTATCATTTTTCTCGACAGTTTCACTCATGGATCATTTCCCTCCTACCGGGTCGTTGTCCTGGGTCGTACCATTTGTCGCCATAATCTGGCCAAATTCTGCTCCTGTAATTGACGCTACAATCTGTTCAGGTGTGGTGGTTTTGATATCAAATGTGCCCACCCTCCTGCCAAGGCGCATGACGACCACTCGATCCACTACCTCAAACACATCTGCCAGGTTATGTGAAATAACAACCACTGCTAGTCCTTGATCGCGTAGCCTGCGTATCAAGTTCAGTACCTGTCGAGTCTGAGCCACACCCAGCGCAGCCGTAGGCTCGTCCAGCAGAACCACCTTCGCCTTGCGTAAGATGGATTTTGCGACAGCAACAGACTGTCGCTGACCACCAGAGAGCGTAGCTACAGGCGTGCGTGTCGAGGGGAGTTTTACATCAAGGGTACGCAGTACATTTAGCGATTGCTTCTCCATATCGATCTCGTTTAAAGATCGCAGAAATGAACGCTCTTCACGTCCTAAAAATAGATTGGCGACAACATCCAGGTTATCGCATAGTGCAAGGTCCTGGTAGACTGTTTCGATGCCTAAGCGGTTCGCAGCCTGGGGACTGGTTATATGGACCTCTTTGCCTCCTAAAAAGATTTCGCCTTCGTCAGAAGGTCCGACACCGGAGATGACTTTAATCAGCGTTGATTTACCTGCGCCATTGTCGCCGACCAGGCCTACGACTTCGTTGTCATGGACTTCAAAATCCACTTTATAAAGTGCGCGAACTGCTCCAAAAGACTTACTAATGCCGTGCATACGCAGCCGTGGTTCGCCGCTCGGTGGTTGCTCCGGTTGAGGAGATGTCATTTCACCGACCGCGGGAGTAGTATTTTCGGCCATCTGGCCCTCCAATCAAGTCAAAGGTGGCAATATTCCAGCATCAAACAGAAGCATAAGCAAAGTATACCATCTGCTTCTGCAAATTAAAAGTGCTGGTATATCCGGAGGTGTACGTAGGATTTTTGCAAAAACGACGGCTGACGCTCACAATCTTGCGAGCGTCATGCATCGTGCAAAAATCGTTCGCACACCCTATACCTGGTGGCACCCCAAGGGGGTGCCACACATGTTCATTTCCCGAATTTTCAGGTTCACTCACCTGGCACCCACAGAGAATGCCATCTACATTTTCTCACGAGGAGAGCTAGAGTAAAGCGCCTCGCGGGGCCAGGCTATGCTAAAAACTACAGCTTATGGACAGATACCGCCAGCGCCTGAAGGCAGACCCGCACAGATTTGAGCGACTGTCACGTAATTATCGGCAATGACTGTCGATTTAATATTCGTCTTGTCCACCGCCACCGGCGTCTCGAGAACCGAGGGAATGCTCGCGCCGCTAGTGAGAGGAATAGTGGTCGACCCATTGACCACCGTGGAGGTAGCCGTCCCATTGCTGAGCGCAGCAACGAGCTGTGCAGTCCCCATGGCCTCTTTGGTGATGGCCTTGTAGACGGTCATGGCCTGGTCGCCCTTAAGGATGTTCTGGAGACCTGCCGCCGTCGCATCCTGGCCGGTGACAAGCACCTTCCCATTGAGTTTCACTGCTTTAAGTGCGGCAATCACATTGTTTGCCATACCGTCGTTGGCAACATACGCGATCGCAACTTTATTCCCATTCGCCGTTAGTGCCGCCTGCATCTCGGTTTGCGCGGTCGGGTTGTCCCAGCCAGGGGTGAATTTCTCATATACTTTCTTGAGAGCCCCACTATTGAATAACGTGTCAAGCGCGCTATGGGCACCCTTGGAGAACAGCAGCGCATTGTTGTCCGTCTGGGCACCGTTGATCATCACCGTGTTTTTAGTGCCATTAGCACTAACATAGCTCTGATAGTTAGCAGCAATATACTGACCCTGTAGCGCGCCTACCTTCGTGTTGTCGAAGGAGACGTAGTAGTTGAGGTCGTTGCTATAAGTCAGGCGGTCATAAGAAATCACAGGCACGTTCTTGGCTTTTGCTGCCGCCACGATCGCAGCCGCTTTTATACTATCGAAAGGGGCAAGTACCAGGATACAATCCCCTTTCGTTAGATCTGCCTGGGCCTGAGTCTGCTGGGTGTCAGCACTACCCTGGGCATTGTTGTAGTCAACGGTCGCACCGGGAAGTACCTGGGGAATATCAGCCAGCAATAGTGGCCTGTCTTTGTGATCCCATCGTTCGGAGGTGGCGGTCTCAGGCAAGAGCACACCTACCTTCTTGCACCCTTTGCCATTGACAGGGGCGGACGTTGAGGGTGTAGAGGTACTGGTTGTGGTGGTGGTACCGCAGGCAGCCAGCAACACCGCCAGCAACATAATACCAATTGCTGCGTTAAATGACCTTCGCTTTCGATCAAATAGTCTCATTGTGAACTTTTCCTTCCACTCTGTGCTTAGCCAAGCACGGAACTTACAACTCAGAAGCATACACTTCATGAGAACTGAAGAACGGAGCTACATAACATTCCCATACCGAAAATGTATGATAGCTAATAAAGAGTTGATGCCCCTCCTTTCTGGCCTTTATCGCCATCCATTAGATGGTTCACTAGCCTACCTTGACGAGAGTTGGCGCGTCGGCAACTTCATGCTGACTGGCTTCCTCTTCCCGCGCGACAAGAATGCGCTCCCAGGCTCTAAAAAATGGAAAGTAGATAAGAGCAGAGACGGCAAGATCAAAGAACTGCAGAAGGCTCCCCCTGACATCACCGCCGGTTGCTACAAAGCCACTGATTCCGAGAGGAACGGTAAAGGGTTGTATGACAATTGGTACATGTACCATCCCCACTGCGAACACAAAGTAGTTAATCGTGACAATTGTCACTGGTACAAGCACAAAGGGAATCATCATGAGAGGGTTCAGCGCCATTGGAACCCCAAAAGTGACCGGTTCATTAATGTTGAAGACGGCTGGACCCAATGCTATCCTCCCAACAGTACGTAACTGTGCGGATCGCGAAACCAACATAAAGATCACCAGCGGCAATGTTGCTCCTGAACCACCCAGGTGAGCGAATATATGAAAGAAAGGTTCAGTAACAATCCCCTGACCACCATTTGCGTTACTGGCTAGCGTTGTAAACCAGAAAGGGGCAGCTATTGCCGTGACAATGTTCATCCCGTGAATGCCAACCGACCAGAGCAACATCATCAATACAATTTCAGCCAACGCCGCTGGATAGCTATTCTGTACAGCTACTAACGGTTTGAACGTTTGCATGAGCAAAATAGGCAAGGTCATTTGCACGTCTTTACCATCTATGCTGGCAGTATAAGAGCTGACAAACCACTCAAGCCCCCACACAAAGGTCAACAACAAGAATGTTGGTACAAGGGCCTCAAAAGCGCGTGTCACATTCTTTGGGACACTCTTTGGCAGCCGGATGGTAAAGCGCGATCCACGGAACCAGCGCATAACCTCTGTCGTCATAATACCGATCAGGATTGCAACCAGTAACCCCTGACCACCTAAATACGGCAGGATTTCACCTAATTTCAAGTTTGTCAGATCGGCCACTGGCACACTCGCTACCAGGAACAATACCATTGCCAGTATTCCCGGTTGAACCGGTTCCGTCCGGCGATATTGTGCCAGGCTATATGCTACGCCAAAGGCAAGAAAGAGCGCCATCAAGCCAAACGAGAGTTGAAATGGCACCAGGATCGCATACTTATAATTGCTTACCAGCGCAGCAAGAAATGGAAAAGGTGGATTCGCCGCTATCAGAAAAAGGCTGCCAGCGATAATGAGTGGTAAGGTAAATATAATAAACGCATCGCGCACGGCTTGCAAATAGATACTGCTCGCGAGCGTCCCGAGTGGAGGAACGAGATATCGTTCAAACCAGTCGCTGCTGCGCTCAATAATACTGCTCACGTTGCCGCCTTACCTTCCTGCGTGCTCTTCTGCAATAAACGTAGTGTTTGATATCCATCGCTTCAACGCCGCTATCGCGTCTGTTTGATATCCATCGCTGCAACGGCGCTGCCGCGCCTACGCTTCGCGTCAGCAGCGATGCAAGGAATTACCTCCGGTCAGCAGCGATGAAATGAAGTACTTGCTCCAATACTGCCTGTCCATTCATCGTCGCGTAATGAAACGGTTCAATCATTGCCACAGGTTTCCCCACTGAAGCTGCCAGTTTCTCAATGCTTTTGCGTAGATGACGAATCTGCGGTGCAATGAGTACCACATCACAGACATCGACTTTCTCTGCATATTCCCCCGCGCTCAAAGCCTCGACGGTTAGTTCATAATTGCGCTCTTTCGCAGCTGCGAGCATACTATCCACCAGAAGACTGGTCGACATACCCCAGCTACACACTATCAATACCCGTATCATGACAACTCCCCCACGAGTACTTCCTTGCATCGCCGCTGAGCGTAGCCAATTCCTTGCATCGCCGCTGACCTCCCATCAACCGCGCGTGCGATGCGCAGCATCGCGCCGCGTATAGTAGGGTTGACCCTTGCGGTCAACCTGGCGCCGTTGCAGCGATGGCTTTCAAACAGAAGCGCTAGCGTGTATAGTAGTTGACCCTTGCGGTCAACCTGAGTTGCTTTCAAATTTTGAGCATCTGGCCTGCAGCGTATATACCATATCGCTACACACTACAACAGCACTAGCTCGCTCACGGGTACATATAACTATCCTGCAATAATCATGCCAAATTGTGTGCTACACACATTACACACTCAAAAGATAGGTTGTCCTGATAGCTACAAAAAATCTATCTGCAACAATTTCCCTCTGTAGGGACCGATTTATCGCGCCCTAGTTGATAAAAATATCTACCTGTCTGAGAATGCCAACAATATTATATGCTTCTTCATCAGGCATTGGACGGCCTATCTGCGCACTCAACACCTGGAGGGCACGACGGCAGATACTCAGCTCGCGAGGAAATTGTTGCCCAACCTGTGTACGCACAGTCTCACTTACAAGGATTCCCTTATGTTGGATACCACGCTCCAAAATACAGGCGAGATGAAGCATTAAACCTGCCAGCACCTCGATATCAAATGTCTCTCCCACCTCGACCTCAATCAACTCGATCATATGATCGATCAAAGGCATCGCTCGAGCAGGATTGAGAAATAAAAGACTCTGGCCAAGTGTATGGGTGATCTCACGCACCAGTTCGCTGCGCTGAGTTATCACTGGGGTTGAGCCATTAGCCGGCAACATCGAGCCAGAAAAGCCACCAGAAGATTCAACAACTTGCTCCGGCGCACATGGAGGTTGTAGTAAAGCCGGGTCTATCAACGTTCCGCCAAGCAGAGTGCGTAAGCGCGCGATACCATCGCCAAAGAGAAAATCTGTGAGGGCAATAAAGGGGTAGCTCTCCAGGTGTGGATTAATAGTTCCAACAACAGCCACGACGTCTCTATTTCCCACCAGGCGTTGAACATCTGCCTCGGTCTTACCTGACAGGTTGATGTCCATACAAATAATTTCCACCCCCTGCTGACGTAGACCAGGAAGATGCTCCTCAATCAACTCGGCAATCTTTGCCGCGCTACCAAATCCTGTCAAACATACTGAGAGAATGACCCTTGATCGTTGCGATGCCGTAAACTGCACATTCAACCCGTCATTTTCATTCACCATTGCGTTTCGTTGTGGGAACGACGTAGGGAACCGATTTATCGAGGTTCTGATTTTGCTCGATTCGTCTACGGGACGGTACAGACTGAAGGTCTGGAGGCTTGCAGCCAATTGATCAAGGGTGACACTCTTAGAACGCTGAGCCCTGCGCACAGCCTCAACCACCAGTGGCGCACTGACCCCCGCAATGGCGCGCACCTGCACTCCTGCCTGCCCGTCGCCACGCATCACCAGTTCGCCCAGGGAAAGCAGCGAAGCAAAATCAACAAACAACAAAACCCCTCCGCCCTGATCTGCCACGCGCACCCAGTGCGCCACAAGGCCGAGCAATTCCTCCGGAGATTGTTCCAGCGTTAGTTCCACCCAGCGTACCGAGTTAACCCCGACCAGCGTATTCGCCAGCTCCGCGAGGCCTGCAGCAATACCCCGTCCATGGGCCGCAACGACAATACCAACTGTAGACTGTTCGCTGCTTAGTAAAGCATCAGCATTAGCTAACAGCACCGCCAGTACATCCGTCTCGCTTTCTGGCAGAGTTACACCAAGCGCCGAGCGGAATTGTAGCAACGCCCCCTGCGCCACCTCGTATTCGATTGGATAAGTGAAGCGCACGGACTGAATGGCCGGCTCGACAATCATTCGACCATGCGTAATATGTTCAAGCGTACTGGTGAGATGCATGGCAAGCACCAGTGCCAGTTTTTCAGGAAAGGTTCGTGCTAGTTGCTCTTCAGCATATTGTACAATGCGCTGGCTAACCACCGCTATGCGTTCATCGACCAGGTTAGTAGGGGCATCCCTTGGGGTGCCCACCTGTTCCGCAAAACGTTGAAAATAGTGCTGTATATCAATGTGGAGCAGCCTGTTGATTTCATTTTCTTCCAGTCCACTGCGGCGGAGTATCCCCAGGTCTCTACTGATGGTATCGTAGAGATTCTGTGCAGACCCTGGCAAACTGTCCAGACTCAGACCGGTCGGTGTAAAAATATGGGTTGCCTCAAGCAGGTGCGATACAGGCTCCAATGCACGGTTTAGTTCAGCAGTACGTAAGAGACCGCGCCGCACATGATCTGGTAAGACTCCCACATGGATATGTAATTCAGCAAGATTGTTGGTGCGGTATTCAAGGTAGGCCCATGCGCAAACAAGTTGTACATCAGTACGCAACTGACCGATATTGCCAGGACACTCGTAAAGAAGCAGAGCCCGCAAAACTTGCGGCGCAACGTGGATATTCGCTCCAATGCTACTACATTCAGTGGTAAAAAAGGCACGCAGCAGCTCGTAGCGTTCCATCATCATTCGCTCATTGAGGCCCGGCAGACTGATTGTCATCGGAATTCGTCTACGAAATGTTGGCAGTAGCGCAGTATTGGGATCTTCCGTGGTAGCAGCAAGTAGCAGCAGTGAGGATTCGCGCTCCTTCACATCGCCCATACGCCGGAAACGTTCCCGGTCCATCAGGTATAATAACATTTCCTGACCTTCTGGAGGAAGGCGATGTACTTCATCAAGAAAAAGAATACCCCGGTGAGCTTGCTCTACCAGCCCTTCACGATCATGGTCCGCGCCTGTATAGGCCCCACGCACAACACCAAAGAGATGTGCCATCAACAATTGGGGATTGCTCGCGTAATCGGCACAGTTGAAACTAATAAAGGGTGCATCAGCAGGCAATGCGTAGAGTTCCAGTGCAAATCCATGCATCAAACGAGCAAACGTCGTTTTACCAACGCCGCTCGGGCCACAGAGCAAAGTGTGCAGGCCACGTGGTGGGTAAAGCATAGCAGCCTTGGCCTGCTGAATAGCAACTTTCAACCCCTCCCCCCCACCAATTAGCGTTTCAAAACTGGTAACAACAGCGCCTATGTGAACAGAGGCAACGACTGCCAGAGGCTTCCCCGGCTCTTGCGTCACGCGCAGGGGTACATCATGATGGTACTCAATTTCAGGTGGATCCTCCACCATTACTGGAGAGTATTCCGCTTGAACACTCTGCCAGTTGCCGTTACTACCGTTGTTACTACCGTTCTCGTGGAGTGGCCCAGTAGAAGGAGTTTTAACGGTAAAGAGCACAGGACGTCCAGGGATACGCTTAATCTTCCCCTCATTGGTCAATAGATTAAGGTCGCGACTTGCATTGGTTCGATCAACGCCAGCGAAATCTGCTACATCTTCAGCGCTGAAGCCAGCATAACGACGCAACGCACCACTCTGTGCTGATCGCTGTGCACACATTGATCGCAATGCTTCAAGTATCCGATCTTTGCGGAGCACGGAACGACTCCTTCCAGGCAGGCTTTACGAGGCTACCTGTGTTTCAGTGTGATATATACACCTATGTGGGTAAAAAAATAGTATTCAACGTCTCTGTCATACAATAAATACCCCTCATTATATTACGGCTCAAAACAGAGCAATGTCACAATGCTTTACTTTCCCCTATGTTGCTCGCTAATTTCGACCAATTGCCGCTAATTTGAAAGGCATTGTGCAGTCGCCAGGATGATTCACAACCCTTTCTTCGCCTCGCAAAAAGAAAGAGAGTGAGAGAAACAAAAATCATCCAGGAGCCAAATTGACCAACAATAACTGCATCAACAACAAACGTCAAAATAAACTCTGCAACTCCAAAATTAAATGGAGCAATTTGCTCGGTATCTGCTCCAAATACCGAGCACACCTGAAACAGTGATACACCTGATACACCTGATACTCTTGTAACAGTGATACACCTGATACACCTGATACTCTTGTAACAGTGATACACCTGATACACCTGATACTCTTGTAACTCTTGCCATTCTGTTCGAGAAAAAGACTGCTGGCTCACATGCAGACTGATACACCTGATACAGCAGAATAGGTGAATTATCCTTGCAGTTGCAAGAAATTCGTATGGCATGAGCCGCAATAGCAGCATGTTCACAATAATTCACGGACCCCGCCCCCTCTCTGAAACATCGATTGCCGAAATCGCAATGAGTATACCTCCCACAGGAGCCTCATTCCTACTTACAAGCAAACAGGACCCCCACTGCCATCATTGCACAACAGCACCACTGCCGTACAAACACCATCCAAATATGCGACAGCCTCTTGCTTGACACAATCCTCATTCATTCATCCTCGTCCTCCATTTTTGGATACCCCTGGCTTCCAGCCATGGGGAGGAAAAAATGGCTGCCCGCAGGCAGGAAACCCCTTGACGTTTGTTCCATGCTCTGCTACACTTCTCTTATGAACGAAACACTCACTAGAACCATCTGTATCAAGCTTGACGTGAACGGTCACGATGCCGTGTTGCAAGAGACACACCAGCGTTTCAATGCAGCGGCATCCTGGATCGCTACCGTGTGTTGGGATCAGCGCATCACGAACACCAACACCGCTCATCACCGCGTCTATCGTGAGACGCGTTCCCGCTTTGGGCTGGGGTCGCAGTTGGCCTGCTGTGCGCGTGCGAAAGCCGTTGAGGCGGTCAAGGCCGCCCGAACCCAAGAGCAGCAACGCAAACCCCATCAGAAACCTCTCACCTGTCCGCAGTTTGGTCCTCGTGGAAGTGTCCGTTATGACGCACGTACCTACCGCTTGCTGAGTCTGGATCGCCTCTCGCTCAATACTGTGCAGGGGCGTGTGACCTGCCGCCTGATCCTGGGGAAACGGCAACATGACATGCTGATGGACCCCTCGTGGGCTCTCGGCAGTGCTGATCTGGTGTGGCGACAGGGCACCTACTACCTGCATCTCACCCAGAGCAAAGGTGCTCCACCGGTGAGAGAGACCGTGGATACCATCGGTATTGATTTGGGCATGGTGAACGTGGCCACGGA
>WNGE01003094.1_pt1 | contig 22424 bp, 18 predicted proteins | sample 5400651 | NCBI WGS metagenome assembly WNGE01 (sample SAMN13153370, study PRJNA577476) | soil metagenome | isolation source: 60 cm soil or saprolite under grassland replicate 2 | place: USA:California | collected 2016-06-15
GTTTGTTGCAACTGCATCTTACGAAAATGGACGCATTTTTTTGAGGAATCTTTTTCCACAAAAAAGAATGCCTTGCAGTTATTCGGTTACTCAAATCCTTATCCGCAAAGCATTTTATATAAATTGAGTCTTAAAACTCAGGAAACTCCAGATGTATAAGAAAATTGATGAATAGTAAAAATTCCTTTTTTATTAAGCTTGCTTATTTGTTTAGGACTTAGTCCTCTAAGCAAACTCAATGAATCCTTTTCTTGCATTATTTTCAAGCAAAAAACTTGATATTGACAAATTGCGCAATGCTTGTTCAAATTTGGCAATATTTCTTCAGTGGCATTTAAAGTGTTGGTCAAATCAGTAAAAACTCTTAGGGCCTTCTTGTGGTGTTGTTTTAATGATATTTTGCTTTGCCGTTGGTATTTTCCATAAATTATTATTCCATTATCGATATTACCAATATTGTTTCTTTTTAATATTATGGATAAAATAGCCAGATAAATTTTATCAATAAGTTGTGGGATTTCTGCTGGTGTTATTAAATATAGTACCCATTGGGGATTTATTGAATCAAAATCAGTACGCTCTAATAAATGGAAATATATCTCAAATTCTAGATTTTTAATATAAGGCTCAATAAATAATGAATCTTCATTAGTAATGGAGATTCCATTTAAAATTGGTTTGTCATAAAATTTTCTTGCTTTAATTCTCTTTTCTTGAAAAAATGTCTTCTTAGAATCTGTTAATAATTCTTCTTGCAGTTGTTCGTAACCACTAATATTTCCTTGGCAATCCTTGCTTATTAGGGATGCTTTATATTTACAGTTTAAGAAAGCATATATGAGCTTATTAGTAATCAAGCGGTTCGTTCTCTTGAATCACAACGTTTCGGTATTTGCGATGGCAGGATTATCTGTGTTCCGTCATGCCGATACCGAAGGTGATTTTTGTTTTATTGCCTGCCTGCCGGTAGGCAGGTTGAAGATAAGATTTGTCGCTTAATTAGTAACCCCGAAACAAGTTCGGGGAACACTATAAGCCCGAACTGAAGCTGAATAAAGAGTTTTTGCATGAATTAGTGTCCTGATTTGAGTTTAAAGTTATGTCATATAAGGTTGCACCTAACGAATAGGGCTTGCTGTTTGTGCTGGCGATGATCTTTGAGCCTGTTGTAATTGCTGCCAGTTTTCTTGATGTATTGAATATCCATCCGCCTGTGCCAAGCACTCTTGTTATTTTGGCTGAGTTTCCGGCTTGTAAATAGTTTTGGTAACTCTCGAAAAAATAAATCGCTGAAACCCTTATCCACATTGACTATTCTTCAAATGTATTTGATTCCTGCGCGTCACCTTCAGGGACATTTTGGAAAATCCTCCGTTTTGTCCCTTTGCATTTTCACTTAAGTCTTACTTTAGCACAGATAAAATATGATTTCAATTATCCTCTTCATCGAAAATTAAATTAGAAAATTAATGACAGACATTCAGCAATTGTACAACAAGTTTTTGCAGCCATCAGATGTTTTGGTTTCTGATATTGCAAAGTTGAATGGAGATATTCTTATACTTGGTGCTGGAGGAAAAATGGGACCTGCAATGGCAAAACTTGCCAGGGCAGCCGTTGACATCGCAGGCGTAAATAAAAAAATTATTGGTGTATCGCGTTTTTCAGAACCGGGTTTACAGGATGAATTAAATCAACTTGGTATTGAAACATGGAATGCTGATTTACTGAATGAAGAACAAATGCAGTCGTTGCCTGAAGTTAAAAACGTACTCTATCTTGCGGGTACAAAATTTGGTACTAAAGGCAATGAATCTTTTACCTGGGCGATGAATGCATATTTGCCCGGACGTGTGGCAGAGAAATATAAAAATTCACGTATCGTCATTTTTTCAACCGGTAATGTGTACCCTTTCACTGATGCAGCATTGGGAGGTGCAACTGAAGATAGTTTACCAGAACCTGTTGGTGAATATGCACAATCCTGTCTTGGACGTGAACGTGTTTTTCAATATTTTTCTTCAAAATATAATTCACCAATTTTGATCTTCCGTCTCAATTATGCAAATGACGTAAGCTATGGAGTGCTGGTAGAAATTGCGACATCAGTAAAAGAAGAGAGGCCGATTGACTTGAGTATGGGTTATGTGAATGTTATTTGGCAAGGCGATGCAAATGAAATAGCGATAAGGTCATTACATCATTGCAAAGTGCCTGCAAAAATTTTAAATGTAACAGGACCTGAAATCATTTCTGTAAGATGGCTTGCAGAAGAATTTGGAAAAGTGTTTGGCAAAACACCAAAGTTCATTAATGAAGAACAACCAACAGCGTTGCTAAGTAATGCAACAAAAGCAGTGCAAATTTTTGGTGAACCAAAAGTATCACTAAAAATAATGATGGAACTTATAGCAGAATGGATAAAGCAAGGCGGTAAAACATTAAATAAACCAACACATTTCCAGGAAAGAAAGGGACAATTTTAAAAGCAATGAAATTGAAAGAATTAAACTCTGATATCAATGCTTTATTACAGGAGGGTACAGTTATACCTGCACATCCTTTAGCCCTGAATCAACAATTAAAAATTGATGAAACGCGACAAAGAGAACTTACAAATTATTATATCACCTCCGGTGCAGGCGGTGTGGCCGTTGGTGTTCATACTACACAATTTGAGATTAGAAAACCGGGAATAGATCTTTTAGAGCCTGTATTAAGAATTGCTGCAGAAGAAATTGAAAAGGCAAACCTGGATCGTCCGTTTATAAAAGTTGCAGGCATTTGCGGACCAAAAAATATTGCATTGAAAGAAGCTGAACTCGCAGTGCAACACGGTTATCATCTTGGTCTTGTAAGTATGGGTGGCTTAAGAGACTGTTCAGAAAATGAACTTATTAAACGGACTTATGCCATTGGCAAGAGCTGTCTGCAATTCAGGAAGAAGAAATGAAATTGCTTTGTACACAGGTAACGATGATAATATTGTTGCGGATTTGCTTACTCCTTATCAATTTATCATTAATGGTGAGAAAGTAGAAAAAAGATTTGTTGGAGGATTGCTTGGACATTGGGCTGTATGGACAAAAAAAGCAGTAGAACTTTTTTATGAGATCAAACAGTGCACTGCAAATGATTATGCAGGAGTAGAAAAATTGTTAAGCAGGGGCATTGAAGTAACCGATATGAATGCTGCTGTTTTTGATGCTAAAAATTCTTTTAAAGGATGTATTGCAGGCATTCATGAAGTATTACGCCGGCAGGGATTATTGGAAGGGATATGGTGTTTAAATCCTGAAGAAAAACTTTCACCGGGTCAGATGGAAGAGATTGATCGCATTTATAATGATTATCCGCACTTGATAATATAACTGAGAGACGCGAAGACGCAGAGGTACGCAATGACATATTCTTTCTTTGTGTCTTTTTTTTGGAACACAAAGCTCACAAGGAACAGTTTGAATAAAGATAATCTGCAACAGTCTACATCATATCTTTAAAAAGCATCTTCACAACGCACTTATATCATTCTATGTTAATAGACGAAATAAAAAAACTTGCAAATGAAATCCATTCTCATGTGATTGAGAATCGAAGACATTTACATGCACACCCGGAATTATCATTTCATGAGTATGAAACATCTGCATTTGTAAAACGTTGCCTTGATGAAATGAACATTCCCTGGCAACCGATGGCGAATACAGGAATTGTTGCCTTAATAAAAGGCGATAAACAATCAGACCAGGTAATTGCTTTGCGTGCTGATATGGATGCCTTGCCCATTTGCGAAGCAAACAATATAGGTTACATTTCTGCAAATAATGGTGCAATGCATGCCTGCGGTCATGATGCACATACCGCTTCTCTTTTAGGAACAGCATACATTCTGCAGTCGCTTAAAAATAAATTTGGCGGAACTATTAAACTCATCTTTCAACCAGGAGAAGAAACACTTCCCGGTGGTGCAAGCCTCATGATCAAAGAAGGTGTTTTACAAAATCCCAAACCCGATGCAATTATCGGTCAGCATGTTTTTCCATCGCTCGATGCAGGAAAGATTGCCATTCGCAAAGGAAAGTTCATGGCATCTATGGATGCAATTTCTGTTACGGTTCGCGGCAAAGGAGGCCATGGTGCACAACCACATCAAAATATTGATCCGGTTATTATTACTGCGCACATTCTTGTGGCACTGCAACAGGTTGTAAGCCGCATGAGCAATCCCACGGTTCCTTCGGTTTTATCATTTGGAAAACTTATTGCCAATGGTGCCATCAATATCATTCCCGATGAAGTGTATATAGAAGGAACTTTTCGAACGGTAGATGAAAACTGGCGCAGTGAAGCACATACACGAATGAAAAAAATGGCTGAAGGCATTGCCGTAAGTATGAGTGGGGGTTGTGATTTCAATATTGTTCGCGGCTACCCGTTTTTAATTAATGAAGAAAAACTTACAGAGCAGGTGCGCAGATTTTCGGAAGAGTATCTTGGAAAAGAAAATGTTATGGAAACAGAAACATGGATGGCTGCAGAAGATTTCGCTTCGTATTCGCAGGCTGCGGATGCGTGCTTCTATCTTCTTGGCGTTGGCAATAAAGAGAAAGGAATTTCATCTTCCCTTCATACGCCCACTTTCAATATTGATGAAGACGCCCTTGCTCTAAGTACTGGCTTAATGTCGTGGATTGCAATGAGAAGATTGGGAGTTGGTGATTAAAATATTTATAGAAATTTTTTTGAGCCAGGGTGCAGTACTAGTATTTAGCTTTTGTTGCGTCGCACTCTTGTGCAGTTAAATATTCTATGGACATGTAATTCCATGGCAGCAAATCATTAGTATCTGAAGCGTTGCAATTTCCTTTTCTTTGAATTCCATTTTTCGATTTAATGCTATAATATGTTGAACAATTTTTTTTTGCTTATTGTATTATAAATCCTTCTTTAGAAATTTGTAAAAAAATTTATGAATCCAATCATTACAAATATCTTTTGGGCAATTGGCATTTTAGTTTTTTTTCTATTTTTAGCAATTTCAATTGTAGTTATAGTTGCAGGTAAAACGATTTTTGTGGTTCTGGTAAGCCTGAAGAAATGATGCAACATTTAAGATCAATTTTTAATTTGTATTTGCAAGCATTTATTGCTGTCTTACTAATTGGTTCCATATTAGTTTTAATGATTCAGCAAATTATTACTTCTGATGAAGGATTGCCTATTTTGACATTGATTGGAGGCTTCATTGTCGGGCAATCGACAAAAAGAAATTCAAAATCCTGACGTCGTTGTTATGCTATTACTTCCTTTAGCATATTAATGAAACAAAACCTATAGATAAACGATTTTTTAATTCTTAGTTCTAAAAAAATACTAATAATGGAAAGTTTTAAAATCGCATTTTGGAAAAAACCTTACAATGAAGAATTTGCATTTGTAAAAGATACTAATAGTTTTTTAACTCTGCATTCATAACAAAGGTTAATAAAAATTCCATAGAAACATTTCATGTTAAATTACTTGATATTGGTCTCAATAGCCTATATGGAGAGTTTGACATTACTAGAAAAAACGGTTTCTGGCAAACTTCTGATCGAGATAGTCCAGAATTTAATTTTTTGAAATGGAATATTATAGGCAGATTACAAGATCTATCGAAATAAGTCTTCGCGCTATTCTATAGCCTTCAAAGCTACGTGTATGTAAATATTGGTAGAAAGGAACCAAAAAAATCATCATTAATATGTACCCTAAAATTTTATACCCCAATTATTTTTACGAGATAAAAAATTTGCAAATAACAGTAAAAGATTTTTATCCGAATATAACATTTCCAATCCCTCCCGAAAAAAGTGAATATGATAACGATTTAATGATAAGTGGAGTCGAAAACTTTTTAGGATGTTCTTTTTGGGGACTCCTCCTTACTTTTTTCATCTGCTTTATCATAATAACAATCTTTGATATTGAAAAGCAATTTTGGGCTTCCGGAGGAAGAATAATATTAATTGCATCCTCATTGGTAATTGGAATATTCGCAACTTTCTTTTATAATAAAAAAGCAAAAAAATATAATCAGCTTTTTGAAAAAAATACAATGAAAAATACTTATTAGTATAAGAAACAACTTGGCTTTTATAGAGAAAAGGAAGAAGAAATAAAGTCTGCGGCTTTTATAAATCAATATCGAAATAAAAACATTGCTGAACAAGCAAAAAAATTCGGAGAAGATATTCTCAAAGCTTCTCAGATTTTATCACGGTATCCGGAAATTAAACGGGAAATTGATGCATTTATGTATACACTTGAGCAGTATGCGTTAGATTTTACTTATAATGATGCTCAACATCTAAAAAGTAAAACACTAAACCTTTTAGAAAATCTTAAGCCTGAGTATGAAGCAAACGTTGATGCGCTCCCTTTACTGAATAAATATGCCGATCATAAAAACTGGTTACGAATTGTAAAGCCATTGCTACCGGAAAAACTTGACATAAATATGTTTATACAAGAGTTGAGAAATGATAATAACATTTCACAAACTTTAATCTGGACAGCTGTTGATTATCCTGATGAAGTTCATGATGATGTGGAAGAATGTTTTATTATACTGGAAGGTAAATGCAGGTGCTATATTGAAGATGAGGTTGTGGAACCTGGCCCCGGAGGATTTATAGAAATACCTTTGTATAAACATCACGATGTGCAGGTACTTGAGCATCCGGTGCTTGCAGTAGTGCAGCGAATAAAAGTTGCATAAGATAACTTAATGAGCAACTTTTATATATCCCCAACCTTCTCCCTGTTTTGAAATGATCTCATAAATACCATCAGGAACAGTTCCTACACCGGGCAACAATTGGCTTTTGTCAACGTTTTGATTTTTCATTGCAACTGCACAGACCTTGAAAGCAACATTTTTATTTTGTGCCAATCTTGTTACTTCATCTGCTACAACAGATCTGTCTTTTATTGCAAGATTAAGCCCTTGCCCAAACATCACCACCTCAACCTGTGCATTAGCATCCGCTTTTACCACTTCATTTACCCATCGTATAACGGTTTGCTGATTTACGGTATCTCTACTAGTAAGATCGAACACTACTTTGTATGGTTGAGTTTGGCCTGATACAAACTGTACTGCACATATCAGCAGTACAACTAAAAGAATAAAATGTTTCATAGTGTGAATTTTAGTTGCAGAAAATTTACAAAAAATTCTTTTGCAAAGAAATTATTATTTGAAAAAATTAAAAAGGAGATACAGATCATGCATTTCTTGTCACCTCAACAAACATAGTGATTAAATCTAAAAAAAATTACCGATCGGAAAGAAAGAATAGCCTATTGGTAAAGGGCGAATCCGCAATTTCAAGTGTTTTCTATTTTGCAGGCCTGTTATTAATCGAAAAAATATTATTTATGAGAACTACATTGACAATGATATCAGTATGGATATTATGCATGGCACTGGTGTTTATACAGTCGTTCGAAAAAGCAAACTAGACAGCTATAGGCTTGATTACAATAGTTCAATCATTGCAATACAGTCAGGTCGAAATAAATTTTTATTTGCACTTCTTACAATCACTTTTTTTTCTTAGCTTTTGTTTTATTTATAAAACAAACTTTTTATTCTTTCACTAAAACTCAAACTTTATGGCAAAGAATGATCTTACCCAAACAACACCACGGCGGGGATTTTTAGGGTCCGTTGCCACTGGCGCCGCTGCGATTGGAATGGCAACGCTGGTATCCCCATTTAGTGTTCAGGCAGCCCCTAAACCTTCACCCCGTGATTCAGATGCTGATGAATGGTTTAATAAGATTAAAGGGAAACACAAGATAGTATATGATGTTACAGAGCCTCATGGCGTATTTCCTTTTGCCTGGCCGAGAATATTTTTGGTAACAAATGAGAAAACAGGCACACCTGCAAAAGATTGTAGCGTAGTGGTAGTTTTACGACACGAAGTAATTCCTTACGCTATGGCAAATGACTTATGGACAAAATACAAGATGGGAGAAATGTTTAAAATTGAAGACGCTCAAACAAAGGCGCCTTCAGATAGCAATCCTTTCTGGCAACGAAAGCCTGATGATTTACCAGGAATAGGAACCGTAAAAATAGGTCTGAATGACCTGCAGGAAAGTGGCGTAATGTTTTGTGTATGCAATATGGCTATAACCTTTTATAGTGCCGTTGTTGCCAAGAATATGAATATGGATCCTGCAACCGTAAAGCAAGAGTGGACGGCAGGAGTTCTGCCAGGAATTCAAATTGTTCCCTCTGGAGTATGGGCTGTAGGCCGGGCACAGGAACATGGATGTGCCTACTGCTTCGTTGGTTGATTGATTAGTTAAAAAGTTTAAGCAGATGTTACCCAATGCATCTGCTTTTTTTTTATTTACAAGAGTTACGTTGCAGAAAAAAGAAAAGACAAATCGCTTATTTTTTATAGAATAATTTTTATACAAATACCAAACGATGGAGGTAATCGGATTTATAGCAGCAGCACTAATCGGAGTTTCTTTGGGACTCATCGGAGGTGGCGGATCTATTATAACAGTTCCCGTTCTTGTGTATTTGTTTTCAATACCGCCGGCGCTTGCAACCTCTTATTCACTTTTTATTGTCGGCTTAAGCAGTCTTGTAGGCGCATATAAAAATTATAAAAAGGGTTTTATCAGTTTTAAAACTGCTCTTCTTTTTGGCACATCTTCTATTATCACTGTTTACCTCACACGCCGATTGATAATTCCTCAAATACCTAAAGTATTTATGTTAGGGACAATGCACCTGACAGAGTCGTTTGCCATAATGATTTTCTTTGCTATTCTTATGTTAGTCGCTTCCTTTTTTATGATTAGTAGAGAGCATATAACCTATCACCATCAAAATAAGCTGGATATTTTTTTGTTATTATCATGCGGAATCGGAATAGGATTGATCACCGGTTTTCTCGGAGCCGGGGGAGGCTTTTTATTGGTCCCTGCTTTGGTTTTAATTATGAAACTGCCAATGAAACAGGCAATCGGAACATCGCTGCTAATAATAGCTTTTAATTGTTTAATAGGATTTACAGGCGATATCGGGCATTACAATATTCAATGGTTATTTTTATCAAGTGTTACAGGTATTGCTGTTTCGGGCATAATTGTCGGTGATGCATTAAATAAAAAAATTAACGGTGACAAACTTAAAAAAGGGTTTGGATGGTTTGTACTTATTGTGAGTATTTATATAATTATAAGAGAAATACTGTATGCAGTTAAATAAATCTAAACCGCCGAAATTATATTTAAAATACAGTTCTATTTTACTGCAAGTTGTTTTTTAGCATTGGCATCATCTCTTGCTTTTTTAATTGGACCAAAAGGTCCATACTTATGTTGTTGTTCTGAAAAAGTATCTGTGTAAGGGCCAAATGGATAATCAATTGCCTTCTTCGCTACATCAGGCCAATCTTTGGGAAAGGATTTTTTTGGCCTTGGTTGTGAATTTACAAATGCTGCCACATCCCATGATTCTTCATCAGTGAGTTGAGGATTATCGCGTGTTGCAGTTCCGAATGGCATATTATATTTTACGTAACCTGCAAATCTTGTTAAACGATAAAGACCTGCGCCATTATTATAGCTATGTTTTCCCCATAGTGGTGGATACAAGTAAGCAATTGAATCCGGCTTCAATAATCCTTCTCCGTTTTTTCCATGACATGTTTCGCATTTGGTAACGTATACAATTCTTCCTTTTGCAGTATCTGCTGCCCTGTTTAAAAAAGGAAGTTCTTCTGTGTTGGCACCTTTTGGTTTTACTCCTTTCGGAACATCTTTGCCTATCCATTTCAAATATGCAACCATCGCTCTCATTTCTTTACTAAGGCTGTCAATAGGTTTTCCGTTTAAGCTTCTTTGAAGACAATCATTAACACGAAATTCTATTGACTCCACGATTCCGCTTCTCGGTCTGAAGGTGGGATAAATAGATGCAACGGCGGAAAAGCAATTGCCATAAGGTTTCAAACCGGCATCCGCATGGCAGTTCTGACAATTCATTCCATTGCTTATAGCAGTGACCTTTCCTTTCGGTCCCAGATAGTAAGCAGTATTTGCTATAAGATCTTTTCCATATCGAATAAGATCTCCCTCTGCATTTGCAGGAATAGCGTTAGTATCAGGAGCCCGCCATTCTTTTTTTAAAGAAGTTGAATCAACTTTAACCAATGGCTTCTCTTGCTTTGCAGATTTTTTTGAGAGCAATATATCTATGACCACTATTAAGGCAATTAGTGCAAGCAATGATGGCAACCAGAAATTTCGTAAAAATCTCATGCAATTTTATTTTTTATTAAGGGATGAATTTTTTTGTGCGCTACAAAAAATTGGCTGAAGCAATACCATTTACAATGAATCAAGTAATTTCTGTTTCTAAGTTACTCAATAATTAAAAGAAATGCATTTGATAATGAAAAAACTTTGGACAAAGAAGATAACAGGCATGTAGTAGCTACTTTAAGAAGCTATTCCAATTTGAAATCAGACGTCGTTAATTTGACGAATAATATTATTAATTTTCATACAAAGCATTTGGTGATACTTCTTTATCTGCTCGTGAATTAAATCCGGATGAAGAGGAACATACCCATCAAGATGTACAAGCTTCTGGCCATCTGTTAGTGTCCATTTAAAAAAATCAAGAATTTCTTGTCTCTGCGGTCTGCCCTTTGTAATAAAATATAAGTCCCGTGCAGGAGGTGAAGGAAATTTTCCTGATTTACTGCTTCGAGAAAAGTAGCAATATCTTTATAAAAATTCTCATCATCATCTATTCGGCCATTACCATTTATACTTGCTTTGCGTGGTTTAAACCGATACCCTAAAAAGTCAAAGCTGCTTGTGAGGAATACAGAGCATCATCTGTTGATGCGAAGCATGATAAATTAGATCGAATTAATGGCAAAAGAATTACTTGTCCCGCACTTGCATTGTGGGGTTCAAAGGGAATCGCAATAAGTGCATTTGGAGATCCACTCAGGATATGGCGTAGTTGGGCAAATAATGTTCGTGGGCATGCCATATCGGGTGGTCATTTTCTAATGGAAGAAGCACCTGAAGAAGTAGTGAGTGAGTTTCTTAATTTTTTTAAGCGAATTTGAGATAAGTAATTAATAGATTCCCCGTACCCGGAATGACAAGTAGAAAGGAAAAATTATCTGATGTTTTATATTTTTAGCATCATATTTAATCTCGCTTGTCATGCTGACGAAGGAAGCATCTATTCCCACTCATAAATAGTTTTAGGCTTAGAAAAATAATTTTACTATCAAATATTGAATCAATTTTATCAACAAATCATAATACATGACAGGTGTTGTTTTATGCGGCGGTCAAAGCACAAGAATGGGAACCGATAAAGGATTATTAGTACACCAGTCAATAACATGGGCGCAACGTGCAGCAGATAAATTAGCGCAATTAAACCTGCCTGTTGTTTTATCAATAAATGAACAACAACAAATTGCTTATGCTTCTTCATTTGATACAGCCCTATTAATAACAGACAATAAAGATTTATTGATTGGTGGGCCTTTACGGGGTATTGTCAGTGTGCATTTACAATATCCAACTGAAGATTTGTTTGTGCTTGCCTGTGATATGATCGACATGAATAAAAAAGTACTTGAAAATTTATACAATCATTACAAACAAAACTCTGCAGAAGCATTTGTTTTTACATATGAACAAACTCCTGAACCTTTATGTGCCATTTATACTGCTAAAGGATTATCGAAGATTTACAAATTGTATCAACAGCAACAATTAAAGAAACACAGTATGATGTATGTGCTGAAATATTTAATTACTTCTTATCTACTTGTTGCTACTGAATCGAAAAAATATTTCACCAATTATAACAGTCCTTCGGATTTTAATGAAGGAATGGAATAGCAAGCAAGCAATCGCAGGTTGCAACAACTTATAAAAATTATTCAGCTTGCATTGTTAACTTATCTTCTTCCACTGCAGCAAAATCTTCTTTCGTGGCTTCACATAACGGACAGAAATAAGATGGAGGCAACTCTTCGAATGAAGTTCCTGCAGCAATATTATTTTCTGCATCCCCCAACCGCTCATCATATACAGTATAACAATGAGTGCACTGATAAATAATTTTTGAAACAACTGTTTGTGTTGTTTGTTGAGTTTTATGATTCGATACGTGCCGCTCTAAAATATTTATGCTGCTTGTTTTTTCATAAAACATTTTGCAAAGAGACACAAGATAAGTGCCGAGATATTCTTTCTCAACGTTCTCTCTAAACATAATCAAATCGCTTGAATTGGGATTGAAATCGTGCGTATATAAAATATCAAATCTTTCAAGTGATTTTAAACGATGCGGATTTTTATTTTGCTGTTTACGAATAACAACAGAACCAAACATGCTTGATGAAGGTTTTGTTTGCACTGCAAAACACAATCCATAACTACGCACATCTTCTTTATCAAAATGGCGAATGATATGACGCTTTAGTTGCAATCCATCTTCACTGTTATCTTCCACTTGCCAGTTCAATTCATTTGCCGCATGACGCACATTAATGCGATGCTTTCCCAGCACATAATCCCAGATATGCCTGTCGGCATTGTCAATGCCTTTAATGATAATGCTTTTCCACGGCGTTGTATATAACTGGCCGATTCTTGTTTGCATGCACGCATCGCAAATATCCATTAGAAAAGGAACAGGAAATAATTCATCTCTCCTGTAAATTCCTAACCAATAACTGTTCCCGTGTCTGTTGAAACCTTCATAATAAGGCAATGAAAATTTTGGCAGCTCAACTTCTTTTGTTGCAGGTTTACTTACATATAAAATTTTCGATTTTATTTTTTCATAGAACACATTTCCATCTGCATTTTCATTGCCGAAAAATTTTTCACGTTGCTGAAGTATCTCTTCTTCAATATACCAGCTAAGTGTTGATAGATCATTTGTATAAGCCAACTCCCGCCAATGAAATATCTTTTGTGTTTTTGGAAAACGTATGTACAAATGCCAGAAGTGCTGAGAAGAAGAGGCAACCCAATTAAGATGCCCTGTAAAAAAAGGAACAAAACTTTGATTGCTGTCACAAATATTTATTTTCAGTTGGGGTGCATAATCAAACTGGTTGAAAATATCTTTATACAAACCTTCTCTTAACCAGTTCTCATTATTGAAAATTCCGGCGGCAGGATATGAACTTATAATGTTTGGTGATACTTCGCGTGATTTATAAAATTCAATTCCTTTTTCATTACATGCAGCACTAAACGCATCAAAATATTTGCCCGGCACATCCATTAGCATTTGTTGCCGCAAACCAAAATGCACACGCGAAACCCTTGCTGCATGTGCTATTTCAAGAATATCTTTCAAATATCCCGGCGAAACTATACCCCCTGTAAAATTGATTGTAATCATATCTTAATCACTAAAACATTTTTACAAGTGAGTAGTAGTGAGTGGTCAGTAGTGAGTAATCAACTTCAACTACAAACCACAAATTATAAACCACAAACTCTCTATGCTCTTGTCGTTTGCAGAATATTTTCTTCCTGCTGTTTTGCAAGTTCCTTTTCAAGTATAGTCTGTACTTCACTTCTGCAACTGCCGCAACCCATTCCAGCTCCCGATGTCTCGCACAATGATTTTATTTCTGTACAACCTTCATTTATTTTATTGATGATGTTGCCTTCGCCAACCCCGCCGCATGAACAAACAAGCTTGCCAATAACAGGTTCTGCTTTCTTTCCACTACGCAACAACTCCAATCTTTTTTCTGATAACTCAATTTTGTTTTGAATAAGATCTTTGAATTCAAGAAACTCTGTTTTATCTCCGATTAGTATTGCACCTGCCAGGCGATCATTTTGTATAATACATTTTTTGTAATAACGCTTTGCTTTATCAATAAACACGATCTCTTCATAGGAAGGATCATTATGGGGAACTTCCGGCAATCCTAATGAACACAATTCGGTTCCATGCATTTTTAAAATATTCATCAGCAATGAGCCTTCATAATAATGAGCAATATCACCACTCAAATGTTTTACAACAATTTCTGCCTGTTGCTCTGCTGCTGCTGTAATACCATACAACATTCCTTTGAATTCTGCAATCTCACCAATTGCATAAACAGACGGGTCGCTTGTCTGCAAATATTCATTTACCACCACTCCACGATTGCAATGAATGCTGCAACTCCTTGCCAGTTCTGTATTCGGCGTAGTGCCAATGGCAATCACAATTGCCTGGCACGCAATTTCGCGACCGCTTTTTAAGCGAACTCCTGCAATATTTTTCTTCCCGAAAAAACGTTCTATCTCATCATCATAAAAAATATCAATGTCTTTGTCTGTAAGTTCTTCATGCAGCAACAAACTGCCCAACGGATCAAGTTGCCTGTCCATCAAACGTGAGATGCGCTGAACAATCGTTACTTCTACATTTACTTCTCTTAATGAAGCTGCTAATTCAATTCCAAGCAGTCCGCCGCCGACAATTATCACTTTTCCTTTTGCAGTATCAACATGGTATTTAAAATTATCCGCATCAGCTCTATTGCGCATTGTAAAGATGCCTTTCATATCAGGCACATCTCTTAGCATAGTGGCGCGACTGCCCGTTGCCATTATCAGCACATCATATTGATGCACTTCACCATTGCTGTCTGTTACTGTTTTGTTTGTACGGTCAATATTTTCAATGCTTACGCCGCGATGGAGTGTAATGTTAAAATCATATTCATCTTCCTCTTTCATCTTTACCAATTGTTTCCATTCCTGCACGCCACTTATATAATCGGGCAACATTACACGATTGTAAAAAGGAAAATTTTCTTTGCTGAATATTACAATTTCATCTTCTGTATTCAATGCACGGTAACTTTTTACAAAACCATAGGCACCAGCACCGGCACCAATCACAACAATTTTTTGTTTTGGTTTTTTGTAGCGCTTTATCTGCACGGCAGAAAATTTAAAATCAGGTTCTTTCGAAACAGGGTCAATTAAATTATTAGTGAGATTATTTGCACGATTCAAATCATTGTTCAAAATCTTTCCCCAATGCATAGGCAAAAACACAACGCCTCTTTTTATATCTTTCGAAAGTTTTGCCTTTACTCTTACAGTGCCTCTGCCATTGAATATTTCTACCAAATCTTTTTCTTCAATATTTCTTTTTGCTGCATCATCAGGATGTATTTCGAGAAATGAATTTGTAATGTGTTGTTTCAGCTTGTTTACTTTTCCGGTCTTCATCATCGTGTGCCATTGATCACGAATTCTTCCTGTTGTAAGTATTAATGGCAAATCATGTGTTATTGGTTCCGAGTCATTCACATCGTTACAGGCATAAATAATTGCTTTCTTTGAAAACGTATAAAATTTTTTATCTGTAAACAACCGGGCAGTTCCAAATCCTTTTTCTTCTTTTGTGTAAGGCCACTGCACACTGCGTTTTTCTTTCAGCACTTCATAACTCAAGCCGCTAATATCAATATGTGTTCCTGCTGTTAAGCGACAATGTTCTTCAAATATTTCCGCAGCGCTTTTGAAATCAAAACCATGAAAGCCCATCTTGCGTGCAAAGCGGCAAATAATTTCTGCATCGGGCAATGCTTCACCCGGTGCATCAACAATTTTATTCAGCAATGCAATTCTTCTTTCTGCATTCGTCATGGTGCCTTCTTTCTCTGCCCATGCAGCGGCAGGCAACACGACATCTGCATACTTCAATGTTTCCGGTTTATTGCTCACATCCTGTACCACTACAAACTTTGCTTTTTTCAAACCTTCTTCTGCTTTGCGCACATCTGGCAAACTCACCAATGGATTTGTGCCAATGATCCAGATCGCTTTCAACCTTCCATCATTCAATGCTTCAAACATTTCTGTTGCAGTGTAACCGGGCTTTGATACAATGGATTTACTCTTCCAGAATTGTCGCACATATTTTCTGTCTGCTTCATTATTCAAATTGCGATGCGCGGGTAAAAGATTTGCCATTCCGCCAACTTCTCTTCCTCCCATTGCATTGGGCTGACCTGTTAATGAAAAGGAGCCGCTACCTGGTTTTCCAATATGACCTGTAATTAAATTGAGATTGATCAAACTCAAATTTTTATTTACACCAATCACACTTTGATTCAATCCCATCGTCCACATCGTAATGAAACCTTTTGCATTAGCAATGTATGCTGCTGCTTCACGAATATCACCTTCTTCAATATCACAAATAGTTGCAGCTTCTGCAATGCTTCTCTGCATTACTTTTTTGTGATACTCATCAAAACCTTCCGTATGATTTTTTATAAAGTGCAAATCAATATCACCATTCTCTATAAGCAATCTTCCAATGGCATGATGCAGCACCACATCAGTTCCTGGTTTTAATTGTAAATGCACATCTGTATACGCACATGTTTGTGTGCGCCGCGGATCACTTACTATAATTTTCAGATTCGGATTTTTAATTCGCGTCGCTTCAATTCTCCTCCAGATGATCGGATGACACCATGCAGGATTTGCACCTGCAACAAAAATGCAATCAGCCAATTCAACATCATCGTACGAAACAGGTACACAATCTTCGCCCAAACTCATTTTGTATGCAGCCACCGTGCTGCTCATGCACAACCGCGAATTCGTATCAATGTTGTTGCAGCCGATAAAACCTTTCACCAGTTTATTCAACACATAATATTCTTCCGTTAAACATTGCCCCGATGCATAAAACCCAATACTCTCTGCACCATATTTTTCAATCAGTATTTTAAAAACCGCTGCCATTCTTTCCAGCGCCGCATCCCACGAAACACGTTGCCGCACCATCATTTTATTGTAACGCATTTCAGGATACAATAACCTGTCGCTCGTATCCATCACTGTGTAATGCAGGTTCATGCCTTTGCTGCAAAGCATGCCTTTGTTCACCGGATGGTCTTTATCGCCGTCTACATGCAGTTTGCCATTGCGGTCTTTGTGCATAATAATACCGCAGCCGACGCCGCAATAACAGCAAGTAGTTTTATATGATTCCGAGCTATTCATTTAAATTTTATTCGCATTTATTTCCATTCAAATTTTTTTGTTGACGAGCTTTTGATTCTTTACTCATCGTCTGTGGAGCCTGTACCGATGTATATCGGCATCACTCACTTCAGCGTTCTGAACTTTATTCATCTACCTCACCTCTCGGTCTCCTCTCCTTGAAGAGAGGAGAGGTCAGGCTTTTTGTTTATCTATTTATCTTTTGTAGTGATATATCATTTTTTGTTCTTTACTCAACATTTGCAGCATCGCCGCTTAAATTTTTTATTTCTTTACTCAACATTTTTCTTCACGTGTTCAATCATGTTCTGTTGCTGATGCGGTAGAATAAAAAGTTTGTTCTTATTCTTCAGCACTGCTCCTTCTCCTCGAGGAGAAGGAGTTAGAGGATGAGGTCTGTCAATTCATATAATAACAAAAAAATACATTGCCATACGCACTTACAAACACACATGTTTCTAATGGAAAAACAATTTGATAAGTTTTCAAGCTCATACTCCTTGTTAAGCTTTAACTCTGAATATTGATTTGAACAAATTTCATTTGGTGTAATCATGCCCGTAGTATTTAAAAATTAAAAAATCATTTTTTTTGAAGTTGCTTCGTAAAAATGTCTATCTCCTATTCATAGTTTTTTTAACCACCGAGTTTCACAGAGTTTTTCGCAGAGAGCCACAGAGGTTCTCTGTGTAACTCTGTGTTTCTTTTCTCTGTGTATCTCTGTGGTTTAATATTCGCTTCAATCAAGTTCAGTTATGTGTTAAAGTACAAGAGTGCGACGCAACGAAAGCTTAATTCATATTCTTCACTCTGGCTCATAATAATTCTTCTTTACACTCACCACTCACTACGCTGCAACCATCTCCGTTTCTGTTTCCACAGCTTCCATAACTTTTGCTTTTTGAAAGCGTGTTACAAGTACAATCGCGCCGACTGCCATTACGATAAGACTGATGTATGTGAAAGCCTGTATGTATGTGATGCTTTCGCTTTTGAACAAGAAGCCGAACAACATGCCGCCGACATTCCCACCGGCGCCAACGATGCCGCTGACGAGACCAACATTTTTTTCGTTAATGAAAGGAACGATGGCGTAAGTTGCGCCGTTCGCCATTTTGAGAAACAGCGCAAACGACAACATGCTGATGATGGCAAACACAAGGCTGCCTGCCTGTGCAAACAACATGATGCCGATGCCTTCGAGCAACAACACTGCGGCGAGCAGCCAACCCTTGCCACGCATGCCATATTTGTTGTCCACTTTGTCTGCGAAAATGCCACCGAGTGCACGTGCAAAAATGTTCATGAAACCAAAGATGCCTGCCCAAAAACCTGCGGTGGCTTGCGTTAGCTTGAACGAATCAACGAAGTGTAACGCTGCTACATTGTCGAAAGTTATTTCCATGCCGAAGCAAACTGCATACGCCAATGCGAGTGACCATATTCGCCAATCGCTTAATACACTCCAATCTGTTTTACTTTTTGTTGATGTTCTTCCGATTTCATCGTAGTTGCCTGCAGGAGTATCTTTTGTGAATTTGTAATATAGAAACGCCATGATGAGCAACATGATGCCTGGAACAATCATTGCATAACGCCATGCTTCTGTTTTGGTATATCCGAAACCAACGATGGCTGCGAATATCAATGGCATTACCATATTGGTGATGCCCCCACCGAGATTACCCCATCCGCCTGCAACAGCATTTGCAGTTCCTTTTATTTTCGGCGCGAACATCATGGACGTATGAAACTGCGTGATGACGAATGATGCACCAATAACACCAATTGCTAAACGAAACAATAAGAAGGTTGAGTAATCATGTGCAAGTCCTATACAAGTTACCGGTATTGCACCAATGATTAATAATGCAGTGTATGTTTTGCGCGGTCCCCATGTATCGCAGAGTTTGCCAATGAGTAATCGCGCAATGATTGTTGCAGATACTGCTGCAATAATGGTATTACCAACCTGTGCTTTTGTTAAGCCAAGGTCTGTGCGAATCGTAGGCATTAACGGCGCGATACCAAACCATCCAAAGAAACAAGCAAAAAATGTTAACCACGTAATGTGGAATGTACGCATTTGGACGCCTTTGCCGCTGAAGATGTTCAGCTTTTCCAATGGTTTGTTTAATGTTGACATAACAAATAAGTTTTGTTGTGAATAATATTTTATTCAGATGGCAAGCAAAGCGATAGAGGTTTGTGAAAATTATTTTTGAGTGTTGCCGATTATTTCAAAAGAAATTCCGGCTTGATATTTATTTGTAAATAAGCCCAGTTGCTGTTCAGTTGTGCGTTTGATACATTCTTCACATTGGCAGATGCGATTAATGATGTACCAAAAAAATGACAGTAACCCGCTTCGAATGCGATGAGTTTTGTTAAGTTGTAAGAAGCGACAACATCAACTTCTTGCCCAAAACTTTTTTTGTTGTTGGTTGTGTTGGGTACAACAACATTTACTGTGCTGCTGAATTGATGTGCATCAGCAGTCAACAAAAATTTATCTGAAGGTTTGAATTTTGCTTTGATATAATAATCAACCAAGCCACCTTTTCCAAAACCACTTGCTGCATAGAAATAATCCATTAAGCCAGCAAACTTGTGTGGTGTTCCATACAAAGGGTCAAATGCATTGCTGGTTGTTCCGTCACTTCCCCCTGAATAATAATCAACACCAGGACCCGCACCGAATTTTTTGCTGAATGAATATTGTGCAAACGCACTTAGTAATTCAGAGCTTAATTTTTGTCCGGTTGCGTTCTTGCCAAACTGGTAATAAGCAGCAGCAGTAGCGTTTATTTTGCTGAAAGAATAATTGAAATAAAATCCTGTAGTAAATCTTGACCACGCGCCGCTTTCAAATGTTTTCACGTTTGCTGAATCATTACGATACTTGCTGAACTGGTCGCTGAAGAATAAAAACGATGCATTCCCTTTTTGTAATTTTTTTCCTGCATATAAAAACTGCATACTCTTATACATGGTGCCACCGTTGGTTGTTGCAGTGTAATTGCCGGGTGGTGTGCTGTTGTAAACAATTCCCGATGCGCTTTCTTTATTCTGATTAAACGCAGCAGCTAAATGCAACATCAACGATTTCGTTTCATACTTTAATAACGCTGCATCATGTCTTCGTCCTTGTTGTAACCAATCAGTTTTTCCCATCAATCTTTCATCATCATAGTTAAGTTCCTGTCTGCCTAATTTTAAACTGAGTGATTTGTTTTTAAGCGTTGTATCTGTCAATAAAATCTCCGCCCAGGCTTCATGCAACATTAACGTGTTGTTATCTTGCGTTGTGGTGCGATTGATTGTTGATACATCTTGTCCCCACACTCTTACATCCTGCAATGTTGCTCCAAATTTTAAACAATACATAGAATAGCCAAGTGATAATCTTGTTCGCTGCGATGTAAAGAATGCCGGCCTTGCATTTTCGGGTAATGGTGCTGCGTAGCCGTCACGAAGTTCTGTGCGTGTGCGAAGTTGTCCGGTTAATGAAAGTTGTGCATCCGCTCGATGCACCATCAAAGAACAAACACCAAATGTGAATGAGATTTTGATAAATAATTTTTTCATGTAAATTTGGTTAGGTTTTGAAGTGAATGAATATTTATTTGAAACCTGAAAGCCCGGTTTGGCTGCCACCTGCCGGGCTTAATTTTTTATGCTGCTTCTTCAAATCCTTCGCCCGATGCGCTTTCAGAGATTGCACAAGCCACGCCGATGTACACATAATCATTTTCAACACGCACAGGATAAGTTTTAATCGCACACCCATCGCCGCTCAAACATTCACCTGTAATAAGCGAAAAAGTTTTCTTATGAAAAGGGCAAGCAACTTTAGGCTCGCCCTGTTGGGAGCCGATTATACCGCGGCTTAGCACCATCTGCCTGCGATGAGGACATAGGTTCTGTGTAGCATACCATTCATCGCGGCGAGTGAAATGGAATAAAGCAATTTGTTCATCGCCATATTTCACACACACACCACCATTCGCAGGCACATCTTCTGCCCTGCATGCTCTAAACCATGTGCCCCCATCCCCTAAAGGGGAGTAAATAAACTTTTCCATAATTGTGTTGTTCATTGCTTTTTATTTTAAAAAGTTTTTGAATTATTTTTTTGTTACGAGCTTTTGATTCATTACTCATAGTCTGTTATGTCATTCACCTTGTGCGTTCGGAACTTTAATGAACTTTGTCTGAACCACGATTTTATCCTTATTTACCTGATTATTCTGATGATGAAAAATTTAAAATCAATTCAATCAGAAAAATCAGTTCATAATCCTGGTTCAGATAATTTGCTGAATAAAGAACTAATTGTACAAGAGTCCCGTACGTACGGAACAGAAGTTCAATTCATGTTCTATTGCCTGACTCATAAAAATCGAATACACTCACCATTCACTACTGACTACTCACCACTCACTACTTCCATTCTTTCGCTCTCTTTTGTTCACGTAACGGTTCAAATTGAATTGTTGGATCTTTTTCTTCCGGTGCATTTACAAAATGATTAAAGCGTTTGCGCAACTCCGGATTCTCTACAACCTCTTTCCATTCGCATTTGTAATTATCAACAAGCATTTGCATTTCTTCTTCGAGTTGTTGCGCAATACCGAGACTATCATTCACTACAACGTTGCGGACGTAATCAATACCACCTTCCATTTTGTTGAGCCATGTTGCAGTTCTCGTTAATGGATCGGCGGTCTTTATATAAAACATGAGAAAACGATCAATGTATTTAATGCAGGTTTCATCATCGAGATCGGCTGCGAAGTAGAAAAGGCAGCGCAGCCATTTATTTTAGAATTATTACCCTTGATCAGTGCACGCGGATATCACTCACTGCAGCATGCTTATAGTAATATTTTCTGGGACGTTCAATTTGAAAATAGCACTTTTAAAAATCAGCCATATTACGGGGCACCGGATATTTATATTTCAATTCCCGGCGCTGCGTATAAACATGATCCCCGTTGGTTTTACAAGGTTAATTATGCAATTGAAAAATATCGGGGACTTGATTTTGAAGAAGATCTTTTCAATCATGGAATATTTACTGTTCAACTTAAAGAAGGTGATAGTTTAGGTATTATCATCTCAACTGAAAACCCTGAAAATAAAAACGCACATGATTTGTTTGAAAAAGAAAGTTTGCGCAGGCAGGCTTTATTAAATGATCATGGAGACAATGAAACGTTGCAGCAATTGATATTAGCCGCTGATCAATTTATTGTAAAGCGTGGTGAAGATCTTAAAACGGTTATTGCGGGATACCACTGGTTTACGGACTGGGG
>WNGE01002837.1_pt1 | contig 22417 bp, 25 predicted proteins | sample 5400651 | NCBI WGS metagenome assembly WNGE01 (sample SAMN13153370, study PRJNA577476) | soil metagenome | isolation source: 60 cm soil or saprolite under grassland replicate 2 | place: USA:California | collected 2016-06-15
CCCTGGCCGTTCCGGCGGAACGTGGTCAAAAACACCGTGTAGGTGGTACCGGGCTGCGTAAGCGCGTCCTGCATGGTATCTACTGTAATGCTCTTCTTCATAAGTCATATGCTCCTTTCGTGTTCTCTTCTGTGTGTACGGGCCTCACAGAGGCGCTTTCTCCGTCGCCAGTGCCCGGGCAAGCGCCTGGGTGAACGCCTCGCTCTCGATTGTCCAATCGACAACTGGTGGGTATGTCTGACGTTTCCACCGGTAGGGAAGCTCGACGACCAGGCCGGGATACGGGGCAATGCGCGCCAGCGAGAACAGTTCCCGCAGAATCGTGCGCTGCTGGTTGACCTTGCCTGGTTCTCCCAGGGCATGACCGAAGGGCCAATGGAGGAAGAGCAGACGCGGTGCCTTCACCGCGACGGCCAATTCCTGGACTAGCGCCAGGCCTACCGTCGTGACGCCACAGGCTTCGATTTCCCGCGCGAGCAGTCCCACGGACCGCGTGCAGATGGGTCAGGCAGGGACGAGCAGGGCCAGATCGACCCGCGCCTGTTTCAGGCGGCGACCTACTTCCCTTGCGGGTGCAAGCAGGTCATCGAGATTCCTGACATATCCGAATCCATAGTGCAGCTCGGCCACGCGGCCGATGATGCCCTCTGTTTCGAGCTCGCGCAGTCGTTGCAGGGGAAAGACGAGGTTGATATCCTCGGTGGCATCGCGGCGGTCATATTTGTCGTGCGTGATGCAGAGGTCGGCAGCCGTTGCCGCGCGTGGTATTCGTCGAAACGAGGCGTCGTTCTGCACGTCAAACGGCGCATCAGCATGCAGATGGACTCCGCCGGTCGTCACCAGCGCGACCGTCACCTCAGCAATAGGACGCTGCAATGGCGTCCAGGGAATCGTCTGCAACGATCTTCTCCAGCGTCGAAGCTGCAGGCTTCCCCGCGTTTTCCCAAACCAACGAAAAAAGGCCTGTCCCGGCGCGGTATCATTCATCCACCGTAGCACCTGCTCATGGAGCGGTGTCGCCGGCGTGATCTGAGGCGTGTCGTTCTGCATCATGTCTTGCAGGTAGTGGAGTCCGCGCACCGTCACCTCGATCTGCGCGGGCCACTTGCGGCAAAATTCCCGTAGTGCCCCGGTCAAGGTGGCTCCGGGGTCACCGTTGATGAACAGCTTAGGAACAGTACTGTGCGCAAGCCATACGGCATAGGCATTGACAATCTCAGCGACATCAACTGGCTCCCCATCCACCGGAATCTGGCGTGGCCAGGTCAGCATTGGCCGACGCCCCTCTCCGGGTTCGGCAAATGGACGGCGGTAGTGCGCCATCTCTTCATCAGTCAACCTGCGGAGGACGGCGCGAGGTAGCAACGTTTCGACGAAGAAATTCTGCTCCAGAACCATCTGTTCTCCGGCCTCTGAACGCAGCGCCTGGAAGATACGACGAGTCGCCTCGGGCCAGTCATTCCAGGTACGAGGCTGCACGATGGCTTCCATGTAGACGATGCCTTTCACCGCGTCGCGGTGGCGATTGGCCCAATCGAAGCCGAGGGCTGATCCCCAATCGTGCAAGACCAGCGTGACTCGCTCGTTGACACCCAGCGCTGCAAGCAGCGCATCCAGGTAGCGACGATGCTCGACGAACGTGTACGATCCGGAACCGCTTTCGGGGAGCTTGGCGGAGTCACCCATGCCAATGAGATCGGGAGCAATGCAGCGTCCTGCTCCCTCCAGATGCGGGATCACATTGCGCCAGAGATAGGACGAGGTAGGATTGCCGTGAAGGAACACGATGGGGTCACCGGTGCCCACCTCTACATAGGCCATCCTCTGTCCCAGGACGGCTAGAGACTGTTTCTTATACGGAAATGTTGCACAAATCATGACGCTCTACTCCTATACAGCAGTGTAGCAATGCTCAGAGCAGGGACGTGCTTTTCGATGCGTCCCAGTTGCTGCTCCTCCTCGATATACACGGCAACACGTTCGAAGACGCTTTGCGGTCCCCCGTTGATCTGGCCGATCAGGTCTCGGAACCGCGCCAGCAGCTCGGTGTCGGCAAAGAAGGAGGCACTCAGCGGGATGAGCTGCTCATAGTAGCGGAGGGCGGCCAGCCCGATGGCTTCGAGATTGCCGCTTACCGTTCCGGTGCCGGCGACGTGCTGGTTAAAGGTATCAATGAAAGAAGGCAGATTCTTCATGAGAATGGCAAAGAAGACCTCTTCTTTATGGTCGAAATGGCGGTAGAGCGCCCCTTCTGACAGGCCGGTGGCGCGAGCGATCTCCTTTGTCGTTACGCGCACCAGCCCTTTCGAGTGGATCAGTCGCTCGACTGCTTCCAGGATCTGCTGCTGTGTTCCTCCCTGCATGATCTTTCCTTTCTCTTTGTGAGTGAGTAATTACTCACATTGAGAGTATAGCAGCACATGTCATTCTTGTCAAGAGTAATGGAACTATTCTTTGTCCATCTGTAAGCCTCTTGATATGCAGGATGCCAATGCAATTGATTCCCCAGATCAATGCGCAAGTGAACATTATCGACCTGACGGTGCGTGACATCGGTATTGAAAAAGTGCTACAAAAACTGTTCAGTGATCGGGAAATCTAAACATTTCAGCTAAGAAGTAGTTCGCGAGATGTGACACTCTCTTTTTCGTGGAATAAAAGCTCTTAAAAGAAAAGGGGATTGACGAGCAAAGGAGCGGTGTCATAGATTTTTCCAACTCACGCGTTCTGCGCGCGTGGGTTGGAAAAATTGATGAAGTCTTATCCCCAGCGCTGCCTGATACGAGGCAGGATTTCTTTGGAGTAGAGCTGGAGGAAGCGCGATTGATCATCGCCCGGTGCGTGGAAAATCAGGTGTGTGAAGCCGAGTTCGATATAATGACCGACCTGCTCCACGTGCTCCTCAGGATCACTGGAAACAATCCAGCGTCGATGGGCCTGGTCGGCGACTTTTTCCGCTCTGCGTTCCATCTCGCGTGGGTCGTGCACGCCTGCTTTGTCTTCGGCAGGCAAGGCTAACGCGGCCCAGATACGCGTATCGGCATACGCGCGCTCACGGTCCGTATCGAACGAAACCTTGACCTCGATAGTATGCTCGATGGCCTCAGGATCACGTTTGGCGGCTTTGGCTCCCTCTTCGACGGCTGGTAAAAGCTGGTCGCGGTAGAGTTCATCGCCTTTGCCAGACGTGCAAATAAAGCCATCGCCAGTGCGGCCTGCATATTTGGCGGCAACGGGTCCACCAGCACTAATGTAGATGGGCACTGGCTGGTCGGGACGGTCATAAATCGTCGCATTGAGCGTGCGATAGTACTGGCCCTCGAAGGTAACCAGATCCTCTGCCCACAATTGGCGGATCAGTGCAACGGCCTCGCGCAAGCGAGCCAGGCGCTCCTTAGCAGGCGGCCATTCCGCACCTGTCACAGCAACCTCGTTGAGTGATTCGCCTGTGCCGACGCCCAGGATCACACGGCCAGGATAGAGCGCGCCAAGCGTGCCAAATGCTTGCGCGATAATCGCTGGCTGGTAGCGAAACGTAGGTGTCAACACGCTAGTCCCAAGCTGGATGCGCGAAGTACGTTCGCCGAGGGCACCTAACCAGGAGAGCGCGAATGGCGCATGCCCATTGGTATGTCGCCACGGCTGGAAATGATCGCTAATCCAGACGCTATCGAAGCTGCGTTGCTCAGCCTCGATAGAGAAGTTGAGCAACTCTCGCGGGCCAAACTGTTCTGCTGAAGCTTTGTAACCAAGTTTCAAAGGATGACGTGCCATAATTTTTCAATCTCCTCTTGAGCGTGGTAATGTCCCTCTATGGGTAGATCGCTCAGGAATAATCGTCTCAAATCGGTAATGTTTAGCAATTTATCCATCAGCTAGCTGAGCCGTAACGGGAGTAAACGCTTCCGTACTGCACTGTCAGTCTCCTCCTGATTTGGGATGGTCTCGCCTCCCGCGCGCCGGGCTCAACACACGCAAACGTGTTCATTTGCTTCTCACTTAGGCTTCCCGCACCTCCCTGATCTCTAGGAGATGTCCATCAGGGTCATGGAAGAAGGCCCGGACCTCGCCGCTCCAATCGAAGGGCGGGGTGAGAAACTCGGCTCCGCGAGAGCGGAGGACCTCGTAGGCAGCCGAGCAGTCAGGAACCCGAATGCTCAGTTCGCTGATGACGCTCTTGTTGTCGGGAGGCGGCGGATCGCTCACGGCAGGCTGGTCTTTTGTGGAACCAAAAGGCGCCGACAGGAGAATCTGGCTCCCTGCAAAACGCAGAAAGCAGAGGGTCCCGGCAAGCTCATGCACTACTGTCGCTCCCAGCACATCGCGATAGAACGCCAGCGAGCGAGCGTAGTTGCTGACCACCAGGAAGCATCTGAGTTCCACCCCATTTATCGGGAAGTCATTGGGGAATGCTCCATCTTTTTCCATAGGAGTTGTTCCTTCCAGGCTGAGCTCGCCACGGCTCGGAAAGCCGCGAAAATCGACGATGATCCGCACTACCTCCGCCCCCTTTGTCCTGCCCTCAGAAAAACGGAGTATGTTCATGATGGCCTCTCCTTCTCTCTCGTAGCTTTAGAGTGAACAAAAGAAACAGTGTGGAGTGCCCCTGTTTCTCTTCAGACCCGTGTGAGTTTTTCTGGGTTGGCAATGATACGAATGGTCTGAATATGCTCTGCCTCCACTTCAATGCTCAGGACGAGCAAGGCTCGGCCACCAGCCTGGATAATCAGTGCTGCTTGACCGTTGACTTCCCTTAGCTCGACACGATAGTTCTCTGGCCAAAAGCGCCTCGTTCCCAGGCTAAAGCATGCCACTGCTCTTCTACATTACGAGAGCGACAAGGCCCTCTCTTCCAGGAGGACGCCTTGTCAAAACGAAGGTGTCCGGCATTTCTGCCGGGGTGGGCGCCTGCGCTATTTCCTTTCCAACACAAACACCGGATGGGTGAGCACCGCACGCTCAAATTCCTCCAGTGAAGAGTCTGCGGTGACGCCATAGGAGCGAGCGAAGGGGTTGCCACCCTTGATATCTTCTCGCAAAACGAGGGCCGCCTCGCCTGTGGGCAGTTCTCTGACGTTGATCGTTTCAGTACGACGCCCACGTGTGAGGGTGGCCTCTCCCGCTGCTCGCAGATTGCGCACCCAATCCACTATTCCATACACGGAGCCCACATAGCGCTTCCCATTCCGCTCAATAATCGCGATCGGGACCGTACGCGGCAGCCCGCTTTTGCGCCCACGCACGGTGAGCAGGTACATGGGGTAGTTTCCAGCTCCTACGAGCTTGACGCCCGCGCGCAGCAGGGTCGTTGTCAAAACATTTGCCACACGTACAAACAGCGGGGCCTGATATGTTTTTGCCATATGTTCCTTCCTTTTCTCTGAGGAGAGACATTGTCGTGATGACCACCACCTGTGATCATCACAAAGAAAGAGGGTTGAGCTGTCCTTTTTGGGACAAGTGCCAGTCTGATTTTGCCCAGGAACTGAGCGGACAGGCAGCCGCAGGCTGCCTGTCCGCTCAGTTCCTGGGTAGAACGAGAAAGCCCTGGCCAGATGGCTTTCCTGTCAGTTTCGGAAGGCGGCTGCGTGCTCGGCGGCCCACTGGGCGAAGGTGAGCGCGGGACGCCCCAGAATCTGTTCCATAGCGGTCGTAGACGGTCCCGGCGCTGGCTCCTGCTCGAGGCGGGACCAGTATCCAAGCAGCCTGTCGGGGACGTCCTCGGGAAGGCCCTGGGCGAGCATCGCCTGGCGGACCTGCGAAGGCGCGATTTCCTCCCAGAACACCTCCCGACCAATGGCCTCACCGATCAGGCGGGCCTTGTCGCGTTGGCTGAGGGACTGTGGGCCGGTGAGCACGTAGATGTGTCCGGCGTGTGCGGCGTCCACCAGCGCACGGGCGCTGACCGCGGCGACGTCCCGCTCGTGGATCGTCGGGGTGGCCCCGTCGCCGTAGGCGCCCCGCACGATGCCGTTCGCGCGGATCTGCGGCACCCAGGCCAGGCTGTTGGAGGCATAGTCCGTGCTGCGCAGGAAGGTCCATGGCAAGCCAGAGGCGCGGGCCGCGTCCTCGACCGCCCTGAAGCCGTCGGCGAACCGCTGATACCCGCCGCCGTACTCCACCGTCGCTGCCGACAGGACGACGACCCGCTGCGCGCCCTGCTCGGCCGCCAGTTTCAGCAACTCCGCGGTGGCTGCCCCGGCGGTGGCATCTCCGAGGGCACGTGGGCTGATGAGGATCGCCTCGACGTCGCGCAAAGCCTTCGTCAGCGTCTGTGGGTGGGAGGGGTCGCCACCCACCACCACAGCGCCTTCGGGCAGCGCGGCCTTCTCGGGATGGCGGGTGAGCGCCACCACCTTCTCGCCGCCTGAGAGCAGCAGGTTCACAACCTCACGTCCGACGTTTCCCGTCGCTCCGGTAACCAAGATCATAGTAAGCTCCTTTCTCTATAGAGTTTCCTCTACGATGGTAGACTAGCAACATTTCTCCTTCTCTTTCTTGCTCGGAGAAATGTGGTCGTGACGACCATCACATGATCGTCACATATAAAGAGGGTTGAACTGTCCTTTTTGGGACAGGTGCCAGTCTGATTTTTCGCATGTCAGACATATTGCGCGTCCATTGAGAGAGAGGAGAGTGTGAACGGTCATCTCGCTTCGTTTCGATAACGGCCGTTATGTGAGACGGCCAAACAGCTTAACGATTGATCGTTAATATATAGATATGAGTAGATCACAACGAACCGGTCGACTTGGACGACCACCAAAACTGGGAGCACGCCAGACACGTGACGCCATTCTCGACACAGCCCTGGAGCTATTCGCGGCTCAGGGCTTTGCGGGCACGTCGCTGCGCCAGATCGCCCACGCCATCGGGATCAGCGAAAGCGCCATCTATGCACATTTTGAGAGCAAGCGATTTACGAGACCCTGTTCGAGCAGGTTGGCCCGCCGACCGCCTTTGTGCTGGATTTCCTCCAGACGAGTGGAGATGCGATGGGAGAAGCAGACCCGGCGGTGATTCTGCGCCAGTTCACACAGCATCTGCTGATCGTATGGGACGAGCCACGCGCCCGTCGCTTTGCCAGCTTCTTTATGCGCGAGGGCGTGCTCGCCACCGAGAGTGGGAGGGGCAGCGTCCAGGCAGCGATACGGCAGGCGCAGCAGGAGTTCGGCCAGATTTTTCGCCACTGGATGGAGCAAGGGCGCATCCAGGAGCAGGTTTCGCCAGAGCATCTCGTGTGGGAACTGCTCGCTCCTCTTGTTACCATTCGTTTTCTCTACCTGCATGCTGATGCTACCGAAGCGCAACGCCACGAGGGACATCGCCTCGCCGAACAGCATATCGACTACTTTCTGCTGTCTGTTCGGCCTACATAAACAGGAGATGCGAGCGCTTACGTATCCTCAAGAAGTAAGGAGGTTTTCCTGATGCATTCAATGTCTCTCTCTTATGACTGTGATGTGCTGGTAGTGGGAGCGGGACCGGTGGGATTGACCCTCGCCAGTGAGTTAACCCGTCACGGAGTGTTCTGTCGCATCATCGACAAGGCCCAGAAGGCAGCACCCTGGTCGCGAGCGGCGGGCATACAGGCACGCACGCTTGAATTCTTTGAAAAGATTGGCCTGGCGGACACTTTTCTGGCTCGGGGGAACAAGGCGAAGGGTTTCAGCGTCTTGAGCCAGGAGAAACAGCTAGCTCACTTCGATTTCACTCGCCTCATTGACAGCCTCTATCCCTATGCGTTTCTCATCCCGCAGCACATCACCGAGACTATCCTGGCTGAACACCTGACCAACCAGCAGGGCATTCCTATCGAGCGCGGGATGGAATTGATCGATCTGGCTCAGCAGGAGCACGGGGTGGAGGCGGTGCTGCGCCGCTCCGACGGCAGCGAAACGCGGGTACACACGCGCTGGCTCGTCGGTTGTGATGGGGCCCATAGTCGCGTGCGTCACCTGCTGGGCATGGAGTTTGGCGGAACCGCCTTTGAGCAGCACTTCGCGTTGGGAGATATGGAGGTCGTCTGGGAGCGACCGAATGATCGGGTCGTGGGATTTGTTGGCAGGGGAAATCTGATCGCTTTCTTCCCCTTGGGCGGCGGTAGGTCCCGCGTCATTGCCACCTACCGCCCTCACCCAGGCGCTCCAGGAGAAGAGGTGACGCTTCAGGATGTGGAGCACGTGATGGAGGCATGCGGCCTGCACGGAGTACGCGTCTCGCACCCGGTCGGACTCCAGGGGTTCCATATTCATCAGCGCAAGGTCAAACAATATGGACAGGGACGCGTCTTCCTGGCGGGTGATGCGGCCCATATCCACTCACCGCTGGCTGCCCAGGGGATGAATACAGGCATCCAGGATGCCTTCAATCTGGCATGGAAGCTCTTTCTTCCGCCGGAAGTTCCCGTGGGAGAGAGGCAAGTAGCAACGTAAAGGCTCCAAAAGAGCTGAGAGCGCGAGAACATCTTCCTTGTGAGAAGATACAGATTCCCTATACCCCTCTCGAAAAGTGATAAAATTGAACCGCAGTGTGAATCTATAGGCTTACAATTGTCCAAAAAAGGCATGCGAGCAAACATTAGGAGGAAAGAGATGTCGATTGCGACACAACCATTTGGCCGTAGCGGTCACGTGAGCACACGCACTATTTTCGGGGCCGCGTCTCTCAGCAATGTCACACAGGAGGAAGCAGACCGCACACTAGAAGTGCTGCTGCGCTATGGCGTCAACCACATAGACGTGGCGGCGAGCTACGGCGATGCAGAATTGCGCATCGCTCCCTGGCTGGCCCAGCACCGCTCATTGTTCTACGTAGCGACGAAGACTGATGCCCGCACAGCGCAGGAGGCGAAAGAGGAACTGCAGCGCTCCCTGGAACGCATGCGCATCGATTACGTGGACTTGTGGCAACTGCATAACCTCGTTGACCCCATTGAGTGGGACATAGCTTTGAGTCCTGGCGGCGCTATCGATGCTGCCGTGGAAGCCAAAAAGCAGGGATTGATACGAGCGGTCGGTGTCACCGGGCATGGCTTGCAGATTGCTGCCACGCACCGCCGCAGCCTTGAACGCTTCGACTTTGACGCGGTCCTGCTGCCCTACAACTACATCACCATGCAGAATCCCTACTATGCTGAAAACTTCAATGCCTTGCTCTCGACCTGTCAGCAGCGCAATGTAGCTGTACAGACGATCAAGTCGATCGCTTACCAGCCCTGGCTGGGCCGCAAACGCACTCGAGATGTGTGGTATGAGCCATTGGAGGAGCAGCAGGATATCGACCTGGCGGTACACTGGGTGCTGAAGCGGCCAGGTATTTTCTTGAACACGGTTGGAGATATTCACCTGCTTCCCAAAGTACTCGATGCCGCCAGCCGCTGGCAGGAAGGCTCAGCGGCTCCAACGGACGAACAAATGCAGGCACTGGCTACCCGGCTCGGTATGGTGCCACTATTCGTGTAGGCTTCCCTATGCGCGGCTTCATTGGGACGCGATAACAAGCATTACCGAATTGACCAGGGTTTCACGGCGAGGAAAGCACAACGCATCTAGACAGCGACATCTGCCTCTTCCTGCCGATTTCCGTTGAAATATGACAGAAGATGGCAGGAAATGCTGTGTATCCTCCTCTCTAGATACACTCGGTTGGGAGAGAAAACCAAAGGAGAAACACGCGATGAAGTATGGACTTGTACTGCCGCTGTCAGGCATCGAGGGCGATATTGAACAACTGGTTGAGTATGCACACATTGCCGAGGAGGAAGGCTGGGAAGGGGTGTTCCTGGAAGATTACATCATCTATTGGGGTGCACAGGGTGTTACCTACGATCCCTGGCTCACGCTGACAGCCATGGCGCTGCGCACACAGAGCGTGCATCTGGGAACTACGGTGACGCCGTTGCCGTCCCGGCTCCCCTGGAAGCTCGCCCGCGAGGCCATCACGCTGGATCACCTTTCGCACGGACGCCTTATCCTGGGCGTTGGCCTGGGTGACGCACAAGATCGTCACTTTGGCGAGGTCGCTGATGTGAAGCAGCGTGCCAGGATGCTCGATGAGGGGTTGGATCTCCTCGCGGGCTTGATGAGTGGGCGGCCCTTCAGTTATCAGGGCACTCATTACCAGGTGGGCGATGTCACCTTCTGGCCAGCGCCGGTCCAGAAGCCTCGGGTTCCCATCTGGCTTGGTGGTTTCTGGCCTCGGAAAGCTCCGGCTTTGCGCGCAGCTCGCTGGGATGGCTTCTGCCCTGCCAAAGTGCCCGATGAACATGGTGACGGCTACATCAAGCCAGCCGATATACGCGCTATCAAGACCTTTATCGAAGCGCACCGTTCAAGCTCTGCTCCCTTTGATCTCGCCGCAGGGGGACACAGCCCTGGCAATGATCCGATAAAGGCGCGAGCGCATGTTGAGTCATATCTTGAAGCGGGAGCGACCTGGTGGATCGAATTCGTGCTGCCGGAACCTGGAGAAGGAGACCGGGCGCTGACACGCATCAAGGAGGGACCGCCTAAATAGAGCTAGAAGAAGCGCGTACATAGGATCCTCTTTGACCAGCGTGTCAAGCCGAATAACAGAGGAAACCCGCCGCAAGCCATGCCTTTTCAAAGCGTGGTCAGGCGGGTTTTTCCCTGGCTTTAGCCAGAAACCCCGTATGGACGTGCCCCAGAACAAATAGAAAAGAAGATACAATAGGGAAACATGTCTTCTTGAGAGGGGCGAGAGCACGCATCAGCACATACCTTGGCAGAAAACGAATGTTTGTGTATAATGAGAACAAGCATTCACATCGTCGCCTGCCCAATGAGCAGGAAAGGGGGTGAGCAGTCCTCATGGCAAAGGCAACCAAAACCATCCGACAATCGCTTGGCTATCAGCCTGCTCATGCCGCCTGGTTTGCTGCAACGAAAGACCTCTTCAACCAGGTGGCCGCCTTCTATTTTGAGGTCATCGCTGCCCATGAGAAGGTCCTGGATTGCTCCAACAAGGAAGCGCTCACCCTCCTTGAAACGCTCACCCATGCGACACAAAAGAACCCCACGCCAGTCATGCCGCTAGAAGCGATCGGAGAGGACATTCCTGCCATGTTTCGTCGAGCAGCGATTCATGCCGCCCTTGGATCAGCCCGTTCCTTCTACTCACTGCTGCGGAAGTGGAAAAAGCGCCAAGAGCAGGCGCAAGCAAAAGGGAAGAAATTCACCGAGCGTCCGCCAGTCCCACCCCGTTCATGGAATAAGTCTGCCACGTTGTATGCAGGTCAGTGGAAGGAACGGACCAGATCGTCCATTGTGCTCAAAGTGTGGACAGGGACGTGTTGGAGTTGGATCAAGGTTCGCATCACTGGACGGGAACTCCCTGAGGATGTCGAGATGGGAAGTCCTTCCCTTATTTGGCGCGGCAATCAATGGTGGTTGCATACGCCTCTTGAAAAGCAGTTCGCTAGCCCTGGCACAATCGAAAAACACGTCACCACAAACACACAAACAAAGATGTGTGCCGTAGACCTCAATCTGCATGAACATCTCGCAGTGTGCACCATTCAAACTGTTGAAGGTACGATCCTCGCCACCACGTTTATCGGAGGGGGCAGACGGATATCCGGCTTTAGGAAGAAGCAGTTAGGACGGATCGCACACAACCGACGCAAGACTGGCACGATAGCAGAAGGCGAACAGGACAATGCCGACCTCTGGCGCAAGATCAACAACGTGGACGAGTCCATCTCGCATCTGGTGAGTGCTCGCATTGTGCAGTTTGCCAAACAGCACGGCGCGACGATCTTGGTATTTGAGCACCTGGGCCATCTCAAGCCAGAGAAGGGCAAGTACAGCCGACGAGGCAATAGCAAACGGGCCTTCTGGATGAAGGGACGCATCTTCAAGTACGCGAAGTACAAGGCCTACAGCGAAGGCCTTCTCACCAGTCGGGTCAACCCACGAAACACCAGCCGAGAGTGTGCTCGTTGCCATAGCTTAGTGGCTCGCTACAAACAGGGGCAGTCGGCAGAGGGCTATACCTCTGGTGCCCCGTTGGTCCTCTGTCCTCAGTGTGGCATGAAGGGCAATGCCGATCGCAATGCCAGTCTGGTCATCGGTCAGCGTTTGGTGAAACGCTATCAAAACCCACTCCAGGGAAAGCCTCCAACTCCTCCCCTTGTAGAGGGGGCAGAGAAATCTGCAGGTGTTGCCGTCTGCCAGGACGCCAAAAGTGAAGAGGAACCATCTCTTCCTGAAGCCCGGCATGCAGATCGCAACGAGCATGGCACCGGTGCGCCGCAAGATTCGACGTCTCAGGAAGAAATATGACACCCTGAAGGGAAAGGAGGCAGGAAAAGAACAACTTCAGGAAGTCCAACGGGCAATGAAAAGCATCCAACAGCTTCGACGGCACTACCCAAGCAGAGATCAATTTGACCCAGGCTTCCGCAGGCTCCATTACTGCCGTTTTGCTGACGATTTCATCATCGGAATCATCGGCTCCTATGCCGATGCAGAGGCAGTGAGAGAAGAAGTCAAACGGTTTATCCAGGAGACACTCAAGCTCACCATTGCAGAGGAGAAATCACACATCCGAGGCGGCAAAAAGGGGGCGACTTTTGTTGGGTACTGGATAAAGAGCTATTCGGGGCATCGAGTAGTAAAGGTGAAAGTCGGAGGACGACATACCACCCGAAAATCAGTGTCCGAACGAATACAGCTCCACATTCCACCCGGCAAACTCCAGCAATTCAGCAGTAACAATAGATACGGGAACTACCAAACCGCTAAAGCGGCCCATAAAGTCAAATTGACGATGCTCAGCGATGCAGAAATTATTCTTGCCTACAATGCAGAACTCAGAGGACTGGCGAACTTTTATGCCTTGGCGCACAATGTCAAGACAAAAATGGGCAAGCTTCAATATCTTTGGAGAGGAAGTTTGTTCCTGACGCTGGCACATAAGCACAAGGCAAGTATGAAGCAAGTGGCAAAGAGGCTAAAAGGAGAAGAGGGACACGTGCTCCTTGTCAAGGAAAAAGACAAGACACGAGTCATCAGACTCTTTCGACTGAAAGACCTCAAACCAGTGCCAGTCAAAAACCCTCATGTGGACAATCAACCAAACGTATGTATTTGGACGCTCAGCCGATCAGAACTCATACGACGCCTGAATGCTGGACGGTGCGAATACTGCGGAACAGGAAAAGGGACATTTGAGGTTCATCACGTTCGTAAACTCAAGGATGTAGCTCATGGGAAGGAGCGATGGCAACAACTGATGGTAGCTCGACACAGGAAAACACTGATCCTCTGTAAGCAATGTCATCAGAAGCTCCATGCTGGTACGCTCCCTGATAGAGAATATCTTCAGCGAAACGTAAAGGGAGAGCCGGATACCTGGAAACTCGTAAGTCCGGTTCGGCGAGAGGGTGACGGGTGACCCCCACAAGGGGCAACCGCTCCCTACTCGACCTCAAGATGTGTTGTTCAGGATGGATGAGCACATGTCGGATATTCCTCACCAACTACGGCTTCCATGTGAGTAGTAGCCACGCTACATCTTCTCAGGAAACCGACTACGTAGGAGTGTCAGAAGCTGCAGGGCTTTCGCCCTTGCGGAGTGTCACGGGAAAGACAGCCCGCTCATGAACATAGCTGACCGCTTTGGCGATCTGGTCAAAGCTCTTCTCGATGTTCGCCGGAATCACGTTTACGTCTCCGGCATCAACCATATTGAGCGATTCCACCAGGTCGACGCCCAGTGATGGATTATAACCAGTCCCAAGCAGCGATATACGCCTGATGGCCTGTGGTCCCCAACGTGTACCAGAGCGAAAGGTGGTCCCGCAGTCCAGCGGGACTCCAACAACAGCAACATCCTGACCACCAAGTGTGTGCATGTCCTCCAGGAATGGAACGCCCATGAACCGGCATCCAGCCGAGTAACCATGACGCCCTCGATTAAACAAAGAGATGCTCCTGTCGCGGATAGAGTCGGCTGACTCCAATCCATACGCCAGTGCTTGCTGGTCCAGTTCATCCCGCCGAATCGAAGGCCACTCGGCTTCCCGTTGCATCGCCCACGTCACGCATAAATCTTCTCGTCTCATCATTGCTCGCTCCTTATTGAAATCAAAATTGAAATCAAAACAGTACGTGTTCATGACTCCGCCAGTTGACTGAGCGCGCGGCGCACAAAAACGGGCGTGACCTGTTTGCGATAATTGATCGTCAAGTCGGCGTTGTCCAGCGGCTTGGAACGCCTGGCGGCAGCAACCGCCACTGCCTCTATCAGTTCAGGACTGAGCGACTGGTGAACCAGCTGTGCGGCAGCTTCGGTCGCCTCCAACGGATGCGATGCCACAGCTCCCAAAGTGATTCGTGCATCAGCTACCGTCTGATCATCAGCAAAGCGCAGCGCCACTGCTACCCCCAGGATGGGAAAGTCGAATGAACCGCGCCGCCGCAATTTCAGGTAGACACTGCGCCAACCGTCGGCAGGCGGTAAAATGATCTCGGCGAGTATTTCATCCCTGGCTTTTGTATAGGGGTTCATGCCATCATCGCGAAACAGTTCGCGTACCGGCAACACGCGCTCGCCGCGTACGCTCACCAGTCGCGCCTGCGCATCCAGGCTCACTAACACAGGAGCTGTGTCCGCCGAAGAGATTGCCCAGCAGCGCGGGCTACCCGGAGCAACCAGGCAGATATCGCCATTTTTCTTCATACAATAGCCAATAGAGTGACGCCAGAACTCGGTCTGATTGTAATAGTTACAGCGCGTATCCAGCAAGAGATTGCCGCCGATAGTGCCCGCGTTCCGTAATTGGGGCGTCGATACTGAACCAGCGGCAGTGGCAAGCGCCGGATAGTGTTGCAGGATGAGAGGATGTGAGGCCAGCGTAGAGAGCGTCACACCAGCACCTATGTGCATCCCCTGCTCCGCGGATCCACTGGTGCTCTGCAATGCCGTAATGCCTCGCAGGCCAATTAAAACCTCTGGAGTGAACTGGCGGCGTTTCATATTTGGAAAGAGATCGGTACCTCCTGCGACCAGCATCGCCTGCTCACCTTCCTGCGCCAGCATCAGTGCAGCTTCATCAAGGTGGCGAGGAGCCAGGTAGCGAAATGGTGGAAGCCGTAACATCAGGACCCCCCCTCTTTCGCTGCCCCTCTCCATCTTCCCTGGTCCCCCTGGTTGCTCCGCGCTCCATCCATCTCCTCAGGCTGCCATCTAATAAGCCGCGTTGGCCACGGAGACGGCCCCTCCGTAGGCATGACCTGTGGACGAGGTAACGTACGCGTCGTGGCTGTTTCGGCTTTAAGGGCCTTCAATACTTTGTCTGGTGTGATGGGTACCTCGTCAATGCGCACGCCTATCGCGTCATAGACGGCATTGGCAATAGCTGGGATGACCGGGTTAAGTGGTCCTTGCCCTGCCTCTTTACCTCCATAGGGACCTTCCAGGTCAGGGATTTCTATCAATATGGATTCAATTTCAGGTGTGTCCAGCGTCGTGGGCAGTTTATAATCCAGCAGAGATGGTATTTTATGCTGTCCCTTGCGGAAGACCTGTTGCTCCATCAGCGCCTCGCCAAAGCCCATGTACGCGCCGCCCTCGACCTGGCCGGCGACCAGCAGGGGATTGATGGATTGCCCCACGTCATGCGCCATCCAGAGTTTTTCAACGACCACCTCACCCGTCCCCACATCGACCGCCACTTGCGCTACACACGCGGAATAAGAGTAAGCGGGCGAAGGTCCAACGCCTGCCCCTTTGTAATCGCCGTGAATGCCTTCGGGCGGGGTATAAGACCCCGATGCCACCAGCGCACCATAGCGGGCCTCGGCCAACTGCACCGCTTGCGCAAAAGATAACGCTACTCCCGGGTCATCTTCGTCGAAAATGATGCCTTCAGCAGCGTGCAGGCGCTCCACCGGGACGTGTAACTGTTCAGCTGCCAGTTCGAAGAGCTGCGCTTTCAGTTTGCGCGCGGCAGCAATGGCCGCATTTCCGGCCATGAAGGTGACCCGGCTGGAATACGAGCCGAGATCAACCGGGGTAAGCGTCGTGTCTGCCGTTTCAAGGTGAATGTGTCCTATCTGAATACCCAGTTCTTCCGCGACGATGTAGGCCAGCACAGAAGTCGATCCCTGGCCAATGTCTGTCGCGCCGCAATAGACCGTGACGCCGCCTCCACGGTCGAGGCGAATCTGCACAGCCGAGTGCGGCAGATCGTTCCAGTAAATGGGTTTGCCCGCGCCACAGATGTAGGAGGACGCAGCTATACCCATCCCACGTTTAATAGAAGAATCCTCTGCTCCTCCGTGAGAGCTATTCATCGCGCTTCTTCCATTTACGGATGCTGACTGGAACTCATTCCAGCCCGAGCGTTCAACGACGGCATCGAGACACTCGCCAAGAGCGCAACTGGTAATGCGCAGGCCGTTGACCGTGCGCGAATACGGCTCAATCAGATTACGGCGACGCAGTTCAACCGGGTCCATGCCGAGATCATAGGCAATTTTGTCGAGATGTGCCTCTACCGCGTAGCGCGGCTGGGTCGTCCCATGCCCGCGCTTGGGACCGCACGGCGGCTTATTGGTAAAGAGACGCATGCCCTCGAATTTGTAGCAGGGCAGCTTATAGGTCACCGTCTGCAGAGCACCAGTATAATACGTCGAGGCGATCCCATACGAACCATAGGCGCCGCCATCCAGAAAAGAACGGAAATGCATGGCGGTAAGCGTGCCATCCCGCTTCACTCCTGTCTTGATCCACATTTTGACGGGATGGCGTCCCCTGTGGTTCAAAAATACTTCTTCACGCGTGCAGGTAATCTTGACGGGCCTGCCAATACGGCGCGACAATTCGCTGGCGCAGATTTCATGAGGGAAGGGATCGCTTTTTCCACCGAAGCCTCCGCCGACATTGGGGGCGATGACACGAACATGCGATTGCGGCAAGCCCAATACATTGCTCAACTCGCGGTGAACATAATGCGGCGTCTGTGTAGATGACCAGAGCGTAAGCTTACCGCCAACCGGGTCGCTGGGATCAGGTTCCCAACTGGCGACACAGGCGTGTGCTTCGATCGGCGCGTGATTGTTGCCCTCGTAGTAGAACCAGTCCTCGCGCACATAGTCGGCTGCGGCAAAACCGGCTTCAACTTCGCCAAACTCATACGCCACGGCCTTGTGAATATTTCCAATCCGCGCCTCGTCGTTGATTTTGACCTCAGGATGCGCCAGTGCCTCGTCGATACTCATCAGCGCAGGTAACACTTCATACTCGACATGCATAAGATTCATTGCTTCATCCAAAATGTCGGGATCGAGCGCGGCAACAGCAACGACAGGATCACCCACGTAGCGTACCTTGTCGAGCGCCAGCGCGTATTCGTCCTGGCTGGAAGGAAGGATGCCATACTTCTGCGGCAAGTCCTGGCCGGTAATCACCGCCAGCACGCCTGGCAGCGCCAAAGCGCGGCTCGTATCAATGGAGAGAATGCGAGCATGTGCATAGGGCGAACGTAACAGCCGCCCATACACCATGCGCGGCAGCATAATATCGTCGGCATAAAGGGCGCGACCGGTCACCTTGCCATAAGCATCAACTTTAGGCAAAGGCACTCCAATATACTTGTATGAACCCGATTTATCGCGTCCTTGCGACGCAGACATTCCCACCCCGTCATTCGTCCTGATACTCATTTTGTTAATGACCATTATCGGCCCTCGCTGGATTTTCTGCTATCCAGATGAAAAAGTTAAACAGCATTATCGCGTCCCTACACGATTACCGGCAGCCTCCACCGCTTCATAAATTTTAGTGTAGCCAGTGCAGCGACAAAGGTTTCCCGCCAGCGCCTCTTTGATTTGCTCGCGCGTAGGCTGGGGATGCTCGCGCAAGAGAGCGACGCCAGCAAGCAACATACCTGGTGTGCAGTAGCCACACTGGGCCGCGCCCAATTCGGCAAAGGTTTCTTGCAAAGGATGCAGCTTGCCGTTCTGTTCCAGCCCCTCAATGGTGGTGATCTCGCTCTCCTGTACTTCCAGGGGTAAAGTCAGGCACGAGAGCACTGGTAAGCCATCGATCAGCACAGTGCAGGCCCCACATTCTCCAAGCTCACAGCCATGCTTGGTGCCAATCAACCCCATGTCTTCACGTAAAACTTCAAGTAAGGTATGATGCGGCAAAACTGCCAGTTCGCGGCGTTCGCCATTCACACGCAGCGTAATGAGTTCCCTCAATTCAGCCTCCTTCCCTTTCGCGCAATCGTCCTATCTACTAGCCCCCAATGCGTACGATACCTCCGCAGCTTCACTACGCAACTTCCGGGCAGCACATTCCAGGGCTTCATCTCTAAATCGTGAGGCAAAGCCAACAACCCAGAGCAGAGCCACCAACGTGCCTCCTGTGCCATAAATGGGTGCTGCCACCGCGTTGACTCCAACCAGGTACTCCTCGTGGTCAAAACTAATACCCGTACGGGCAGCCTCTTCAACGCGGGCCAAAAACTCTTGAGGGTCAGTTAGCGAATGCTCTGTGAAGCGGGGCAGGGGACCAGCATGCAGGAAGGTCTCGCGCTGTGCCGCCGACCAGTTCGCCAATACGATAGGTCCAGTAGCTGCCGCCAGCAGAGGTACGCGCAGACCGCGCGTCACAGAAATATGCAGCGCAGCCTTTTCCCCTTCATCCACGATACATTCAATAATCCTCACTCCCTTCTGCTCAACCTTCCCCAGGCAAACTGTCTCGCCTGTACTGGTTGCCAGGCGGCGCATGGCAGGCAGAGCAAAGTGGCGCAAATCTGCCCGCTGGATGTAGGTCTGGGCGAGCTCATAGATGCGCGGACCCAGGACAAAACGGCGCTCCTCTGCTTGCTCAATTACGCCATTGCTCTCCAACGTTTTGAGCAGTCCGTGCAGACTCCCTTTACTCATGTTGAGTGCGCGTGCCAGGTCCGAAAGCGTCAAACCCTCCTCCGTGACGCTCAAAAGGTCCAGCAAACGGAAGGTACGCTCAACCATCGGCGCAGGCACTACAGGCGCCGTGCCAGTCTCTTCGTGAATATCAGATTGTTCGCTATATTGAACTAATTGTTCTTCCATAAGAACAGCATAATGAATTTCGGGGAAGAAGTCAAGGGTCGATTAGAGGTAGCCCATCTTCTGAGCCAACGCGATCGCTTGCTCCAGGTAGGAATACGCGGTCTCCGGTTGATTGGCCTCCCTGCTTTGCACGGCAGCTTCCAGCAGACCGGTCAGCTCATCGGGGAGGCGCTGCTGCTCAGGGTCGGTTGATATCGGTATAGCGGTGAACTATTTTCCACCCTCTCGCTTCATGGTGTTCATGCCGATAAATGTTGAAGCTATGCAGAGAATGGCAAAACTAGCGGCGATGAAACCAATCCATCCTCCTGTACCTCCGACGTAAACCAGGCAGAGAACAGCAAATGCGAAAAGTGCCACCATTGATATCACGAACACAATCACGAACTGATAGAACATATTCCTGTTGTCACTCGGTGGGGAATACACTTTTCCCTCTGGTTCTTCTCTCAGTGGTTGCTCGTAGGAAGTCTCACCGTATTGGCGAGCGTATTCCTGATCTCCTTCGTATTTCCCATAGGTCGAGCCTGCTTGCTCGTGTATTGACTCACCGGCTTCACTTTGTTGTATCATATTGTCTTCCTCCCCATAAGTTGATGGGTTTATTCGGGAAGGACCTCTTCCCATTTAAGAGATACCACATCGGTATCACTGCCGTATCACCGCAACAGAGCTCAACCTCACAATGTTATCACACCTGGAAAACGTGCATCCATTCCCGCATTGGTCTCTTGATGCTGCTACGTAAAGTTGGGTGAGCTTCTTAAAAACAGGCAGGGAGTCAGGTTTTGCGTATGATGTGATGATTCTGTAAGAGTAATGCCTGCTTTGGTGATATCCCTGTGATGTCCGTGCATTACACTCCATACTGGAAAGGTCTGCGTTGTGTTATGAAAGGGAAGGAGCAATAACGTATGTTCAACTATGCGGGAAAGACCGCCTTGATCACAGGCGCCTCGTCGGGCATTGGTGAGGCCTTTGCACATATCCTGGCGGCGCGCGGCATGAACCTGGTACTGGTGGCACGCTCGGCAGACAAACTGCGCGCGCTGGCGCAAGAACTCTCTGAACAGCACGGCATTCGTGCCGAAGTCGTCCCTGCTGACCTCTGCCGCGAAGGCGCTGCGCAGGAGGTCTACCGGCGGACGCGAGAACTGGGTGTTCCTGTTGATCTGCTGGTGAATAATGCTGGTTTTGGCACCTATGGATGCTTTGACACAATCACCTCTGAACGGGAACACGAGGAAATCATGCTCAACGTCACGGCTCTGGTTGATCTGACGCATGCCTTTTTGCCAGCGATGGTAGAGAGAAAAGCAGGGGGCGTCATCAATGTGGCCTCGATCGCCGCCTTTCAGCCGCTACCCTATTCGGCTGTCTACGGGGCGAGCAAAGCGTTTGTGCTCTCGTTCAGCCTGGCGCTCTGGGCGGAGTATCGCAAGCAGGGCGTGCGCGTGGTCACCTTGTGCCCAGGGCCTACAGCGACCAATTTTTTCACGATCCTTGGTGCTGACGACGTGCCGATGATGGGCAGGATGCACACGCCGGAGGCGGTGGTCATGACAGGCTTGCGCGCTCTGGAGCAGGGGCGGCCGTATGCCGTCGAGGGTCGTAGAAACGCCTTTGGAGTACAGCTGACACACATGTCGCCACCTGCGCTGACGGCGCGTGTGTTTGCGAGGATGATGAGGCCGCGTAAGAAAGAGGCAAAGCCTGTAGGGGAGAGATCGGCGACTCCACTGGCGAGTCGGAGCAGGCCGTAGCTCCAGGGACACCAAAGAAGAGCGAAAGTGGTTCGCATTTAATCTCAAGGAGGAACTATGAACACAGTAGTTGTCTATGATTCACAATTTGGAAACACCGAACGCATTGCCCAGGCCATTGCCGACACATTGCGTGCATTTGGACAGGCACAGGCTGTCCGTGTTAATCCAGCACGTCCAATCGAGTTGCAGGGAGTGGACATGCTCATTCTGGGGTGCCCAACGCAGGGATTCAGACCATCCCCAGCTATGCAGTCCTTTTTAGGAAACGTCTCCTACCAATCGCTGAGCGGCCTGGCAGTCGCTTACTTTGACACCCGCTTCGGCGGAGGCTTCTGGAAGCACTCTGCCGCGCCGCGTATGGCCGGGCAGCTGCACACGATGGGAGTCGAGCCCCTGGTCCCGCCGGAGAGCTTCTTCGTGAAGGCCATGAAGAAGGAAGGTCCCCTGATTGCTGGGGAAATGGAGCGAGCAGCCACCTGGGCTCGGATGCTCGGCGAAAAGTACGAGGCATCCCAATCCCATCTCGTCACGCGATGACATTTAGAGAAGGAGGAGGAAAGACAGAAAGGTCCTCGCCTTACCCCATTGAAGGGACAAGACCGAGTTGTTGGAGCATGCCGAGCATGTCATCGATGCCCCACTCTTCCGCGATCTTGCCGCCTTCGATGCGGACAATATCGATGGTCGAGACCGCCACCTGCTTGCCAGTTGGGGGGATGCTCCCAAACGCTCCTTGCTGGGTTCCACGCATCGTCATGCGGACTACCACCTTGTCCCCTTCCGCGATCATGTCCTCAACCGTGACGTGCAGATCAGGGAAACCTGTCAGCATCATGCCGATGGCTTGTCTGGATCCCTCGGGACCGACTGGTAGACTGGCAGCAGCAGCAGAATGATCAACGTGATTGGGGGCAATGAATTCCTCGAGGGCAGCCAAATTCTTCCTGGTGTACACTTCCTCGAAGAAACGGCGCATCAGGGTCTTGTTGTCTTCGGTTGACATAAAATGTTCTCCTTATATGTTACTGCATCGGGCAACGTGCGACGGGGTGTTCTATTCCTCAGCCTTCACCCCAATATGCTCCTCAAAAAACGCGAGCACCCTTTCCCACGAATCCTGCGCCGCCGCTTCATTATAATTGCTCAACGTATCATTGAAAAATGAGTGCTTTGTACCGAGATATATTTTAATATCGTGCGGCACATGATAACGGTCCAACGCAACATCCAGCTTTTGCCCCGCCGACGTCGTAAAATCCTTGTCAGGGTATGACCCCACCACCGGGCAGAGGCGGGCAACGGCCTTCAAGGGCCGCGGATTCGTCGCATAATAGGGAGCAATCGCTTTTAACCTGTCATCCGTGCAGGCCCAGCAAACCGCGAACATTCCCCCCAGACAGAAGCCAACCGCTCCCAACCTCGACTCATCAACACTCGGCTGCTCGGACAGAAAGGTCAATGCCGCTTTCAAATTATGGATACTGCCATTATTTAGCGAGTTAAATAGCCAACCACTCATAAACCGAAACATACAGATGGCGCGATTGCGGCCAGCAA
>WNGE01003170.1_pt1 | contig 22402 bp, 16 predicted proteins | sample 5400651 | NCBI WGS metagenome assembly WNGE01 (sample SAMN13153370, study PRJNA577476) | soil metagenome | isolation source: 60 cm soil or saprolite under grassland replicate 2 | place: USA:California | collected 2016-06-15
TAGAGCGATGAGTAAGGCACGTTGGCTTCGGCCAGCAGCACGTTCATATGGCCCGGCATTCGTCCGGCCACGGGATGGATCGCGTATTTGACGTTGACGCCTTTGTGTTCGAGGACTTCGGCCAGTTCGCGCACGGCGTGTTGAGCCTGCGCCGTGGCCATTCCGTAGCCGGGCACGAAGACCACCTGGCGAGCGTAGGCCAGTTGCACGGCCACGTCGTCCGCGCCGACTTCGCGCATTACTCCTTCGACTAATTGGCCGGTGTCGGCCGAGACCGAGCCGAACGCGCCGAAGAGCACGTTGGTCACCGAACGGTTCATCGCCTTGCACATCAGGATCGAGAGGATGAAGCCGGAAAATCCGTCGAGCGTGCCCGCGATGATCAACACGTTGTTGCCGATCGCGAACCCGGTCGCCGCCGAGGCCAGCCCCGCGTATGAATTCATCAGCGACATCACGACCGGCATGTCCGCCGACCCGATGGGCAAGACGAGCAGAATGCCGAAGAGGAACGACAACACCACCATCACGTAAAAGAGCGCGCTCTGGGTCGGGTCGTAAATAAGGTAGATGAAAATTCCCGCCGCGATGACGAAGAGCGAGACGTTAATGATGTTCTGGCCTTTGTAAGTGACGGGCGCGCCGCGTATCAACTCCTGCAATTTTACGAACGCCAGCAGACTGCCCGTGACCGTCAGGCTGCCGAAAAGGACTTCAAAGCCGAGCGCGGTCATCTTGAACGAACTTATCTGCGCGCCATCGTTAACCACGTGCTGATAATATTCCGAGATGCCCACGAGCGACGCGGCCAGGGCGCCGAAGGCGTGCGAGAGCGCGGTCCGTTGAGGCATCGCCGTCATCGGCATCCAGATCGACATCGCCGCGCCGATCGCGCTGCCGATGATCATGCCGATGATGATCAACTGGTAGCTGATGATCTCGTGGTGAAGCAGCGTGCCGACGATGGCCACCAGCATACCCAGCGCGGCCATATTCATTCCGCGGCGGGCCGTCTTCGGGTGGCTCAAACCTTTCAAACCGAAGATGAAAAAGATCGAGGCGAACAGATAGCTGAATTCGATGAGATAATTGCCGCTCATCACCGCCCCTCCTTCCCGCCTGAATCATTGCCGCCGCCGATTCGATCTTTGAACATCTTGAGCATGCGGTCGGTGATCATAAATCCGCCGACCACGTTGATCATCGCGGAGACGACGGCGATGAAACCGAGAAACTTGCTGACGTCGCTGTATTTTCCGCCGGCGGTCAGGATCGAGCCGACCACCGAGATCGCCGAAATGGCGTTGGTCGCCGACATCAACGGGGTGTGCAACAGAGGCGGGACGCGGGAGATGACCTGATAACCCAAGAACGCGGCCAGCGCGAAGATGTAAAGAGAGGCCATCAAGGCCGTCGCGCTCACGCCCGAACCTTCGGCCAGGGCCAGAACGCAAATCGAAGGGACCAAACTTGCTACACTCATGACACGATTTCCTCCGGAAACATCCTGGGGTATTCATGAATGGGACTTATAGGACTCATAGGGCTTATAGGACTTGTAAGTTTTACAAGTCCTATAAGCCCCATCCATGACTATCCCGGAGACGACATCACTATTTAAACGCTTCCTGAATTCGCGGATGTTTAGCTTCGCCGTTGTGGACGGCGCACGAAGGGCCGACGATGTCGTTGGCGAAATCGAGGTTCAGATCGCCGTCCTTGATCATCTCGCTCAGGAAGGTAGTCAGGTTTCGCGAATACAACTGGCTGGCGTGAACCGGGACGGTGGCGGCCAGGTTGAGCGGGGTCATGATCGTCACGCCGTTCACGTCAACGGTCTCGCCGGGTTTGCACAATACGCAGTTGCCCCCGGTCGGTCCCGCGAGGTCTATGATGACCGACCCGCGCTTCATTCCGGCGACGGCGTCTTCGGTGATCAGCAGCGGGGCGCGGCGCCCGGGCACGGCGGCGGAGGTGATGATGCAATCGGTCAGTTTGGCCTGGCGCGCGATCAACTCGCGACTGCGATCCATCACCTCTTCGGTCACCTCGCGGGCGTAACCGCCGGCGTCCTCGGCCTGCAACCCGCCCATATCGACTTCCAGAAATTTCGCGCCGAGCGAGCGGACGGCTTCGCCCGCCGCCGCGCGCACGTCGAAGCCCTCGACGACCGCGCCGAGCCGCCGAGCCGTGGCTATGGCCTGCAATCCGGCCACCCCGGCGCCCAGCACGAGGACTTTCGCAGGCGGCACCGTGCCCGCCGCCGTGGTCAGCATCGGGAACATTCGCGGCGAGTATTCGGCGGCCAGCAGCACGGCCTTGTAACCGACTATCGTGGCCATCGAAGAGAGCGCGTCCATCGCCTGCGCGCGGGTCGAGCGCGGGATCAACTCCATCGCGAAGCCGGTGATTCGGCGCTCGATCATTGGCTTGAGCGCCAGCGGCTCGTCGAGCGGACGCAAGAAACTGACGACGACGGCGCCGGGATTCAATTGCGCGACGGTTTCCGGCGCCGGGCGGTTAACCGCGAGCAACACTTCGGCCGCTTTGGCGAGCGCGGAGCGGTCCTTTGATACGCTCGCGCCCGCGGCCTCGTAATCGGCGTCGCTCGCGCCAGATTCGCTTCCCGCGCCGCTTTCGATGGCCACCTTGGCCTTCATCGAAACCAGCTTCTTAACCGATTCGGGAACCAGCGCGACGCGGGATTCGTCCGGTTCCGTCTCTTTCAACACTGTGATTTGCATATGGAACTATTTCTGGGGCGCCAATTCCGGTCGGGAGACTTCTAAGGGCAGGTATCAAATCCGATCGGACTCGACTTTGTCCATTTTGTGACGCCGGCGTCACAAAATGGACAAAGTCGAGTCCGACATCATTACTCACAACTCTTTGGAAACCGAGGGCAGTATAATAACGGGCCGGAGCCTATGCAATCCATAAAATCGCGTTCGCATATTCCAAGTTTAATTTTCCAGGCGCTTGCGCGGGAGCCTTTGCGCGCCGTAAAATTACCTCGCCTATCGATAGAGCATCATAACGAATACGATCTAGATCGTCATACGCTAAACCGCCTGCAAGGGCCACGATCAAGGAGGTGGGATATCGAAACAGACTCACAATTTGAATCTACCTCAAAGGCGCATTACTTGCGCCTGATTATCGCGTCTCTTGACGCGATGCTGGGATAAAGAGCTTTGTCGTGCGCAGGCGATATATATCGCCTGCGCACGCAGGCTGAATTCCTTCCCTCCGCTTCCCTTCCCGTTTTCACCATCTTGCGACATCCTGAAAGAATGAAGATCGCCCCTGGGTACGCGTCGCTTCCAGCGCGCAGTCTCCGCAAGAGACGTATTGATCGGAATCAGACGCTCCAGAAGGCGCCTCGCTTGCGTCGAGTGATTATCGCTTGCAATACCACGCATCCGGCCCCAAGCGCGCTGCGGGCCTCCAACAGGTCTTCCACCCACTACTGCGCGCTGGAAGCGATGCGTACCCAGGGATTTCCTGGTGAGTTCATGACTGATACTTCAATATCGAGAAGACGTCGTGTCCGGCGAGTTTATGGCGGCCCTTCAAGAACTCCAGTTCGATCACGAACGACAATCCGATGACGTTTCCGCCGAGCGTCTCGACCAACCTGACCACGGCTTCGGCCGTGCCGCCGGTCGCGAGCAGGTCGTCGGCGATGATCACGTTGTGGCCTTCTCCGACCGCGTCTCTGTGAATCTCGAGCGTGTCCCTGCCATATTCCAGGTCGTAGCTATAGCTTTCGACCTCCGAGGGCAGCTTCTTCGGCTTGCGGACGGGCACGAAGCCCGCGCCCAGGTGGTAGGCCAGCGCCGGGGCGAAGATGAAACCGCGCGCCTCGATGCCGATTACGCAATCGACATTTCTGCCGCTGAAATGTTCGACGGTCCGGTCGATCACGGCGCGCAACCCTTTGGCGTCCTTGAGCAATGTGGTGATGTCGTAGAAGAGAATGCCGGGTTTTGGGAAATCAGGGATCTCGCGGATCAGCTTTTTAAGTTCGTGTTCGGTCATGGGGAGGTCCTGGCGCCTTTCTTGCGGAAGTAATGTAGTTATGGCCTTTGAAAAATGACTAAAACCACATTGTAGGGGCGCGTATTCCGCGCCCGATCGCTTCAGGCGCCAACGCGGGCGGGAAATACCCGCCCCTACGCTGTTGTTGCGTGCATTTTTCAAACACCATCAATAATCGACACGGAAGTCGCGGTAGAGTCCTGTCACCGGCAGATCGGTCTCTTCGATGTCCGAGACCTCGGCCAGCGAGGGGCCGGTCGAGAGGTCCTTTTTGAATTCATCCATCGAGTCGCGTTCGCCCTCGGCCACCACTTCGACGCGCCCGTCCGGCATGTTGCGAACCGTCCCGAGCATATGATGGCGCGCGGCGGCGCGCATTACGAAGTAGCGAAAGCCCACACCCTGAACAATGCCGGAGATCAAAAATCTTCTGGCGACCATAGAAGAATTAAAACACGGAGGGCAAAGGGAAGACGCAAGGTATCCGTTCGCCCTCCGTGTTGTCAACTTGCCTACTCCTCGTCCGTCGGTCCTCTTCTGTGTATCCGTCGCCGGAAGGAATTATCGAAGACGTAATCGGCCACTCGGTTCCCTTGTTTGATCCCTTCGGTCTTGTCAAAGCTCCAGTGGATACCAAGGTAGATGCGGCTCTGGCCGTTCTCTTCCTCAGCCTGTGAAAGCGATCGGAAATGACGCGGAATGATCGGCTCGTTCACTCTCGCAACCGCCTGTCGATCAGCGAATTTAATAACGGCGCGTCGCGACAAGCGGAATTGTGGGAGAGGGAACTTGCCGAAGACTGCGCACAGCGATTACTATCTCGCCACCGTTTTTCCCCTTGAACCTTGATTGCTTGGTGCTAAGAAATGCTGTTATCAGTAAAAAGCCCTTCTCTCATCCTGGTGCGCGCTTTCGCAGTCGTCATCTGCTTTTTATCGCTTCTTCCCACCAGGGATGGGCGTAGCTTTGCCGTTTCTATAGATCCCGCTGACGTCGCGACCTTCGCCGCGGCGGCGGAACAGAACGCCAAACTCAAGTCCGATCTCACCTGGACATTCTGCGCCAAGCGGCAGCGCGGCTGGATCCTCTACACGCCGCTCATCCAGCGCCTTCTCAACACCAACGCCGCCCCTGAGACGAACGCCTTCGCGCAGGCGCTGGCCGACTGGCAGAGTTCGGCGGGGCTGCCCTCGACGGGCGTGCTCGATCAGCAAACCTGGATGAAGATGGTGGCGGTGTTTCAATCGCGCCGTATCAAAGATCGCTCGACTCCGCCGCCTGGAGCGTTGACGCGTGTCTCCGCCTCGGAATTTTTCGACCCTGAACGCCCCGAAGACCTGCGCTATGTCGAGCGTCAGGCGTACGCGGCTTACAAGAGACTCGTCGCAGCCGTGACGGCCGACCTTTCGCTCGATTCAAACGAAAACTGGCTGAAGATCATCTCGGCGTTTCGCTCTCCGGCCTATCAGGCGCAGCTTCGCAAACAAAGCCCGAAGTCGGGGCGCGCCAGCTTGGCCGTCAACAGCCCGCATTTCACCGGACGCGCGCTGGACCTCTACGTCGGCGGCGAGCCCGTCAGCACGGACGACCGGAATCGCGCGATACAGGTCAACACGAAGGTCTATCAATGGCTGGTGAAGAACGCCGGGCTATACGGTTTCTATCCTTACTTCTACGAACCCTGGCATTGGGAATATTGCCCGCAATATTCAGTGGAATGATAACATCGGCGCTGTGCCGGTCTTACTTCACGGCTCGTCTCAGCCGCCGATCCGCGCGCTTTGTCCGCCGTCCACCGGCAACACAACGCCGGTGATGAATCGCGCCTCGTCCGACGCGAGGAAGAGCGCCGCGTGAGCGACATCCCAGGCCGTGCCCATCTTGCCGCGCAGCGGGACCTGCGCGTCGCGTTCGCGGATCAGATCTTCCTTCGCAATGTTGCGCGCTTTCACAAGGCCTTCGATGGCCATCGGCGTGTTGATCAGACCCGGCATGATGGCGTTCACGCGGACGCCGTATTTCGCATTGCCTATCGCCAGCGACTGGGTCATCGCGTTGACGCCGGCTTTGGAAATCTTATATGCCGTGAGGCTCGTGGCCGAGCAGACGGCGGCGATTGACGAAATGTTGATAATGCATCCCTCTTGCTGCTGACGCATCACCGGCAATACCTGCCGACAGGAGAGGAACATTCCCTTGAGATTCGTGTCCAGGATCCGATCCCACGCCTCTTCGCTGAGGCCGGCCAATTCCGCGTCGCCGGCGCCTATGCCGACGTTGTTATGCAGGACGTCGATTCGGCCATAGGCGTCGAGCGCCGCCCGCGTGAAGGCGCGGCAGTCCTCCGCCCGCGTGACGTCGGCTTCGCAAACTAAGCACTCGCCGCCTTCGGTTTCAATCACCGCCTGCGTCTCGCGCGCCGATTCCCGATCCCGATCGACCAGAACCACTCGAGCGCCTTCGCGCGAAAAGAGAATGGCCGTGGCGCGGCCGTTGCCGATAGTGTCCCCCGGCGTCTGTCCCGAGCCTACTACTATGGCGACTTTGTTTTGAAGTTTCATGATTCGAACCCCGCGACGCCTTCGTCCAGTCTCACGCCGAGCGTGTTGAGCGCCATTGACACCAGGTTGTATTGGCCGACAGTGAAGATCAGATCGAGCAGTTGTCGCGTGTCGTACGTCGCCGCAAGCGCGTCCCAGACGGCGTCGGAAATGAACGCCTGCTCGCGCAGCTCATCAACCGCGCGCAGCAGCGTGGCGTCGAATTCGCTCCAGCCCGGGGCGTCGGGGCCCTTCTTGACGCGATCGATTTCGTCGTCGGTGAGTCCCGCCCTTTTGCCGATCACGACATGCTGTCCCCATTCGTACTCGGCGCGGCAGAGCCAGCCGACGCGCAGGATCAGCAACTCGCGCTCGCGCGGCGGCAGCGTGGATTTGTTTAGTATGTGATTGCCGAACACCAGCCACTTTTTGAGCAGCTTCGGATGAGCGGCTAGCGTGCGAAAGATGTTGAAGACGCGCCCGTCCACTTTCAAGCGTTCGAGCATTTCGCGGGTTTCATCGTCCCACTTCTCTTCAGCCAATGGTTCAAGGCGCGGTTTTGTCAGGCGCATGAGTTCTCCTATCTGAATATTGCTGCGGGGCCACGGAGTCGCCGCAGAGAGGGGTTATCGAAATGATCATCCCCGTCGAGCTTACTTACTACAGCGATCGGGCGTATCATATGCCTGACTTGCGGTCACATTCAAAATCATACGGAGAAGTCGTTCATGTCGCATTGAGCGACGCCTTGAAACAATGAAAAGCGCCCCTGGGTACGCATCGCTTCCAGCGTGCAGTCGTGTATGGAAGACCCATCGGAGGCGCGAAGCGCGCTTGGCTCGGATGCGCACGATTGCAAACAATAATTACTCAACGCAAGCAAGGCGACTTCGGGGCGTCTGATTCCGATCAATACGTCTTTCTCCACGCCTGCACGCTGGAAGCGATGCGTACCCAGGGTTTTCCAGAGGAGGATTCACCATGTTTTCGAAAGCGCCAGCTACCATACAAAGCGCGCGAATCTCGGGCTTGCTTCTGATCGCTCTAGTCACTCTTTTCGCCGACGCGGCGAGCGCAGCCCCGATCAGCGTGCTGAACGGCACGCAGTTTACCACCACCACTGGAACGCCGATCCAGGCTCACGGCGGAGGCGTGATCAAGGTCGGCCCGTATTACTATTGGTTCGGAGAGAACCGGAACCCGAACTCGACGTTTTTCGCCGTTTCGTGTTATCGCTCGACTGACCTCAAGAACTGGGAGTTTCGCAACAACGTCCTGACCGCAAATTCGGCGGCGGAGCTGAATCCCGCAAACATCGAGCGGCCAAAGGTCGTCTACAACTCGAACACCGGCCGCTACGTGATGTGGATGCACTGGGAGAACGGCGTCAATTACGGCGAGGCGCGGGCCGCCGTCGCCAGCTCCGCGACTGTGGACGGGAATTACACCTACCACGGCAGCTTTCGCCCCCTCGCGAACACGGGAGTCGTTGATCACGGGAAACCAGGTTACATGTCCCGCGACTGCACGTTATTCGTGGATTCGGATGGAACCGGCTACTTCATCTCTGCGGCGAACGAAAACGCCGACCTTCACGTCTACCGGCTGACCTTCGACTACATGGCGATCGATAATCTGGTCGTCAAACTCTGGGTCGGACAGAAGCGAGAGGCCCCGGCGATGTTCAAGCGAAACGGCTTCTATTTCCTCCTCTTCCCGACTAACACTTCGTTGAGCATGTCGTGGAGGAACGTCGCCACGATCGATACGGCGACGGGCGCGCTCGGCGGGAGCAATTACGTATTCAAGTTGAGGAACGCCAACAGTGGGCTTGTCGCCGACGTGCCGGGCCTTTCGACGGCGGACGGCGTCCGGATCATGCAGTACGCGGACAACGGCGGCGCCAACCAGAAATGGAGGCTCCAATACGACGGCGCCGGCTATTTCAAAATCGTCAACGTAAACAGCAACAAGTTGATGGACGTGACTTTAGGCTCGACGGCGGACGGGGCGGAGATCATTCAGTACAGCGATAACGGCGGCGCTAATCAGCGGTGGCTGCCGATCGACAGAGGCGGCGGGCGCTATGAAATCAGGAGCAAGCTCAGCGGGAAAACGCTCGACGTCGAGGGGGCGTCGCTCAATAGCGGCGCAAACTTGATTCAGATGACCGCGAGCGGCGGGAACAGTCAGAAATGGGCATTGGAGCCTACGAATTAATGATTCACCGCGAAGGACGCAGAGGAGCTGAACGCAGATCAGACTTTATTGTCCTCCACATTCCTCCGCATCCTTCGCAGTGAATGTCTCCCATCACTGATGGGCTGATTCCGCAGCCGACGAGGTTTCACTGCCCCCAGACTCTGACGTAATCCACTTTCATCTGCTGCGGGAATTGCGTGCTGGCGTCCGGGCTGCCGACGAAATTGCCTCCAACCGCAACGTTGAGGAGGATAAAGAATTGGCCCTGGAATTCCGACGTGCTGTTAATTCCTCCCGAGATGTTGCCCTCGAAGTACTGTACCCCGTCCAGGTACCATCTGATGGCCGTGGTGGTGCGGGAAATGGCGTATGTGTGGAACCCGGCCGCGAGAGAAACGGGCGACGTGACGCTCCCTCCAAACGAGGCGTGCGAGCCGTTGTCATTGGCCCAGTGCATGGTGCCGAGATTCTCGAACGGGTTCTGGCCTCGAATCTCCATGATGTCTATCTCACCGCAGGACGGCCACCCCACGGTGCTGATCGATGCGCCCAGATTCCAGAACGCCGGCCAAATGCCTTGCCCTTGTGGCGCCTGGATACGGGCTTCGATCCAGGTGTTGACGCCGAAGGTTCGACGATCTTGCGTTTTGAGGCGGGCCGAGGTGTAGGCGCTCCCCCCGAGGTTCTCCCGGCGAGCTTCGATTATCAACATTCCATTCTCTATGCGCGCATTCTCCGGGCGGTTGGTGTAATTCTGCAACTCGTTGTTGCCGAACCCGCTGTTGCCCAGATCGTAGGTCCAATTAGCCCCGTTGATTGTCGTCCCGCTGAACTCGTCAGACCAGACTAAATTTGGGAAACCCGGAGGCCCTCCTGTAGGCGGCGGTGGTGGCGGCGGAGTGGAGCCGACCGCTCCCCAGGTGAACGTCTCCCATGTGCTTGCGGTCACGCGGTCGGAAACGAGCGGCGCATACGTCGCGCGGGCCAGATCCGCGCTCACGAACTTGCCGGTCACCCTCCCTGTCAAAGTGAAAGCGCCGCCCGCAAGATCGCCCCATCTGAAATGCTCCCATGTGTTTGCGGACACGCGGTCGGCGACGAGCGGCGCAAACGTCCCGCGGTTCAGATCCGCGCTTACAAAACGGCCGGTTCCGATGGACTTCAAGGCAATAAACCCGCCGCCTACGTCAACCACCTGGAACTGCTCCCATCCGGCGACCGCCGTGCGGTCGGCGACGAGCGGCGCAAATGCGCCGCGATTTTGATCCGCCGATACGAACCGGCCGTTTGCGGAGGCCCTTATCCAGATCGTCTGCCCGACCGGCGGAGCAGCCGACACGACCATCGCCGTTATCACTGTGATTATCGTTAAAAGCATGATCTTCACAGTTCGTGACACGCATCGATTACTGAAGCAACTGGCGCTATACATGGGTATTCTCCTTTCTAGGTTCTAGCTTGCGGCTCGCTCATCTCAAAAGGGGTTTTTGAAAATTGTAGTATGGATAGAACATGGATCGGACGTATGCGGCCGATGTTCACGGATCAATCCTCCTCGATCCGTAGCAGCGGTTTATCCCGTGTTCTAATTCAGACGGTCAGGATAGGATACGGATCGAATTGATGCGACGGATTGAGGAGGATTGATCCGCCCGGAGTCCGTCGCATCAATTCGATCCGTATCCTATCCTGCGTCCAAATTTTCAAAAACCATGCGAAAAATGAGCGAGCCGAGAATTCTAATTCGAGCGATTGTGACGTGGTGTGTTATACAACGTTTGTGGATAAAGTCAGGACCAGATAAGGTCAAGTGTATTACGGTACTGTACGTGCGGCGGCCTCCAAGTTCCAATCTGTCAGATGATTCATGGGATTACAATGAACGTGCTGTACCCTTCTCTTGGCCGTGTTGAACCCGCGTGATACATTGACGCCATGCGTTCACCCGAAAAAAACAGAGAGAACGCGCTCCCGGACCCCACATTGGGCTGGTCTGAGGCTGTCAAGCAAGCCTCGCTCGCCCAACTAGCCAGAATTTTGGAGAGCCCGCAGTTCCGAACAAGCAAAAGGTGTTCGCTATTCCTACGATATGTGGTGGAACAGGCCAGTGAGAATCACCTTGAATGTTTGAAAGAGCGCACCTTGGGCATCGAGGTGTTCGGGCGGAATCCTCAATACGACACAAATCAGGATCCGGTCGTTCGCGCCGCTGCGGGTGAAGTCCGCAAGCGCCTGGCGCAGTATTATCTTGAACCGGGGCGTGAGGACGAGATTCGGATCAGCCTCCCAGCCGGCTCTTATGTTCCAGAGGTTCAGCCGACGGCGAAGATCAAAGCCGAAGAGGCTCCTCGATCCGCCTTCCGACTGAAACGCTACGGCATCGCGGCCGTCGGGGTTGCGATGGTCATAACAGCGGTTCTTCTGTTATTGCGCTTACGGCAAACTGATTTGGACCGCTTCTGGGCGCCGGTGATCGATCCGCAGGAAACCGTGCTGGTGTGCATAGGTCAACCCAAGACATACAATTTCAACACGAAGGCGCAGGGCGAGCTGGATAAATGGTTTGAGAACGGGCCGGAAAAGCAAAATCCTCCACCGGAGTTGGCGACCTTGTCACTGGCGGACATCGTGCCCATGTGGGACCGGTACGTCGCGCTGGCCGACGTGCAAGCGTTCTCGCACTTCTCAGAATTGATTGCGCAAAAGGGTAAGAAGGCGCAGCTCCGCGGCGTCCGGTCGGTCTCGCTGGCGGATTTGAGTTCGAGGCCGTGCGTCCTGATCGGCGCCTTCAATAATGAGTGGACCATGAGCCTGGCCGGCGAGCTGCGTTTTTACTTCGACATCGATCACCAGATCAAGGCCGAAATCGTCAGAGACCGGCAGAACCCCGGCCAGACCGAGTGGAAAGTGGTGAACTCATGGCCCCATTGGAGAATCCCTACCGACTACGCCATCGTTTCGCGAGTCTTCAATCCGACCACCGGACAGGCGGTCGTGATCGCCGCCGGAATTACGCAGTACGGCACACATGCGGCCGGGGAATTCATCACGAACCAGGCCTATTTCTCGGAGGCGTTGAGCCATGCGCCTCGCGACTGGTATCGAAAAAACATTCAGGTGGTCCTTTCCACCAAGGTGGTCTCCGGGGCGCACGGGCCGCCGAAGGTCCTCGCCGTCCATTTCTGGTAAACTCGTCCTTACAGCCTCTTACCGCAGTGTGCGGATCTGGGATGTAGCTAAAGGTATAGAAACATTTGAAATCAAGGATTTCCCGGATAGCTCCTTCACAGCAAACTTCAGCCCAGACGGCAAACTTATTATCCTCACCGGCTCTGGTGGGATAATACAAGTTCTGGACGCGGCTTCCCACAAGGAGCTGAATAGAGTCTCAGTCACATCTGGTAATAACAGTTATACAAGACTCGCCGCCTTCAGCCATTCGCCATTCGATGCTTATTCGGCGGGTGAGGCGAGAGCTGTTCTGAGCTATCACCCGCGAAGTCATCGGCGGCGCGCTGCAATTGCAGTAGAAGTTTATGCCCCAGATTCAGCATGCGGAACCTGTGGTAAGCCCCGGCAATCTTTAGCTAAGATTTTGATACGGCCTTGAGTAAAGCGTACGCAATTTCGTCATGGAAGATGTCGCTGTGCCCGTTAATCACAGCGTCAGCGTTCAGGTTGAAAAGTTTGCCACCCTGAAAGTGATACGCGCTTCCCGTCGCCAGCAGTGCGCCGTCACTGGCTTCGCTGGTGAATTTGACTAATGCGCCATTCCGCCCGATGCCGCCGAAGCGGTCATTCGCATCGCCGATTTCAGCGGCGGCCTCAAAAGCCAGCGCCGAAGCAATCGGGTATGCTTTGCCAACTGCCTTGTCATTTTTCGTGCAGGTGATGATTGTCGGGCCGATCACTTGATGAGCGTCAATGACATTGCGGAAAAATCCGTTCGTGTTGTCGCCGTCAAAGTTCACGGCAAACCCATTGTGTGAAAACGCGGCCTGAAGCAATGTTAAGGTGTGAATCGTGATAGGAGGTTGATTGTCAGGGCCTAGCGTGGCGGCGGCGACCAATCGCCCGCCGAAACTATGTCCGATGAGATGCGCCTTCAGATTCGGGAACTGTGCGCGAATCCGCCGGATCAGACTGTTGACTCCGTTACGTCCGACAACGCCTGAGCGCTCCTTCATCTGGTAATAGGTGGTGTAGTTCACTATCTTGAACGCGCCTGCCTTGATTCCACTGAACAGGTCGCCCAACCCTGCCGCGCCACCTTCATCACCGCTCGTCGACGCAGACACAGTGTCGGCTGCGCCGCCTTCGCTGTCAGGCGCCAGATCGACCGGCAGCACAGGGCTTTTCAGCCGATTGATCAGTTCATCACCGTTCATTTCAAAGAAAACATCAGAAGCGTCGTCGGGATACATTGAACTCCTACCCGGCAGAGAGCGGATCAAATCGGCAAATCGAATCTGGGCCTGCTCGTTGATTTCCAGATCTGGGATCAGCGCCTTTGCCTGATCGAGAATCTCGTTCGTCTTCGTATTGTCGAAATAACCTTTGAGGCTTTCGAGCTGCGCCGCCAGGTCGTCTTCAGAAACCGCCGAGCCGATGTCGGCTGCGCCGCTAGGAATCAGTTCTTGATCAGTGAATTTTTTTGACGGCCAGAGAATGCAGCAAATGGCGAATTGACGCCCCGCGATTTCGGGCGCCAGGCCACTATCCAGAACCGCGCGCATCCGCTCGAAGAATCTTTTATAAAGATCGCGCGCATCGGCCATGTCATTGTTCCAGCCATGAGAAATAATCAGTAGATCGGTGGTCGCCCCTTGGTTGAGAAAGTCGAGTAACTGTTGTGGCTCATTCGCATTGAAGATATTGCCTTGTTTGTCAAACTGAGCCTCAAAAGCTGGAATGCCTGATAGTTCCATCATAATCTTCTCCTAACTGGTTTTGTGGCCTGAGAATGCGTGCGAGCATCTACACGGACTGAATAGCGCGCATCAGATCAATCAGGCCATGCCCTTGGAAATAATTGTTGCGCTTCAGATCCGTGGCGGTGGAGATGAAAATCTCTTTGACATGTTCCGGCCTGCCGACGAACTCGCGCCGCACGGAAAGAAAAGCGGCAATGACGCCAGAGACATGCGGGGCCGCCATGCTGGTTCCGCTCATCTCTACATACCTGTCAGTTACCAGATCTGTTTTTGTCGTAGATTCAGTAGCGGCCGGCGCCATCGCTGGGGCGGCCGCGGCAGACACATTCGTTATCGTAGAATCGCCACTAAGAGCAGTTGGAACATTGGCTGGAGAGTCAGCGACTACCGTTGTGGCCTGGCCGATGGCGGCGGCTGGCGATGATGACGAGCTTCCAGCAGTCGCCGGCCCGGCGGGCTGACCGGCGGTTTTGAGTGACGCGCATGAAATAATCTTTTCGCCCGGCGCGACCAGATCAGGTTTATTCCGCCCATCCCCAGTCGGGCCTTTAGAAGAGAAATATGAGACGCCATAAACATGCGGCATGTTACGGTGCGTCGCCCCGACAGTGATCGCTAGTTCGGCATTGCCAGGATCATTGATCGTTATTCCCAGCCCGGCGGAATCGGTTTTGCGCGAAGCGCTGAAGGCTGTCCCGAACCCGGTGTTACCGGCGGCGGCCACGATGACCACGCCGGATTTAACCAGGCGATCCACTTCCACGCACAGCGGGCTTTGACCGCAGGCGAACCATTCGGGGTTGAAGTCGTAACCGATACTCAGATTGACCCCATGAATGCGTAGCCAACGGCCATAGCCGTTGATCTCTTGAATTGCCGCGAGTGCGGCTACGACGTTACTGACTGGGCCCTTACCCTTATCATCAAGGACTTTCAGGCTGACCAACTTGCATCTCGGAGCCATACCGGAAATCGAATCGAAGTCCATCGACCCAGGCTGTGGCTTTCCGGCTTCATCTAGGCTGGTGACCTGTGCCTTGACCTTCCCCCTAATCTCTCCAGCGATGATGCCTGCGACATGAGTGCCATGTCCTCGCACGTCCACGAGAGCGCTCTTCTGGTCGAGCTTTTCAAGCAGCCCCATTAAATTCAGGTGAGGAAACAAATTAGGATCTACACCTGCCGCTTCATTACCTAATACATCTAGTAATGAATCTCCCCGTCCTGTCAGCGCCGTGAAATCCATGTGACGGAGCGGAGGACGCAGTTCCAGGTTTTTGTGCAGTTTGAAGTGTGGATGCGTTTCATCAATGCCGGAATCCAGCACTGCCCAAGTGATGCCATCGCCAAAACTGGCGAATGATCTTTGCGCCGCATCAGCCTTGACTGTGCTGATGGATTGAGTGATCTGCGCAGTAATTTCAAAATCAGGCCAGATGCACCAGATCGCGTCGGGCGCAGTTGGGATATTTGGCGCGCAAATATTTTCACTCCTGTCTAACCGGACCAAGTCCTGGATAACATCAGCGTCAAGCAGGGCGAATATATACTGCTTGCTCATAATGCTCTTCGGGGCGTTGACGCCTTGTTTGATCAGGTTCTTACTCTTGCCTTTGTCCTCCAGAATTTTCCGGATCAGTTTCCAGATTCGTTCCCGCGCTTTGTCTCGGCCTCCAGGATAATTCAGATTAACGTCTATGATTATCTCGAGCGGTTTTAGCCTGGTACCTGACTTTTCGATCTCATCGAGCAGCGGAAGCGAGATCACGGTACTGGCCAGTTTATGATCGATTAAGCCTCTTGGCTGGTCATCAGATTTTGTATTTTTTTTGGGGGGCGTATTTTTCTTTCTGGTCATTCGATCAGTCCTCAGAGTAGTCAACACTATAAGACGCTGGTTCTGTATCCCTGAATTCCTGTCACATCAAACGCCTCAAAACTTAGGAGCGACACTGGCCGTGATCCTACCTACTACTATGGTTAGCAGCCAGGGGCGAGCCTACGGACTGCGCCTTCGACCAACCCCATCGCTGATTCCTGAGCGCGTGGGCCGACTACGACTTCCAGTAGCAGGCGCGATTCGCGCGCCATCGCGCAACATGTCCAATCCTCCAGTTCAATCTTCTCTGTGACGACGCCGAGGGTCACTTTCTGGCCGGCGGCTTTGGCCTAACAAGACGCGTTCAATCCAGCGTTGGACGTTTGTCGGATGAACGTCGATGACGCGGGCCACCGCCTCCGGGCACAACCCTTCGAGACCTTGCCAGATGGCGCGCTGGACTTTCTACTCCTCAGTCTTGAGGTCAAAAATCAGCTATGGAGTACCGTAAGTGTAGCGCCAAGGAGTTTTTGTGCGTTTCTAGCTGGGCCGTAAGATCACGTGAACACATAGAATTTAAGCCTTCAGATTGTAGAAGAGCAGGTTTTCAGTTGACGCTGTTGAACCCTGCTGCCGAGACGCCTACAAATATACTCCTTTACTATAACCAATACAATGGACCGGGCAGCGAATTAGGCCAGGTGACAGTTCGGTTCAATTTTGCGGAGACTTTTCCTGGTGATGGAAAGGCGTGCTTAAGGAGGCAGTAGACAAACCATCAATCAATCAAATCAGGAGGCGCAATGAAAGACTATCGTCTGCGTATCGGAATGCGTTTTGTACAGCAACTCGCGCCGGATTGAGCCGATCAGCCTTTCCACATAAGGAGATTGCCACGGGCTATGTGGAGCTGTCATCACTTCCTCAATCCTCATTCCCGCCACTCGCCTACGGAACTCTTCGCCTTAAATCTGATCCCGATCTCTGAGTAAGAAGCGGGGAGTTGTCTCCTCAGGAAAGGCTTCTATTATCTGCTGCGCGGTCCAAGCGGACGTCGGATGCTCGGTCACATTGAAGTGAACGACGCGCCTGCGGTCGTGCGCCAATACAACTAACACGTACAGCACGCGAAAGGTCGCAGAGGGGACAGTCAAGAAATCGATCGAGACCATCTCTCGGATGTGATTGTTGAGAAATGTGCGCCAGGGTTGTGAGGGAGGTTTCCTGACTTTGGGCATTAGTCGCGAAACAGATCGTTCCGAGATGTCGATCCCGAGTTTGAGCAATTCACCGTGGATGCGAGGCGCTCCCCACAGCGGGTTGGCCTGCGTCATTTGCTTGATTATGGCTCTAATTTGGGAATTGGCAGAGGGGCGGCCGCCGATCTTTCGCCGCGATAGCCTGGTCCAAAAGAGTCGAAAGCCTTTGCGATGCCAGCCGATAACCGTATCGGGCTTGACGATGAGTAAAGAGGCGCGCCACTCAGACCAGATTCGAGATAACCAGACCCAGAACAGGCGGTCCTTTGTACTGATTACCGGCCGCTTTTGGGTTCCCTTCAGGATGGCGAGTTGTTGCCGTAAGGCAAGGTTCTCAAGAGCCAAATTGCATTCCGTCAGAGCCGCTGACCCAATGGCTGAGAGCAGCGACCCTGGATACGTCTATCCTGCCACCGATCACTGATGCCCCACTCTTGATGAATAACCCCGCTATTATCAGCCCTTTCAGTACCCATGACCGCAGTGGGCGGCAAAAAATGTTAATTGATTTCCCCGCGTGGAAATCGCCATCCGCGTTAGGAGTCCGTCCTTCAACCTAAGTATGCCACCTATCTCAATCTGATCGAGCCGTGGTGGAAAATCTCACGTTCACTCTCCTTCAATGGTCGCCTGCGGACACATTGGAATTGGGCGCATCTTTATATTCTCAACAGCGCTCAATAAAAGTAGATTCCAAATAGACATTAAATTCACAGACAAGACGCTACGATAGACCCTCAGCAGACGCTGCGACAGAACCACGCCTTCTATACTCGCCTCGAATTGGCGCACAAGAGCCTGCTTCCAGCGGGTTGCCCAAGGTGGCCCCTTAGCGCCAGTTCCTTGCTATCAAAACCAGAGCTTTTCATGGCGTAAGCGCTATTGGCGCTTCCCTAGCAAGAGCGAACCCCAGCGAGCGGAACCCGTCACTGGATTAACCCGAGGACGCGGGGTAGTCGTGGACCAGTTGGAGTTCAATACTCATTCCTTCGTCGTCAAGATATGGCTGGAAGAAACGGCTGAGGAACCAGGCCAAGCCAAGTGGCGCGGCCACATCACTCATGTGCAGAGCGGCCAGAGGCGGTACCTGGAAAGCCTTGATGGGATTACGGCTTTCATCGCGCCCTATCTGGAGAGCATGGGTGTGAGGCTAGGTATCTATCAGCAGGTCAAGCAGTGGCTACGCAGTTGGATGGCGGCCGTGACGAGGAGGTAAGCGCAGTTGGAAAGTTTGACCATCAACCGTGCTTAACTTCGCCTTTATGGGATCGCCGGCAGGAGAAGACTGAAGTGAAGCGTCAATGAAATCCGGACTTCCTCACTCGGTCCTTCTCTCAAGTTTCTCGCTTGTTGGGTTTTCTCGACAACCTTTCCGATCCTCGAACTCTTGCATTGGAGCAGCGCCGTTTAATCACAGGCTTCCGCTCTGTTCTCATTGACGAGAAACGGCGTCGAAAAATTTCAGACTTCCTGTTCTCGACTCGAACTTGATGACGTTGCCGTGTGCTGGAGGCTCTCGTCCAGCCGCATTGTCATCATACTGATTCGTGCGGCCTTGGCATATTCGCAAAACTACTTATTTTATTGTAGGAATCCATGTCGCAGAACAAGCACTACGCCAGCCGCAGCTGAGCGAGCGACGCGCAGGCGCCTCCGCCATTAATATCCGGAACAATGCTCAACTCCAGTATAGTTACGTTATTAAGGTCCACCGCATAAATTTCTCGCTCATGAACCGTACCTGGCGGGCTGAAGTTATACTGCTGGCGGACTATCTCCTGGTAGGACAGCCCCTCGTCATCTGACCACTTGAGTAAATACTCTTGCGTACGCGCCCTCTCTGCTTCGGTAAAATGCAGTTCGATAAGCTTGATTCGCTGCGGCTCGTCGAATAACAGGCGGATGGACTGCTCGCCGGAATGCGAGGCCCGCCAACCTGGCCCTTCCTCAGCCAGCAGCGCGGATTCAATAGGGAATTTCTTGTCTTCAGAAGTTACTTCGACGCGCGCGATAGACTCCAAATCTAACCAGTGATGCGTATCATTTGTCGGAACCGGCACGACACGATCAATTACCTGTTTTCGCATAAACTTTCTCCCAATCAAGCCAGAGAATCAGGCAGTTGATACTGACCTCGATTGTCCGATTGAAACACCATCAACAGACCTGTGGTTCGCCAAAAGTCCGTCTGCTACGCATTTTCAACGACTTCATCAAGCTGCCCGACGCTCGTACCGGTGATGCAATCCGCCGACTTCGGCGATTTCGATCACCACTCCCAAATCGGCGTAGCGTTGCCATTCACGAAAATTTTCACTCTAAGGGTGACAAAAATGTATCCTTGCCATGTGATCGCTGTCCGCGTTGTGACCTCAATCATGCTCGACTCTGACCGTGACACTTCGAGCGCTAACGTTGCCGAATAGGTCGCGGCTTTCGACCATAATCAAATAAGAGGTATGCGCGACAGCGCGGAGCTTGAGCGTCAGGGGCCCAGTGATCTCCCAAGCCCCCTGCGATTTCGACTTGCCACGATCGTTCTCGCTCGTGACCGATACGATGCGAGTGACTGGCGCGGAATCGACCTCGTCCGTGACGAGGGCCGTGAGGGTCACGAGGACCATTTTGTGATTAGGCGGCCAGATCGAGTCAGGCGATGCGCTAAGACCGCTAATCAGCGGCGCAGTTGTGTCGCGAACGGTAATTGTGAATGCGCCAGTAGCGATGTTGCTCGCAGCGTCTGTCGCGGAGGCGGTCACGATAGTAGTCCCGATGGGAAACCGACCGTTGAGCCGTTATAAGCGCACTGTACGGAAAGACCCGCTGGACTGGTGATCGCCGCCACGACTTTCGGCGCCCCATCATACTCTTGAACCAAGGCGCCGAGGGTAACGGTCGCCGGTAGCGCGATGACCAAAGTTCCGCTCGTGGCGCCGACATGGATCGCATCGCTGATTTTGGCTATTATAGAATAGGTGCCCGTGGCGGTCGGCGCGGACGGGCTACCATTATAGGTGATCAAAGTATTGAGCCCTGCGGGCGTCGTTGTTGCCGATACCGCCTTGGGCGAACCGTCATAGGTTTGATTGAGGTTACCCAAAGCGATTATGCCTGTAGCGCGGCCGGAGAAAGTGAACTTGTCCACGGAAAGCAAAAAGCCGGTCGAGGCTGAGTTTTTACCGATACACGTTAAACGAAGTGTGTGCGCACCAGCGGATGCGAAAGGCGCCGAGCCAATTAATGTTGTTATAAACGTCCCGGCTGTCGCGCCGCTGGCAAATTGGTCCACGATTCCGCCCAAATGGACTCCGTCTACAGAAAAACTCAATTGCCCACGATTGGGGTTCGCTTTGTAGGTCAACTGTAGAGCCCAGGTTCCGGCTGGTACGGAACCGGTGGTAAATTCCATCCATTGGCCCGCGGCGTTGCTATTGAGTTGTACCCATCTGCCACCGCTCGCAGCCGGTATCAGTATAGCTCGTCGTAATCACACCGCTCGCGATGGTCTCGTACAGTCCACCGCTGACCTGAGCTCTTTTGACGTTATAACCAGTCGCTTCACTTGGAGCCGCCCAGCTCAACGAAGCCTGGGCGTCGCCACTCGTCACAATCAACCCCGCCGGAGTGGCGGGCGCAGTGTCGTTACCAGTAAATGTCTCCACCAGTGGAGTCAAATTCGCCAGATAGCGAGCTAGCGAATACGTGATGCGTCTCTTCAATGCGCCGCCTTCGTCGAAGATCAACACGCTCGTGGTCTGATTATCCAGTCTGCCCGAATATTCTTTGGCCAGTCCGGCTGAAACGTTGATCTTGGTCCCGCCTCCCACGACCGGCTCATCATTCATACGAATGGTAAACGCCTGACTTCCAGTTGTCTCTTCATTCAAAAGCATAACAGCAAGCCGGGTCTGGCATTGCGCGCTTGTACTCAAAACCGCGAGGTTTGGAGCCGATGAAGCGATTGGAAGATAACCACCGGGAAGCAGGTAATTGGCGATCATTTGCATATGATAGTAGCTGGACCGCGGCACAGGCGCGTTATTATTGCCACCGAGGTAGCCAAGATCCCCCGCGCTACTGTTGCCACCGCCTTCGAGGATGCTCCACGAATTCATGAAGGCGACGCCGTACTTCATCGCCACGCGATAGTATTCCGCGAAGAACTGGCCGTTAAGAAACGATGACACCCCGTAGCCGGCGGGATTATTAGTTCGCGCATCCCCCGCAAAGTTTGGTGGATTGACGGTCAAGATATTAAACTCGGTTAGCGCCCAGGTTAGGGTCGCCGACCCCGTCCTGCGATGCAGTGAATTGGCAAAGGCGATCCGATTTACGAGCGGGACGACCCTGTTGTTCTCGAAACCGCTATGCATATCGTCCAAGGCCTGCTCGCGGGTGAAGGTGGAGGCGCCATAGCGATGGAAACTGACGCAATCGATGTAATATCTGCCTTGGGCGTCCTTTCCGGTAATGTCGGAGGCTCCGCCCAGCAGTTCGTTGAATTTTGTGGCGCTGTAAAATGCCATGTCCGGCGCGATGATGGTAATGCTCGGATCCACGTCGCGCATGGCCGGAGAAATTTGCTTGATATAAACAGCGACTGCAGCCGCTAGCTGGACCTCCCCTCCCACAAAACCCAAATCCGGCTCGTTGCCGATCGACCAGAATTTCACGTTTCGCGCACTGGCGCCGTTAATGTATTGCACGGTGGCGGCCACGGTGGCCGCCGTGTGATGTCGCGAAACTTGAATGAGAGGCTCTGCACCGATGCTACGAATCTTGTCCACCTGTTGCAGCAGTTGGGCGTCAGTCAACGGAGTGTTGTCGAATGTACGGCCACCAATACGAACGATGGTCACGCCGCTATTCTTGACCGTGGGAAAGGGTAAATCTGGCAAATCTGCGCGAAAGAACCAGTAGTTTTGCCCGATGAGATACGGAGTGACGGGGGCGCCCGCCGGAAAGGCGCCGCAACCGATGACCGCTGGCTGTTGCGCACCGGCGATAATTTCCAGCGCAAGCAATAGGCAGATACTCAGAGCTTTCTTGATCATTAGTATGCATCTCCTTTTGGGCTGGCCGACTTTCGCCTCTGGCGCTACGTAGCGGTGGACAAATATGTGGTCGCAGTGAATTCTGATTATCGTTTCGGCCATCAGGATTGATCCCCAATTCCGAATGGTACAATTTTGTCGGGCTTAGAGTAAACCGTTTCTCAAATGTCAACGCAACGCCAAATCCGGCGGCTGCTTGGCTCTCGGCTCGGGCGCGTCCTTCGAGAGCGCTAAATGGGTTCGGGTCCGATGATAATATTGGCAGTAGCTTTTCAAAATCCGGCGGAGATGATTTTCATTGACCACGATCACATGGTCGAGGCACTCTCGCCGGAGACTTCCAATTACCCTCTCCACAAAAGGATTTTGCCAGTGTAGATCTTCAGATAATTCACCGAAGTTCTTCACAATTTTTTTACCTCTTCCGCGAAAGAATGCTCCATCCATAGTCGCTATCTTGAGCGACTTGGATGGAGATGAATTTCGCCGCCCTGAAAGGGCGAATCCATGCTATAGTCCGCCCAGTTCTTTGAAACTCCAACTAGCGCGTTGT
>WNGE01006882.1_pt1 | contig 22402 bp, 21 predicted proteins | sample 5400651 | NCBI WGS metagenome assembly WNGE01 (sample SAMN13153370, study PRJNA577476) | soil metagenome | isolation source: 60 cm soil or saprolite under grassland replicate 2 | place: USA:California | collected 2016-06-15
CCGCGCGCCGAAAAGGTGTATTGCGACCACGCTATCGAACGTCTCAACAAGGAGGTCAAGCGGCGCACTGACGTGGTGGGCATCTTTCCCAATGAGCGCGCCATCATCCGTCTCGTGGGCAGCATCCTCGCCGAGCAACATGACGAGTGGGCTGTTGCCCGACGCTACTTCTCTGCTGAGTCGCTGGCCAAGCTCACCGTCAACGACTCACACGACCCGCTGCCAGCACCAGCCCTGCTGGAGGACGCAGCCTAGCCGATCATGCCGGCGGAAGCCATCTCCTCAAAAGCCCCCACTTCCCGGGTCACGACCACTTGCGGCGCAGCCGGTAGGTCAGAAACGGCCAATTTTGAGTTCAGCGGGCTCCGCGACCAGGATTCGAACCTGGAACCTACCGGTTAACAGTCTGGTGCAGAGCAGAACCATCCAACCATGCCCTTTTGCACACCTTTTAGAGATTGCGGTGGGCGACGTACCTCGGTCGCCACTCGGAGAGGTTGGATGGTTCCACTCTGTTGGTCTAGAGCCATCAGGTTGTGTGCTGAGCCAACGCGAACATGGAGCCGGCTTTAGCCATTCGTGTAATTGCCCGACGCGACCGGTTGCTTCTCACCCGAATGGGCCAGGCACGTCACGTCCATGGGCGTCGCTGCTGGCCCGCGCAGGTATGGCTCAGGGAGTGCCGTCGATTGGGTCGAGCCCAAATGCCACGCGGCCGCTGAAGCGGTGCTGGCGTTTGGCCTGCAGCGGGTGGAACTGAGCGCCATGAATATCGCGCAGCAAGCGCTCCAGCGCGATGGTACGCAGGAAGCTCGAGCCGCCGACCGCCTCGGCTGCCTTTTCAACCGCGGCGATGAGCGACTGGGTGGCAATCGTCTTACGGACGAAGGCGGCGTTGGCCGTGGCGACGTCTGGCGTAAAGGCGTAGTTGGCGCACAGATCGATCATCCCCTGCACGGCCATCTGGCCTGTGGCGAGGGCATTCTCCATCTCGCCGACCGTGTACCAGATATCTGGGTCCCCGCGCCTGCGCTGCAAGTGCTGGAGCGCGAGGTCGCGCGCAGCTTCAGCCACGCCAACGTACGCCGACATGACGATCGACTGGGCGACTACGGCGACCACGCTGTAGAACGGGTGCCACTGGCCACGCGGCCTGCGTAGCGTCACGGCGCTGTCGGGGACGAACACATCTTCGAACACGACATCGTTCGAACCGCTCCCGCGCATACCCATCGCACGCCAGTTGTCGGCGACAGTCACACCGGCGCCGTTCATCGCCACCGGGAAGTGCAGGACCGTTGCACCGTCAACCGGGTCGTCAAACACCGCGGTCGTGATCACGAGATCACCGGCAGGGGAGCCACTGCCGAAAGTCTTGCGCGCGCTCACGCGATAGCCGCCGTCGACTCGCTCGGCACGGCCGGACGAGTTGAGCCAGTCGGATGCACCGGTGCTTACCAGAACCAGTTGCTCGGTGGCGATCCGCCGCAGCAAGCCATCGACCGCCTGCCCCTGGCGGCGGCGCCAGACCGTAGCCGCAACCTGGTGCGTGTGCATCGCCAGCGCCAGCGCCGTGGCGCCGCACGAGTACGCCAGCTCGCGAATCAGCGCGCACAACTCGGCGTGGGTGGCGCCGCCGCCGCCAAGATCAAGCGGAACCCCGACCGAAAAGGCCCCATATGCCTTGAGCTCGACGTAGTTCTCCGCGACGAAGGCGTCACTGGTGTCATGTGCGCTGGCACGGGCCGCGAACCGCGGTCCAAGCTCGCGCGCAATTGCGTGCCAGTCGCGGGCGCTGACTTGATCGGTAGCGAATTCAAGCATCTCGTCGAGCATGCACCGAAGGGTAGACAGAATGCGTCGCGCGCGATATCCCAGGCGTCCGTGATCCCTGGCAGTCGGACGCGTGAGGGAAGTCCCTCACGTGAGGCCGTGCGCCAGGGCAAACGCTGCCGCCGCGACGCGGCCGCGGCGGCCGATCTTTCGGTAGATGTGCGTGATGTGGCGGTCGACGGTGGACACCGCGACAACCAATTCAGTGGCGATCTGCGCAGTCGTCAGGCCACTGGCCAGCCGCCGCAACACTTCAACTTCGGTCGCGGTCAGGCTGGCTGGGAACTCGCCGCCAGGTGCGACCTCGACCGACCAGGCCGCGGCGATGGCCGCATCGAGTTGCATGGACCGGCCCCGCGCCCAGGCGGCCGCGAAGGCAGCGTCGCCGAGTTTGCGACGCGCTACCTGCATCCCCCGGGCGAACAGTGCTTCGGTCAGCGGAATGTTCAGCGTACGCGCCGACTCGCTCATGACCGTAACTGCGCCGCCAAGCCGCGCGGCGAGCTCCGGTTGCCATTCCGGCGCCACGCTGGCAAAGAGCGACAAGACTGTCCGCACCAGCCACGCTGCGTTGAGCTCAGTGGCAACGTCGAGTGCTTCGCGGTAGAGGGGCAGCGCAGCACGAAGGTCACCCGCCCGGTGGTACAGCATGCCCTCGAGGTGCAGCACGATCACGATGCCCTCGAGGTGGCCAAGCTGCTTCCGAATCGCCAGGCTCTGCTCGTAGTACGCATGCGCGGAAGCGTCGTCGCCGGCGACATGCGCTGCGAGCCCAAGGAGGTGCACCGCCCAGCCAGTCAGCCAGCGATCGCCAAGCGCCTCTGCGATGCGCAAGCTGGACTCGCCAAACTGGCGGGCACCCGTCGAGTCGCCGCCGAGATAGGCGACTCGGCCAAGGACGTGCAGCACCCAGGCGCGCGCCCAGTCGTCATGCACATCCTCGGCGATGGCGAAGCTTTCCTCGAGCAACGTCCGAGCGGACGCCAGCTCGTGCTGCATGTGCGCCAACCAACCCGCGCCATACAGGGCCTTTAACCGCACGCGTGTACCCGTCCGCGACGTTGCCAGCGCGCGGTCGAGCCAGCGGCTGCCTTCGCGGAAGTGGCCGCCAATCCACCAGAAGCGCGCCAGTGCGCCGGCCAGCCGCAACGCGATCTCGCCGTGCTGGGATTGCTGGGCCAAGCTCCAGTCGAGCGCTGCGCGAATGTTGTCGTGTTCGAGCTCCAAACGATCCAGCCACGCGCGGGTGGCTGGCCCGCCGAGCTCCGGCTCGGCCTGCTCGACGAGCGCCAGGAAGTACTCTGCGTGCCGACGTCGCATCGGCTCGAGCTCGCCCGTCCAGGCGAGTTGTTCGAGTCCAAATTCGCGAATGGTCTCGAGCTGTCCGACGCGTAGTTCGCCGTTGAGCCCGCGCTGCGCGCGCAACAGATTTTTCGCCACCAGCGAGTCGATCCGATCGAGGATCTGGTCCTCGCCCCCGATGGCCTGAGCCGCCTCCTGGCTACAGCCACCCACGAAGACGCTGACGTGGCGGAACAGCGCCTGTTCATCGGCATCGAGCAGCTCATAGCTCCAGGCAATTGTGTTGCGGAGCGTCTGTTGCCGCGCAGGCGCGTCGCGAGGACCCCCAGTCAGCAACTGCAGCCGGCGTTCGAGTGGCGCAAGCATCGCCCGCGGCTCGAGCAGGCGGGTGCGCGCGGCGGCCAATTCGAGCGCCAGCGGCAGCCCGTCCAGCCGCCGGCAGATGTCAGCCACTGCTGCCGCGTTTTCGTGGGTCAGCGCAAAGTCGCCCCGTACGGCGCGGACACGTTCGATAAACAGCTGCACCGACTCGGTCTGCTCGAGCGCCAGGGGATCGTCAGATCTGGCGTCGGGTAAGCCCAGTGGCGGGACGGTCAGCTCCACCTCCCCGAGTAGGCGCAATGGGGAGCGGCTAGTGACCAGCACGTAAAGTTGTGAGCAGGCTGACAGGAGCTCGCCGACCTCGAAGGCAGCGCCAAGCACCTGCTCGAAGTTGTCGAGGATGAGCAACAGGTGTCGGTCGCGCAGATAGTTTTGCAGTACTTTCAATGGCGGCTGACGCCCGTCAGTCGAGATGCCCAGCGCTTGCGCCACGGTGGGCGCAACCAGGCCTGGATCTGAGATCGGTCCTAATCCGACGAAGTACACGCCGTCCGGGTAGTCGTCGAGCATCCCGCGGGCGGCTTCCAGGGCGACGCGTGTTTTGCCTGTTCCGCCAGGACCGGTGAGGGTTAGAAGCCGCGACCCAGCAGCCGCGGCAGCACTCAGTCGTCGCACATCGGCCAACACCCGCTGGCGCCCGATGAAGGTGGTGCGCGCTAACGGCAGGCTGTGGCGCGTCGTGCGGACCGCGGAGCTGGCGGAGGATTGGCGTCGCACTTGCCGCGCCGCTTCCAGATCATCCAGCCGTTCGGGCGCGAGTCGGAGTGCCTCGCCAAGCATGCGCAAGGTTCTCCGATGAGGAATCTTGAGGCCCCGCTCCATGTCGCTGATCGCGCGCTCGCTCAACTGGGCCCGCTCGGCAAGCTCAGCCTGAGTCAGTCCCAGGGCGCGACGCTCGTGTCGAAGCAACTCGGCAAATTCGGGCAGGCGTGTGGCCATGGTGTGGCTGAAAGTGTGGCTAGTGTGTGGCGCAAGACCCAGGGTCAGTCAAGACTTGCCACTGCAGCAACTTCGAGGGAGGAAGTCCATGCCCAGACTGAAGCGGTGGTTCTCCGCTTTCGCAGTCCTTACTGTCGTCGCAAGTCTCGCGTCCAGCCCGACGCTCACGTCGGCCGCCAGCGACGATCATTCTCAGTCTCAAGTGCCGACCTGGAGCACATGGCTACTGTCGTCGCCAGGCGAGCTCCGCCTGGGTCCGCCGCCAGACGCGGCCGAAACCCGCGCCGAGCTGGCCGAGGTCCAAGCGCTGACCGATCAACGCGACGCAGCGACCCTCGAACGCATCGGCTTCTGGGATGCGGGCGCCCCTCCGTACCGTTGGACGCAGCGCGCGATCAAGTACGCCCAGATCCACGGTATCGGCGGCAATCGCGCAATTCGTGTGCTGGCGCTCATGAATGTTGCGATCTACGACGCGACGGTCGCGGCTGCCGACAGCCAACAGACCTACAACCGAGCGCGGCCCGCGATATCGCGCACGGCCATCGCGATGCCGGCTACGCCTGGCTACCCGGATGAGCGGGCGGCCGCGGCGGGGGCCGCGGAGACCGTGCTCGCCTATGCGTCCCCAGCCGACGCAGGCCTATTCGCCACCTGGGCCGCCGAGGCGAGCCAGTCTCGCGTGGAAGCAGGGGTAGCCTATCCCAGCGACAGTGCGGCCGGGCGTGCCCAGGGTCGCCAGGTGGGAGAGCGGGCTGTCGCCTGGGGCAAGACTGATGGCTCAGACGCGAAGTGGACTGGCAGTGTCCCGACGGAGCCTGGGAAGTGGGCAGGCACGAACCCGATCGAGCCGCTAGTTGGATCGTGGAAGCCGTGGGCGCTCACGAGCGGCAGTCAGTTCCGGCCGGGTCCGCCGCCTGAGGTCGACTCTGACCAGATGGCGCGTGAAATGGCCGAAGTCAAGGACTACCCGCGCACCAACCTGACCAATTTGACGGCAAGTTTCTGGGAGTACTACGGCGGCCGTGCCGTGTTCGAATACTGGAACGACATGGCAAGCCGATTGATCTTCGAGCACCGCATGCAGGACGACGCAGTGCAGGCGTCGCGTGTGTACGCGCTGGTCAACATTGCCCTGAACGACTCGGGTATCGCCTGTTGGGACGCCAAGTACACGTACTGGGCACCGCGGCCAGGCATGCTCGATCCGACGATCGCCACACTGTTCGTCACACCCAACCACCCGAGCTACCCTTCGGCGCACTCCTGTTTCTCCGGCGCAGTAGCGTCCGTGCTGGCGCGACAGTTTCCATCCGAGGCGGCGGCGCTGGATGCGCTCGCCGACCAGTCAGGAGAGGCGCGCATCATGGCTGGCATCCATTTCCGCACCGATGTCGATGCGGGCAAGACGCTCGGACAACGCGTCGGTGAGGTGGTGTGGACCCGCGGCAACTAACCGGCCGCTGAACCACGACTCGGCGGCGGCGCCATGCTGGCGTCGCCGACTCGCTTTCTGGGACCGTCGCGCCTCCGACACCGTGCGCGTGTCGCACCCGAGCGACTGACATGGCGTTAGGCCAGCCGTCAAGCCAGGCCAACCGTCCCAAGTTGGCCGATCTGGCCATCAGCTCAGCGCTGAACGGCGCTGGACGGCTACCTAGGGAGGGTTATCGTCCTACTTTCTGTCGAGTGAGTCGCTGCGCAGCTAACCTCACTGTTGGATCGAGAGCGAACGGCAACGCTCGGCCAACCATGCTGTCGTTGCGGTACACATTCGGGCAGAGTTTCTCACGGCAATCCCTCACGCCGACTCACAGCGATCGCTGAGTCACGGCCCAGAAGTGCCAGGCACGCATCCAGCGTTGCTAACGTAGCCTCAGCCTGCGCTATCGGGTAGTGTCCCCAGGGCTGTGTAAATCTCAAAGAGGCTGTTGACGCGGACGGCCATCGGGTGGTTCTCATCGCGATTGTCTAGATCAGATGAGAGGAACCAAGGCCGATGGCCGACGACCTGAGAATGGCACTCGCCGAGGTGCTACGCAAGGCTGGTGTAGAAGAGGCCGATTTTCTGTGTGGGCGTGCGGGTGCTGGCGCAAGAGTTGATGGAGCTCGAGCTCGCCGAGCACGTGGGTGCCGAGCGCCACGAACGCACCCCCGAGCGGAGCGGCTATCGGAACGGGTACCGCGAGCGGCCGTGGGATACGCGCGTCGGCTCCATCACCGCCAACGGCGAACGCGAGGTGCTGGGGCTCGATGTGGGACCGAGCGAGAGTGGTGCATTCTGGCTGGCGTTCCTGCGCGATCTGGCGGCGCGCGGCCTCAATGGTGTGTAGCTGGTGATCAGCGACACGCATGCGGGACTGAAGGCAGCGATCGGCGCGGTTCTGCAGGGCGCCAGCTGGCAGCGCTGCCGCGTGCACTTCATGAGTGATGCGTTGGGTCTGGTGCCGAAGAGCGCGCAGCAGATGGTCGCAGCCACGATCAGAACCGTGTTCGCGCAGCCCGATCCAGCCGCGGCGCGTGAGCAGTGGCGTCGCGTGGCCGACACGTTCCGACCACGCTTCGGCCGATTGGCCGAGCTGCTAGATGCCGCCGAGGCTGACGTGCTGGCGTATCTGGCCTTTCCAGCCGGGCATTGGCGTCAAGTGTGGTCCAACAACCCGCTCGCAGGTCCGGGCGCGGCTCTCGGGCGCGGGCATACGCGTGCGGTGTCCTGTCCGTGATGCTGCCTAGAAGAGCCGAACCACAACGACCGTCGTGGCCAAATCGATCGCGACGGCGGTCGAGGAGCTCGTCGGGATCAGTGTGTCCGTCGAGCGCCAGCGCTGTGCGATGTAGGCCGGCGATCCAGCGTTCGGCGATGCGCTCGAGGTCTGCCGAACACGCTCGGTCAACTCCAGTCGCACGGTCGTGGTGCGAAGGCGCCACGGCCTCATCAGACAGGAACCGCAGGGTCGTCGGCACGCACTCGACGAACTGGCCGCGGGCCCGCAGGCGCGCCGACGCAAGCGGGGTCACAGCGACTCCGCATCACCATGTGGGCGCGCGGGGTCGGTTAGGTTCGCTGTCGATGCCTGTGGGGCGCTCGCTGCCGACGTACGACGCGGGCCAATCCGTATAGAAGCCCGCCCGGATTGCCATGCGGCACGCACGTAGCCGCGGCCACAGGCGCCGGTAAGAGGCCGAGAGTGCCTCAACACCCGAGCGCCGTCCGGACGCCGCGGCGTCTGTTGACCAGCCATGGCGACACTGAAAACAGAAGTAGGTGGGGCCCCACTGAAGCACTCGCCGCTGGCCGCAACGTGGACACGGCAACGCTCTCCGAGGACCTCGCCTCCACTTTGAGATAGGCAGACCCGACCGCAACGATCCCGACGCCGTGCGTGTCGGGATCATGCGGCGAGATCAAACCTCGACTCGGCTGCGGATATCAGCGGTCGCTGTCTGTGCGAGGCTGCGGCGCACCGTTAGCGGCATCCGGCCGAGGGTCGAGGTACCAACGGTCCCTCAGCGGTTCCGGAGCGATCGAGGTCGTCCGCGGCGTCTCACCCGAGGCGTCGGGTCGAGGGTCCAGGTACCAACGGTCCCTCAGTGGTTCCGGCGCCACCGATGTCACGGTCGGCTCTGCTGCCGCCTCATCGAACCAACGGTCCTTTACCAAACTGCCGGACTGTGTCAGGTGCGCCGTGCCAGGTGCTGATCCGGAAGCGGACTGATCGTCTAGGTACCACGCGTCCCGCCACGGTGTGAGCCGTTCGCTTCGCGCGCTTCGCGTCGCGGGAGCAGACGCGTAGCGGTCTTCCACGTACCAGGCCTCGCGTGACGGCAAGAGCTCTACGGGCGGCGCACTCGGTGCCGCCGATACTGACGCCGCTTCGGGAATGGCGGGCTGACGTGTGACCTCCTGTACCCGCGAGACCACGGCGATGCCGGCGGCGCCAATCGTGGCGAGGACGATGGCGCTGAGGCCAACGACAGTGAATCGGTGTCTCGTTGTGCGAAAGGAAATGGGCTGAGCTTCGGGCTGGAACTTCGTGAACTGCGTCGATGTCGACATGTGGAACGCCTCCGCGATGGGATGCCACCACGATGCGGCCGACCGACCCGTGCCGCATGCGCACAAAGGCTCAGAAGCGATACCTAAAGTTGCCGAGCGTTACGGGTGCTGCGAACTAGGTACGTCGGGAAGCCGCACGTCTGCCAACAGGCCCTGCTCAGACGCCCATACCGCGACCTGGGCACGCGTGGAGAACCCGAGCTTGCCCAGGATGTTCGCGACGTGGTTGTCCGCGGTCCGCTCCGAGATCACCAAACGCTCGGCGATGTGACGGTTGGTCAATCCCCGTGCAATCAAAGCCGATACCTCTCGCTCCCGTCGCGTGAGGCGATTGCCATATGTGCGAGTTGCCGGCCCTGCAGATGTAGTACCGACTTGTCCTGCGGGCTGGTCCAGTACGAGCGCGTACGCGATCGCCTGGTCCAAGCCCATGGTCCGCCCCTCGGCGAAGTGGTTGTTGAAGACGTCCTCGCCAAGCGTGTCGCGCGTCGACGACGTCGTACGCGTGTAGTCAGCGCGATCGACGGGGTCCACCACCGCGCCGATCACATCGCGCAGCGCCCGTGCGGTCCCCAGCAGCCGCGCCGCTGCCTGTACCCGCCCGAGTTGCGCCGCGAGGCAAGCGAACCCTTCCAGACACATCGCGATTCGCCGCCGGTCGCCGTTCTCGCGGTTCAGGTGAAGGCCCTCCTGCAGAAGCCTTGCAGCGGCGTTAGTCTGGCCGCGGTGCAGGGCCACCATGCCCGAGTCATAGAGAACGGCGGCAAGCAGCCAGCGGTCTCCCAGGTCTCGTACCGCAGCCAAACTCTGCCCGAACAGCGCGGCAGCGCGATCGTAGTTTTCACGTAGCCGTGCAATCTCGCCCAGCTGCTCGAGGCACTGGCCAATCAGCCACTCGTCTTCGAGCTCTTGGCTCAGGGCGAGCGCGTCGATCACGCGACGTTCCGCTCGTTCGGCATCGCCTCGGTGCTCGGCCACTCGGCCAAGCTCTGCGAGCGCGCGGGCCGTGCCCCATCCGTCCCCGAGCTCACGGCTCAACGCGAGCATCCTTGTTGAGAGAACCTCGAGACGTGCGGTATCGCCCTGGAAGTCGGCGAGAGCGGTTGCGGCCGACAACGCCTTGATGTGCGTGCGCGAAGCGACGGCCTCGCCGGCGACCAACGCCCGCTCCATCCACCGCCATCCCTCTTCGAAATGGCTATGCAGCATCCAGAACCGGCCGAGAGACCCGGCTAATCGCAACGACAACTCGGCACGACTTGGATCGGCGAGGCTCCATGCCATCGCCGCGCGCACGTTGGCGTGTTCACGTTCCAGGCGCGCCAACCAGGCGTTCGACGCCGCGCCCCACAACTCCGGCTCTGCGCGCTCCGCGAGCGCCAGGTAATGCAAAGCATGGCGCTCGCGGAGCGCTTCGGTCTCACCACTTTGTTCCAATCGCTCCAGAGCAAATTCGTGAATAGTTTCCAGCATCCCAAAGCGTGGCTCGTCGTCGACTGTTGCGAGTTGTTGCACCAGGCTCTGAGCAACGAGCGAGTCGATCTTGTCCAGCGTGGGCGGCCCAAGAATGGCGTCGCCATTGCAGACCACCTCGACGGCCTCCAGCGTGGCGCCACCTACGAAGATGCCTAGTCGACGGAACAGGATCTGCTCGTCGGCGTCGAGGAGGGCGTCGCTCCAGGCCAACGTTGCTCGGAGTGTCCGCTGACGGGCTGAAACGTCGCGCGGGCCGCCCGTCAGCACGGCGAGCCGGTGCTCCAGCCGAGCGAGAAGCGCTGAGGGAGACAAGAGTCGCACGCGGGCGGCGGCCAGCTCGATCGCGAGCGGTAGACCATCCAGCCGAGCGCATATCTCAGCGATGGACGCGGCTGTTTCCTGCGTGACGCTGAAGTCTGCCTTGATTGCCCGCGCGCGGGCGACAAACAGCCGCGCTGCATCGTAGTCCATGAGTGCCTGGGCCGACTCTCCGAGTGCTGGGTCAGGAAACGCGAGCGGCGGAACCGCAAACTCATGCTCGCCAGAAAGGCGCAGCGCGGCGCGACTGGTCACCAGCACCTTCAGCCTGGGGCATGCCGCCAGCAGATCGGCCACGACGGGCGCCGCGGGCAAAAGGTGCTCGAAATTGTCCAGGACCAGGAGCAAAACGCCGTCACCCACCGCGGTCGATATGGCTGTAAGCGGGTCACGGCCACCGGTTTCACCGGGGTCGAAGGTGTGCGCGACGGTCGACGCAAAGAGGCTGGGTTCGCTGACCGGCGCCAACGGCACGAATACCACGCCGTCCGGAAAAGCATCTAACAATTGGGCCGCGTCCTCCAGCGCCAGGCGGGTCTTGCCCACGCCGCCCGGACCAGTGAGCGTGAGCAAGCGCACATCCGGGCTCAGCAGCCGCTGCCGTACCGCTGCCGCCTCTTGATCCCGACCGATAAGCGGTGTGGGCGGGAACGGTAGGGAAGACAAACGCTTGCCGTGCATGTGGCGTGAGCAGCCAGCGCGACAATAGGCTGGCTGCCGGGTCGCGTCAAGCGGCCTGGACGACACTCGTTGACCACGGTGCTCGGACATTCGTCATGTTCGCGTCATGTTCGCGCCTCGGCACGTACTCCGCACCACACACGCGGTTAGCTGTGAGTTCGGACCTGTTGCGCCCACTTGGCCCAGAACCGAATCTCCCGGTACGTGACCTATAACAGCGTGAGACCTACCACCACTTCGGGTCACGCGCGCCGTCCTAGCAGGCGCCCGGATCTCGTGCCGCCGCGACTGGAGGAGGCGCGCCCGATCGAAGCGGCGACCCACTCGCCGCTGGAACCATGACGCGGTGCCGAACTGGGCGCGCGTGCCCGCTGTGATAGTGTGCGAGCTCGCGCGGGCCCCCCGGGCTCGGGGGCAAGTGGGCCGATACTGTTCTGAGCCGCAGTTGGCGGGTTCGGTCAAGCATGGCTGCCGCGCGCACCACGGAGTATCCGAGGCACGCGAACGAGGGCACACTGAGGATGTGGCCGGCACGCTCACGGAATGCCTGACTCTCGATGGATTGCCGGTGTTGTTGTCGGTCGCCCGCCCCTCTTTTGTGAGCGCCGGGACGCGACTGGCGGAGGGCCCGAACGGACCCATCCCGCGGACACGCAGCGAGCGGGCCACGGCGCCGCTGTGTCCCACCCCTGCCCTCGCCCCCACGTGCGATCGCCGGGTCGCAGGTGTCGGCCAACGTCCTGCAGCCGACAATCGCGTACGGCCAGGGCGCCAACGCGGAACCGCGAACGCGGACCGTCACTTCCGCTACGGCCAGTCAGACGATCAACCCGCCGCATCAATCCAGCGCTTCGACAAAGCTGCCGGTCGCTGGCTCACGGCGTGTTCGGACACCAGCGTGTGCTCCAGGAGAGACTTCGCCCGTCGAGTTGCACCCGTGCGTCGGTCGCTAGCGGCCCGGGCCAGCAGCGCACATACGCGCGTACATCGGCTCCCGCAAGTGGGCAACGATCCGCCATCGCCCGTCGGACAGCGCGGCCGAGTCGGCACCCCAGTCGTCGGCGTGCAGCGATTCCTGATCGAGCGTATTTCCGACCGCTACGCGGCTCAGCCGCGAGAGCCGACTGTATGGGCGCGTATGGTTCGCCGGCATAATCGGGATGCTGTCAGTGGTTGGGGTAGAACGGCAGGCTGCCAAAAGTCTGATGGTGCTACGCCGAGTGTCAATGGCCAGTTGAAAGTCGGCTCATCGGCAAATGTGGTAAGGTCTTCCGGTAAAGTTAGATCGCGAGTAGGCTAGCGGCGGAAAAAGCCGCGGTGAACGCCAACGATCTGCTGGTGCGAAGTGAGCGCTGGCGACTGGCCACCTTTGGCGGTCGAGTCAGATGGCTCGGTGATGATGAGCGTCGTCGTTCTGAGAGCAGTCAGCGCGATCTGCCCGTGTGTGGGCGCTCGATCACGTCAAGCTGATCTGAACGTTCACCGTCAAGCGGCCTGGCGAAATCGACCTCAACATCGCCTGGGGTGGCTGCTACAAGTCAAATCGCCGCTTTTTTGCTTTCTGTCTTGGTGCTGACGGTGGTGCCCGTCGGATCCGTAATGGCCGACACGAGCACGGGCGTTGAGGCTCCGCCCGATCCGAGCTTGCCTATCGCCGAGTTGATGTCGTTCCAACACGAACCAACCGGGCTCGTCGCCGTCCGCCCCACGAACTGGCAACTCGACTCGGGTCCAGACGGATTCACGGCATCCTCGAGCCTGGGTGCGCCAGATGACTTCGTCGGCGTCTTTATCTCACGAGAGCGGGCGGAGACGATCGCCGAGACCTACAACGCTCCCGCGGTCTGCGCGTGTCGCGTCGTCAGCGTGGTTCTGCTCGAAAGCCTCAAACGCAATGAGGTTGATGGCCCGCAACCAGAAACGATTGATCAGGTCATAGCCGACGATGGCAGCGGAACCCTCGTCGTCGCGACGACAACCGTCACCCCAACCAGCCGCGTGCCGGTCCGAGTCATGACCTATGCGCGGACTACCGTAAGGCCCGACGGGCTGATTTTCGCGTACGCAAGTGTCCCCGCCGACCAGTTTGGTGCCGAGGAGGACTTCCTCCGCAAGATGGTCGACTCTGTCGCCTTGCCGCCTGGCGAAACGGCGCGTTGACACGCACTTTGACACCCGTGACTGCCATTCACGAAACCCACAGGCACGTGATCACCGTTCCCGACAGCCCGGAGCTAGCCCGCGAAGTTGCGAAGCAATGTGCTCTTCACGCGTACGGTTGGCGCTATTACGCACTGATCTCGGTCTTGGCTGTCCAGACCCTGTTCTTCCTGATAATGGGCACGCGCGACTGGATCGTCGGAGCGCTCGGCGCAGCACTCCTGGGGTGCGTCATCACGCCCATCGCGAGCTATGTGACGATCACGCGGCACGTGAACAAGGTGTTGAAGAGTCGATCGGCTGGGTCCGCCAATCACAGGCTCGAGTCTACGGAGTACGTCGTGTCGGAGGACGGAGTCCGGGTCACGGCACCTCTCGGCACCGCGTGCCTTCCTTGGACCCGAATTAGTAGGCTTAGGCGGTTCCGCCGCGTCTGGCTTCTATACACGGGAGCCCACTGCGTGGCAGCCTGGCCTATCGATAGTCTCAGAACCGAGTTGCAGGACTTCGTGGTGGAGCGTGTGCGATCGCATGGCGGGCGTTTGAAATAAAAAACCGGACGGCGATGGTTCACCTAGCACGAATTCGGGTCGCACTGCCTGCCGCTGCCAGCACTCGTCGCGGCAAAGTGGGAGCGGCGGTAAGGCGTAGCCCCTAGCCGAGGCCGCGTGGAAGGAGGTTGCGGCCAGCGTCGTGAGTGTCAACGGTCATTCGGAACGGGGAACTGGGCTGATCGGCGGATTTGGCAAGGGGTCTTCCGGTAAAGCTAGATCGCGAGTAGGCTGGCGGCGGAGGGCCGCGGTGAACGTCGACGATCTGCTGGTGGGGAGTAACCGCTGGCGAATGACAAGCCTGGCCGTGGAGCCGGACGGTTCGGTGATGATGAGCGTCATCCCGAGCGCGCTCAGTGCAACGTGTCCCGTGTGTGGGAAGGCGAGTGGTCGGCGGCATACGTGGTATCGACGCGTCCGCAATCAAGGTCCGTCGTGCTAGCTGCGCGGTCTGGGTGTACTCACTAGCGCCCGTGACTGGTTGCAGCGCAGCCACGTACTGATTCGAGAGCTCCTGACATCGCGCGAGCCGGTGCGCCTGGGCACCCATTGCGAAGCCGCCTGCCGCCGTGAGCAGCACGACACCGACCGCGACGAAGGCCAGAACTAGAGCGCGCACGGCAACCGTCTCATGTTGAGGACCCGCAACTATGGCACACGCACCCTGAGAAACCGGCGGCGCCACGGTTGCGTCGGGGCACAACTCTGCTCAATCAGCCGCTTCACCGAGCGCCTTTAGCAGAGCCTGACGCAGCTCTGGATCGGCGCCCAGCTGCGAGAGGATGTCGTGGACCCGCTGATCGGCTGGACGCGCCGGCTCACGCCTGCGAGCTCGAGGTGGTCGACGCTCCTGGTGCACAGGAGCCGACCCGCGTGCTGTCGACCTGAGAGGCGGTGCCGAGCCGCGTAGCAGAGTTTCCGCCAGCGATGCTCGTCCAGCTCGCTCAGCGATCGTCGCCTGCGCCAGGTGGACGTAGTCGGCCAGCACGTCTCGGGCGTCGTGTCCGATGATGCGCCGGAGGCCGAGCTCATCGCCCGGGTACTGCGTGAGGTAGTGCGTCGCCATCGAATGGCGCAGCCGATGTGGGTAGGCGTTCACGACACCAGCGAGCTCGGCGATGCGCCGCACGATGGCGTAGCCGCCAGCCGGCGTCAGGCGGCGCCGCTCGCGCGACAGGAAGACGTACGCGTCGTCAGCACCCCGGCCAATCGGCCGGGCCTGCAGATAGCGGCGCAGAGCCCGCGTCACGCGGCCGCCGTCACCCTTCTGCCCGTCGCCGAAGGGCACCGTGCGCTCGCGCCGCCCCTTGCCCATCACCGTGAGCTCGTGCTGCTCCAGGTCGAGCTTCTCAAGCCGAAGCGAGCAGAGCTCGCCGATGCGCATGCCCGTGTCGATCAGCAGCAGGAAGACGGCCTCATCGCGCACAGGGTCCAGCGTCCGAAAGCACACACCCCACATCGCGTTGATCTCCTGCTGGCTGAAGGGTTGGCGCACGTACTTCGCCTTCGCGGGCAGCTTCAACTTTCGAAGCGGGTTGTCGGCCACGTAGTCGTTGTCCTCGAGCACATTCCCGAGTCGCTTCAGCATTTGCGGCGGTGCGAACTGCCACGTCGCCTCCGCGGTACGACGACATCGGACTTACCAGTTGATGCCGCGAAAGGTGAGGTGTACCGTGGCGAGCCCTCGTGACAGCTGACCTCGGGCGCCCGCCCAGCAGTAATGGATCGCGCACCGTCGGAACGCATGACTGCCGGCTAGCGCCTTGACGACCGCAGGTCAACGTATAGCCTTTTGTGATGTCGTGTTTAGCAGTGGACGACGGCACACTTACCTAAGAGAGGGGCCGAGAGATGCCAACGTACATCTTCCTTTGCAAATTCACGGCGGAAGGCATCAAGGGGGTAAAGGAAGGGCCCCAGCGGCGGCAGCGCGCACGTGAGGTGATCGAACAGTTAGGTGGTCGCGCAATAGGGAACTGGCTCACCCAGGGCCGGTACGACGTTGTCTGGGTCGCCGAGTTCCCCGACGAGGCATCCGCTTTGGCATTTGCGCTCAGTACCGGTATGGCAGGCCGGCTGACTACTGAAACGTTGCGGGCCTACACGCCTGAGGAAACAGAGACGATCTTCGCGAAGCTGCCGGCTTGAGTTGCGAATACGAGGTCTGGCCACTGCTGACCGTGTCAGAGGCCGCTGATCGCTTGACCGTCAACCGCAACGCGACTGCCGCGACCTGACGCAGCGGATGGATTTCGTCCAGTGGTGCGGTCGTGTACTGGCGGGCATGGACCAGGTAGCGAGCAAGTCCTCGAGCGCCACGCGGCGCTGGAATGCAGGATCTGCAAATCGCCGCGGCCATCTTCGGCGCCGAGGCAGTTTTCCCGACAGGCTTCTCTGGCGCGGAACGGCACGACGCCCTCAACCAGGCCCTCGCTGATCTCCAGGCCGTTGGCCTGGTTGAGTCTTCCAGCTACGGGTGGCGTCCGCTGGATGCCGGCGAGCGCGCACTCAAGGACGAGGTCGCCCATTGGTCGTCGGTTGGCCACTTCAGCCTCACTGACGCACGCATGGCGATTCTCGAGCTTATCGGCCGACAAAGCCAACATGAGGCAGCCGACTACGCACAAGTCGATTGGGTTGACATCGGCAGCGTTCTCCAACAGCTGCGCTGGCCAGAGGCCGAACTGCGCGGCGAGTCACGGGTGCTGCTAGCGCCAGTGGCCACTTCCGCGTTACCTACCTCGGTCTGGTCACCGTCACTCGCGGTGAAGCCATTGCTGCCCGCGCGCGGACGTTGCGCTGGCCGGCTCTGACCAATCGGCAGCGACAGGTGCTGTTCACACTGGTCGACTGGGAGCGCGCCACCCCAGGGACCGGCGACTTCATACTTCGCTTGTCGATCGCGGGCGCGTACTTCGTCGGCCACCAAGATGCTCGGATCGAGCGGTCAGATCTCGAGCAACTCGGGGCCAAAGGTTACCTGCACGTTCGCCAACCACCGAAGCGAGGCGACCTCATGGTGTCGCTCACAGCCGAAGGGCACGCTTTCTACGAGGATCACCAGCGCGAGCACCAGCCGGCCGAGCAACTCGCCGCGCGCGTCCGTCAGTACGTCGATACCGCCGCCGCCGCGGTCTACCCCGATGCGGTCGCTCGGCTCGGCGAGGCAGCCGACGCGCTGTGGTCGGCACGCCATGACCCAGATGTGACGTCGGTTGGCTTCACGTGCCGGGAAGCGCTGCAGAGCTTCGCGCTCGCCTACTATGCCCGCTTCTACCCACGCGCCCAGGACGAGCCGATCGCGAAGGAAAACACGCGCCGACTTGGTTAGCCGAGTTATCCGCCACCTCCAGTCGACCCGCGGCGACACCGACACCAATTTCGACGACGTACTCTTCCAGTTCTAGCGACAACTGCTCGAAGTCATCCAGAAGCTCGTTCACGATTCCACGACGCCGGAGCGTCCGCTCACCTGGGAGGACGGTCGGAGGGCGGTGCTGTATTCGTATCTCGTCATCGGCGAGCTGCACCTGCTGGCGACGGGCGAGCGTACGCCCAGTGCATGAGGCCCTTTGAATCTCGGCGACTGCGCAACAGGTGGGCCCACACACAGCGGCGACGGGCGGAAAGGAACGCCTGTGTGCAGGACATCAGCAGCGCCAGCCGGTCAGCTGACATGAGTGGGGCCGAGCGCTCTGAATCTTGCCATACGGGTGGTGGGTGGCACCGGTACACCTCGATTGACACCTTCGCCGGTGCACAGCCCGTCACCGCCGTGCACCTGACAGCCGCCGGAGGTGCGCTTCCGAACTCGCGGTGCACAATCATTCACACTGCTGCACGCCCCCATCTGAGACTGCTAAACCGCGATCACCGGTTCGAATCCGGTCGTCGCCTCTCCAATTTTGAGTTCAAGTCGCGCTCCAGGTCTGGACTCGACGTCGGGGCGTAACGGACACCGGCGATGGTGCTTATGCAATCCTTGCGATACGTACGATACAATCATCGCATGTTGACCACGATCCGCCGGAGCGGCAATAGCTTCGTGATCCGCGTCCCGCGTGAAGAGATGGAGCGAATTGGCGTCGAAGAGGGCGAACCCGTCTCCGTCGAGATTCGCGCCGTCGACGTGCGGCCACGGCTCCCGAAGGACTTGCGCCCAGCCGTCGACACCGAGATCGCGAATAGCGCGAGCGCCTTTCAGCGACTCGCGGATGCCTGAAGCGCGCTTCCTTACCGCGGACGATGGGCTCGCCATTGCCGATGAGTTCTTCGCTGCGCTCGGGTATGCGCGACCGGTGCTGCGTGGTGGTGGCCGCGAGCTGCTGGAGGTGGCGGTGCACCGTGCCCAGGCTTTCGCGTTTTATGGGCCTGCCGACCTCTACGCGCAGGCGGCCGCCCTGGCCGGCGGGACCGCGCAAAGCCAGGCATTCGTCGATGGCAGCAAACGCGTCGCTTTTGCGGCGTGTGTGGTGTTCCTGCGCGCCAATGGTCATCCACTTGTCGGCGACGCCCACGACGACCTCGCCGACAAGATCATCGGGCTGCCAACATTTCCAGGTCGGTCGGCCGCAGAAGAAGACCTCGCTCGCTGGCTCTCGGACCACACGGACTAGCGCCCACCTCACCCCGCCTGGGTCATGTTCGACTCGGCGGGCCGCGCAGAGGCAGCATCTATACGCTTATTTCGCCTACGCAGGTGACGCACCCGACCAGGTCGTAGGCAATCTTCTCCTTGGCTTAAGGGCTCATGACGGCAGCCTCTTTTGAAAGCAGGTGCTGCCCACGCGTGGCGGCGTCGAGAACATTCGATGTGCCTCGGTGACGGCTAGGTCGACAGCTCGTCAAGGATCGCGCGCCCCAGGCGCAGGAAGAGCGTCTGAGAGCGGTCGTCGAGCGCATCGAACTGGCTGACCAGGGCGGCCAGTCGAGAGCTGTGGAGCTCGACTGGGGCGGCTCGGGCGTCCCAGCCGGCGGCGATGAGCAGGTCGTGCTCGCTGATGCCGCCCGCGCGGGCGAGGCTGGCGCAGGTGGCCCAATGCGGGCGCTGTCGACCGCGCAGGTAGGCGTGCAGGTTGGAGACATGGAGCTCGGCCCGATCGGCCAGCGCTTTCGGCCCACCGGCGTTATGGATCGCCTCGCGCAGCAGCCGCGCCAGCGCGCGCTGATCGACCACCTGCATAGGGTCACCCTAGCATGGACTAGGGCGGCCATTCTTGGGGCAGTACTTGCCCGTCCCTATAGTGGGCCTTCGCGCGCTGTCCTCCGTGTACTCTTGGACCGCGCTCCTCTGGGGAGCAATGAGCACACTTCGTACGCTAAAAGCACTTGCGGCGGCGCTGGCCCTGAGCCTGCCCGCTCTGCCTACTACCTCGGTCCTCGCCGCTGACTCCGTTTCGCTGCCGTTCGATGACGGCGCGGCCGTCCGCGTGGTTCAGGGTTACAACGGCGGCACACATCAGAACGAGAGCCGTTTCGGGCTCGACCTGGTCCTCACCAGTGCGGACACCAGCGGCGCGGCGGTGCTGTCGCCGCTCGAAGGGTCGATTGCCTGGGCGTTCGAGCCCGGTGACAAGACGGGCTGCATCGAGGTCGTGGCGCGCGACGGCAAGTTCGGCGTGATGATGTGCCACGTGATTCTCGACCGGCCGTTCAAGCGCGGCGAGAAGATCAGCCGCGGCTAACGACTGGGTGCAGTCGGCGCGCCTGGCGAAGTGGGAAACAATGGCCTGGCGCACGTGCACCTCGAATTGCACCGCGGTGGGCGATCGAGCGATGGCGTTCCGTTCAGCCTGCCCGACGGCATGCTGCTGGAAGGAGTGGATCTGCCGTTCACGGGCGCTGTTGGTGAGAACGCTGGTGCCACGCTGGTGTCCACCAATGCGCTGGCTTCAGCACCTGCGGCCTCAACTGTTTCCAGCCCTGTTGCGGCGGTGCCTGGTGGTACGCGGTGCGGTCGCGGAGTGTCGCCGCGGTTCACGCTGGGCTTCGCCGAGTTGAAGACACGCCTGGGCGACGCGATGGGTGACCCGTTGACCTGCGAGTTCGCCGATCCGAGCGGCAGCGGCGATATGCATCAGCTCACGACCAGCGGGCTTGCGTTCTGGCGCAAGAGCACCAACACGCCGACGTTCACCAACGGCTCCGAGCACTGGGGGCGCACCGCCACCGGCTGGGTGGAGTGGAGCGGCACGAGCATCGATCCGCCGAAGGCCTAAGCTAGCGCGCTGGATCGAGTCGCGCTGGCACCGCGAAGCCCGGGCACCTGCTCGAGATGCCCGGGCGCGCGTGCGTGCAATCCCAAAAGTTAGAACAGGGAGACGTCCACCAGGTTCTCAGTGTGCTGCACCGTATCGGGTAGCGGAGAGGCCACCGAGCGGAGCTGCAGCCGTACCCCAGACGGGACCAGGTTTGGCCACACCTGGAGCGCCAGCACAGCAGCACCCGCGACGTGCGGCGCGGCCATGCTGGTGCCGCACTTGTAGCCATACGTGCTCCCCATCGTGGTCGAGCGAATGCCTACCCCGGGCGCTGCTAGATCGACAACCGAGCCGTAATTCGTCCCGGTCGCCCACGTCTCGTCGGTCTGCAGGCCCCAGCCGCTGCAGGTATAGGTTGGCCCTGTTGCGTCGGGCTTGCCGTTGGTGTCGGACCACGCCGAGACCGCGATCACCTCGTCATACGCCGCGGGCACGAAACTCGAGGCGTTGCCGCCGTTGTTGCCGGCCGCGGCGACATACGTGATCCCTGCCTTGACCGAGTTGCAGACGGCGGTGTGCAGCGCATCGTTGTTGCCATTGCTGCAGTTGGCATTCGATGGCGTGACCGAAGAGCCGGCGCCGCCCCCAGGCTCATGTTGGCGACCCGAATGCCATTCGCAGGTCCGTTGGCGGTCACCCAGTCGATCCCGCAGATCACCTGCGACCAGGTGCCGTGGCCAGTCGAATCCAGCACCTTCACCGCGTACAGCGACGCACCCGGCGCCACTCCCACAACCCCGAACGAGTTGTCGCGTGCGGCAATCGTGCCCGCGACGTGCGTACCGTGCCAGCGTCGTCGTCGGGCGGCACGTTCTGGTTGACACAGTTCTTGCCACTCAGAACAGGCGTCAGATCCGGGTGGTTGAGCTGGATGCCCGTATCGATCACCGCGACGCCGATCCCAGCCCCCGTGTGGGTAAGCGTCTGCGTCTTGCCGTCAGATGAGGCCTTGATGCGCTGGACGCCGTACGGCGTCTACTGGCCGAACAGGTACGGCGGAACCGTGCCGGGGTATTGATACACCGAGTCGCCCGGCTGCACGGGCGCTTGCACCTCGAAGTCAGGCGAGACGTAGGCCACGCGCGCATCGCCCGACAGTCGCTCGGCGACTGCCGAGTCCAACCGTCCCGCGTACCCGTTCAACGCGGCGTGGTACAGGTGCTGGACCTCGAAGCCATAGCGCGCGGCATGTTCGCGCGCGATCAGGTCGGTCTCGCTGCCTTCGCGCAGCACGACGATGTAAGCCACCGGGCGCCGTCGCGGCGGCGCCAACAGTCGAAGCGGCCGGTACGGCGGTCGAGAGGAGCGTGGCAGCCAGGACGGCTGCCAGACGGGCTTGCGTGTTCATCCGTGTCCCTCTGACCTACTGGATCGCGATTTCGCAGGTCGGCTGCAGGACATCGTTGTCCGGGCCACCCTGGCACGAGTCGAAGTCATTCCCGCCGTCGAGCAGGTCGGTGTCCTCCTGGCCGAACAAGCGGTCGGAGCCGTTTTCACCCCACATGCGATCGATGCCTGGCCCGCCGTCGAGCAGATCGTTGCCCGAACCGCCACATAGCAGGTCGTTGCCGGTGCGGCCATAGATGCGGTCGTCGCCGCCCAGGCCGCGGATCAGGTCATTGCCCGGTGTGCCGACCAACAGGTCATCGCCGTTGGTCCCGACTATCAGCGTGTAGCCCGCCAGGGGGGGCGCGGTCGGTTCGCAGAAGCTGGGCGCGCCACTCGACGGGGCAGGGGCCGGCGCCGTGGTGCCCGGACCAGCCGTTTCGGCGTACGCGGGAACGATGGCTACGAGAGCAAGCGAGGCGGCGGTCAGCGCCAGGACGATGTGTCTGCGGGGATCCATGTGGATCGCTCCTTGATTGGGATACGCCCAACCTAGGGGCGGTCCCGCCGATCCACATGCCTATAAGTAGGTATCTACGACGCCGCCGCAGCCACCCGCGGCCCACGCTGCACGAACCACACGGCGACCTGCGCTCGCGATGCCGCGCCGAGTTTGCCCAGGATGTTGCCCACGTGCTTGTCAGCGGTCTGCTTGGTGATCACCAGGGCTTGCGCTATCTGGCGGTTCGTCAGACCGCGCGCGATCAGCGATGCGACCTCACGCTCACGCTCCGTCAACGGCGTATCGTTCACGGGCAAGGTCATCGGCTGCTGCTCCTCAGTCACCTCACAGAGTGCCAGGGTGAGGGCGCCTTCCAGGGACAACGCCTGCCCCTCCGCGCGTCCGTTTGCCAGCGCTTCACGCCCAAGGCTGAGCCGGAGCGACGCGAGCGCTCGATCGCGTTCGGGCTGATCGGCGGGGGGAAGCGGTACGCCGGCTCGCTCGCGTAGACCTTCGGCCGCACCGAAGAGCAGCGCCGCACGCTGTGCCTGGCGCTGCGCAACTGCGACCAGCGCCAGGCTCTCCAGGCAAGCGCCGCTGCCCCAGGGATCACGTA